>Ga0209737_10003916_pt1 | contig 10430 bp, 6 predicted proteins | sample TergutCu122P3_FD_187284 | JGI IMG/M metagenome (GOLD analysis project Ga0209737, IMG submission 187284) | Cubitermes ugandensis P3 segment gut microbial communities from Kakamega Forest, Kenya - Cu122 P3 (SPAdes) (version 2) | ecosystem: Host-associated > Arthropoda: Insects > Digestive system >...
ACCCGCACCGGCATACGGCATTCGTCGCCCGTGCGCATTTCCAGATCGGGACGTATCCAGTGGATATCCGCTGCATCCACAAACAACGCGGAATGATACAGCCCCGGATGATGGTCGCCCTGACCGACGTATACAATATTATTATTTACATCAATGCCGATAACAAACAGTGGTTCTACCATGCCGCCCACATGCAAACCCTTGCGCTGCCCGATAGTGAAAAAATGTGCTCCGAGATGTTTTCCTACAATCCTTCCATCTTCAGGGTGATAACAATATGGCGTTGCAAGTGCTTTGAGATTTGTGCTTTGAGATTTGTGCTTTGAGATTTGAGATTCGAAATTGAATCCTGAAAAAGTGGCCGGTATTTCCACAATATCCCCTTCTTTTGCTTCGAGTTTTTGTTGCAGGAAAACCGGTAAATCAACTTTCCCGACAAAACAAATTCCCTGCGAATCCTTACGGCGGGCAGGCGCCAGACCGTTTTCATCAGCTATACGCCTCACCTCCATTTTCATCAGGTGGCCTACAGGAAACAGCGCTGTGGTCAATTGCTTTTGCGACAGTTGGCACAGAAAATAACTCTGATCCTTGCCGGGATCGACGCCTGCCAGCAGCCGGTGAGTTTCCACTCCATTGACGTTAATGGTTTCCTTGCGGCAATAATGCCCCGTTGCAATATAATTTGCCCCACGCTCAAATGCGGCCAGCGCAAACATGTCGAACTTGATTTCGCGGTTGCACAGCACATCCGGATTGGGCGTGCGGCCACAGCGGTATTCCTCAAACATGTAATCGACCACCCGTTCGCGGTACGAATCACTCAAATCGACCACTTCAAAAGGTATATCGAGTTTTCGTGCTACCAGTTGCGCAAAAATAACGTCGTCCTCCCACGGGCAGTCACCCGAAAGCGTTCCGGTAGTTTCGCGCCAGTTGATCATAAACAACCCCAGCAGATTGTAACCCTGTTGCCTCAAAAGCCAGGCTGCCACGCTCGAATCAACGCCTCCGGATAATCCTATTGCTATTTTTTTGTTCAAGATAATCAGAAAAAGAGGATGTAAAGATAAGAGTAATTTTGAGAAAATGGTTTTTTTTGAGGATGATTTTATTATTGTTTAGTATGACTAATTCAGTTTAGGCAAAAAAAATCATTGGCAACGTCAATCCAATGATGCATGCGCCAATGATGAGATAATTCAATTCTATGTATATGTTATTCAGATACCTAAAATTTCATTAGGGAAAAGGTTTAGCATGAGCAGCATTTACAGCTTGTTCAATATAGGGAAAATTCGTAGTGGTGATAGCTGGGTTAGTGGTGTTATATGACTTTGATAAACCAGAAATATCCCCAAGTATTGTTTTAATCCACATAGCGCCGGCAATATAACGACCAAGATCGTTTAAATGACAATCAATGTCACGATTAAGATTACTGTCGCCAAGAGCCGGTATTCCTCTTGCGTTTTGTATGGCAGTACCAGTCGGGATGATAAAATCGAATTTTCTGGTTGGGTGATTTAAAATCTGCGCTTTAACAGCATCGCAAGTCCCAGAATACATAGCCGCTTGATTGGTGTAAGTGCCCGGAAAACCGTAATGACCTACATGCCAAGCCCAGGTCATGTGCCAGCCTAACTTAAAATTTTTATTGGTCGCGTGTTTTTTTACTCTTATTATTAATGTGTCAAGGTCGGCATTGTAACTTGATTCTTTTCCTGAAAACCAACTTGATTGTTGTAATGTAATAATGTCCCATGCGTCTTGTTCAATAATTTGCTTGAGTGACTTCCCACTAACTGATGTTGCACCGCCACTCGTATTAAAAACTTGCTGTGTAATAGAGGTATTGTTTTTTATGCAATTAGCATGATCATTTAAAGTCCCACTTTCTATGTAGGCATTTACAAGTGTTGTATTGTATTGAGGCTCTTTAATTTGCCTGAGCATATCGTACAAGTATCGCATAGCATCTTGCGAATAGCTATTTCCTATCGCTAAAATTTTTATTCCGTTTTTATAAGGGTCGGGTGGTGGTGGTTTGGGTATGACTTGAACAGTTGTTTGCATATCAATCCATTCGGGTATGTCAACGGAGATGCTACAATTTGTTTCGTTAAGTGGTGCTACACCAACCCGATAATGCATGTTGCGCTCAATATCAATATTTGCTTCTTTGTTTTTAAGCACGAGTTCATAACTGGCTTGTCTTCCTTCAATCTTACCGGTTACAACAAATCGTGTGGGATTCAGTGCTGTGCTTTCAGCAACATAAAGCGTTGGAATAGAAGAGGCTGGATATAAGCCCCTATCATCTGGAGTAGGCGTCGAAGGATGTTCCTTTTTGAAAACATATCCTTTCTTAGGAGTGTTTTTAACTGTTACAGATTCGATTTTGAAATCTTCGTTTTTACTAAAGATTTCGACTTTTGCGACAGATCTGAAAAGTTCTATATTGATGTTGACACCGTCAATATCCCCTTTACCGCTCATTAAAAAAGGTAACTCCGGAGCATCAGAAAAATCAGCGATCATATCCATCAACTCCGAAACTGTTTCCGGTTCTGCCGATTCCATACCTTCATATGGATTTGCAATTGCGTAAAGTGATTTTATTTTTCTGGATATGACCAGTTGTAAAGAAGTTTCAGATGATTCTGGCAAAGGCGGAATAAAAGTTTTTTCAACTTTGCCAAAATTATCCACACCGTACAGGATCACCTTAATGATTGAATTATCTGTCAGACCAGAAGATTTCAACAAAGATGACGACAACGATTTGGAAGAAAAACTGATGGATACTTGACGTAAGTCGTCATTTCCAAATTCGGAACAATGTTTACATCCGCCAAAGATGAAAACAATAAAGGCAAATGATATAATTAAATTTTTCATATTCAATACTATTCAATAATTATTAGTTACATGAATCAAAACATATTTTTACTGGATAACACGTGTTACGGAAGATGCCAACATCCTGTCCTTGAGCATTTTTGCCTTTAACAGTAAAGTTGTGCGTAATCGTTTCGCCCTGATACTTACCGGTTACAAAAATTTGTGTCGGTGTAATGAGCGTGTTTTCAGCTACATAAACATCAAATTTTTTTGGCAAAGGACTAGAATAGGTATAGGTCTTCAGGCCGAAAGAAGAAACAGACAGTGTTTCTCGCTCAAAAACATATCCTTTTGCAGGAGTACTCCTTACCTCTATTGATTCTATTGCAAATTCGTTTTTTATATCAATAATTTCAATTTCTATCTTGGCAATAGCCCTGACAAGTATGATGTTGACGCTTGTGCTAAGACCGTTTTTGTTTACTTCCGCCTTACCGCTCATCAGAAAAGGAGACTTGGGAGCATTGGTAAAATCTGCCGTCAGATCCATTAATTCAGAAAAAGTAGAAACCGATGCAATATTTTTGGGATTTGCAATTGCATAGAGTGATTTGATTTTTCGGGATATGGTAATTGATGTACCTGAATTATTTGGAACCAATAGTGGAAAAGCTGTAATATTACCATTTTCATCAACGCCATAGAGCTTTACGTCTGCGATGAAATCTTCTTCATCACTTGCCTGCGACTTCAATAAGGAACCGGATAATGATCCTGTGGTAAAGAAGATCACTATCTGTTGTTCCTGCTCACAATCATCAGGCGATTTGCATCCTGTCATATTGGACAAGACAAAGACGCATAAAAATAATATGTTTATTTTCTTTTTCATCATATTAGGATTAATTGAACGCATTTTCGGGTATAGTATGATCATCGGTATCCACAGGGTCTGACCAGTCGACTACATTTATCGAAATGGTGCAAATATCTTCAGTAATTGACATTATGCCAACCTGATAATGGGTGTTACGGACGATGTCGATTGTTTTTCCTCCACTCTTAAGCGTAAGAGAATAGCTTGCCGGTTTGCCATTATACTTGCCGGTTAGTTCGAAACTTGCCGGATTTTGAGCGGCGCTTTCGGCAATATATAGTGTTGGGGTCGTTGAGGTAATTGCAGGATAGCTAGTCCTGACTGCTGTAGACGGAACTGATAGTTTTTCCTGATTGAAAACAAAACCTTTATCAGGCGTGTTGTTCACAACAACTTTTTCAATTTGAAAATCGTCTTTACCTATAAATTCAATTTTTGCGACTGCCCTGATCAACTCAATTTTTACTTCGAGTTCTTTTATTTCTCCTCTGCCGCTCATTAAAAATGGAGACACAGGAGCAGAGGTAAAATCGCAGGTCAAATTCATAATATCCAAAACGGTTAAAGGGGTTGCTTTTTCGAGACTTTCAGTAGGGTTGGCAATGGCAAAAAGCGTTTTAACCTTTTTTGATATGCCAAGCGATGTGCCAAGCGATGTGCCAGATAATGACGGAATAACTCTAGCCGGAATAGTCTGAACCACATAATTCTGATCATTAACTCCAAAGAACATCACCTTAGAAACTAAATTTTCAGTGGAACTTGCAAGTGAAGCGCCTGACAACGATTTTGTATCAAAATTAATCATTACCTGATGGTACTGATCCGAATCATCTATCTGTTTACATCCTGTAAGATAGATAATAACAAAGAGATACAACATTAATATAATAGTAATCCTTTTCATCATATGGTATTATTTAAAAGCCTCATCGGGTATTTCAACATCATCGACAACTATCACGCCATTCCATTCGGGAATGTTGATGGTTACATCACAAATATCTTCTGTTATCGGTTTGATATTCATTAAATAATGCGAATTACGAACGATGTCAATTGCCTTGCCTTCACTCAAAGGTTTAATAGTATAAATTGCCTGAAGGCCATTTAATTGACCGGTTACAACGAAACTTACAGGATTTTGAGCGGCGCTTTCGGCTACATACAGAATTGGCGCTGTTGATGTGATTGCCGGATAGTTAGTTCTACCGGCTGAGGAGGGCACTGACAATGTTGCCTGCATGAAAACATACCCTTTATCAGGGGTGTTTGTTACGGTTACCGTTTCTATTTGAAACCCATCTATACCTTTGATTTCAATTTTTGCTACCACTCTGATCAACTCAATGTTCACTTTTTCTTCGACGATATTTCCTTTACCGCTCATCAAAAAAGGCGATACAGGCGGTGTGGCAAAATCGCCGGTCAGATTCATTAAATCCGAAACAGTTGATGGTTTTGCTCCTTCAAGAGATGTGGATGGATTGGCAATAGCATAAAACGATTTGACTTCTTTATTTGTGATGGTAAGCGTTATGCCGTTCAACGATGGATTGGTTATCGACGGAAAGGTCTCTACCACTTTGTTTTGATCATCTACACCAAACAGGATAATCTTTGAAATCAGATTTTCATCCGGACTCGCAGTCGACTTAAGTTGCGAATCTGAAAGCGACTTGGTAGAAAAATAAATCACTACCTGACTAACAGTTTCAGGAGGCTCAACTGGCCTATCGCCGCCACATCCCGAACAAAGAATCACAGAAAAAGTAAATAATACAACAATTTTATTCATTTCCAATTTTTTTTAAAATGCAAAGATACCACATTATGTTGAATTTTTCATTTTTTTTACTGATTTTTTTAAACAATATTCATGGTTCTATTTTCAATGTACCAATCACATAAAAACCGTCGTGTGTCCTGTCCTTTTCATCTAAGTTATAGGTTGGTTTTGGGTCGTTTTCATTACGGTAAAGCCCCACCGACAGTTTATAGGTTCCCACCGACACATCCGAAAAAATGGCATTTGCTGAAAAGTTTTCGGTTTTACCTCCATTGATGCTTTTTGTGTTCCAATCTGTGGTATAAGACGAAACTGCTTTATCATCACTGTCTAAAAGCAAAATCTTTATTACACAATCTGTTAACATATTAGTTACACCGGAATTTTCAATGGAGAGCGAGATTTCAAGCGGTTTACCGGCGGATATTTCATTGGCATAACTTGCTGTTGTTATCGAAAAGTTGAATCCCATTAAATTGGCCACCTCTCTTACCAGTTCTGGCTTTCGGCTCAACATGTACTGAGCGTCGTTGCCCCAACCTCCCAAACCAATGTAGTTAGGTTTGCCGGTTTTGATGATGTTGATAAACCTTTTATCGTCCCATGGATAGTCAGAATGGTTCTCCAACTTTTTGAATGATGTATGGATAAACTCCCAAATTACAGGCGTTTTGCCGATAGCCATACTGATCACATCTCCATTTCCGGAATGACCGGTAGACGATTTATCACCCATGATTCCATCATTCCGCAGAGCTATACCCTTTTCTACTACCCAGTGATTGATACTGTTGTTAAGCGGTGGTTCTCCCCAGCAAATTCCAAGTTGCGTATTCTTAAAATTGTTAAGATACGGCTGGATAAGAAGAGTTTGTACCTGTTCAGCAGTCAAAGATCGCGTATGTTGACTAAATGGCCACATATGCATCTCCCCCCAGTTTCCGTAATTTCTTATTTCAATAAAAGCTATATTCGGATTTCCGTCATAGCGCTTTGCTAACGCCTCCGCAAACTTTTTGCATTCCTCCACATAAACAGGATCGTCCCATACAGGAATGAAATATTTCCTTTCTGTACTTTTTTCATCGCTATTGCCCATTGTATATTTTGCGCCCTTGTCAAATATCCACTTTGGAGTACAGTACACCTCACCAGGGCAGTAAACACTCATAATGCCGAAGGCAAACTGTTTGCCCAATTTCGCCCATGCGTTAATCATGTTATCAATGTGACTCCAGTTATATACATTCTCCTGGGGATTGATTTGACTCCATGAATACCTGTTATATCCTGTTGTTCCCACAGCAAGGGTAGCTGTGCTATGGTCACTGGGATCCCCATAAAGTATCCAGCCCTGACCGGGATTTAAAACTGCCTCTCCGCTTTTATTAAATGAATGGTTGTTTTTTGTCTTGTAGTTGATACATGCTGTATGCAACAACAAAATATTTACCATTATGCCACAAACTAATAATCTTTTCATTTTCAAATTGTTTAAAAAAGCCGAGGTTATGCCCCGGCTTAATATGATAGCATATATACTGTAATGATTATCCATTACTTAGTTCTTCACTACTTTTACTGTTTTCACCTGTTTATCCTTTTCTATACGGAAAAGGTATAATCCTTTTGGCAGTTGTTCAAGCCTTACGATTTGGTCAAAATTTTCAATTTTTTGAGTGTACACTACGGCTCCGGTTCCGTTAATCACCTGAAGTATGCAGCCTTCAGCGCCTTCGATGCGCAACACGTCTTCAAAGGGATTGGGGAAAACATTCAGGTTTAATGCAGCAACGTCTTCCGAACCGGTGATTGGCGTCCATTTCGCTTTCAGCGTAATATTTTTGGTGATCGGTGTGTTGAAATCAAATGATACAGTTGCATTTCCTTCAAACCAGCCATCAAACGTATAACCGCTTCTGGTTGGATTTGCCGGTTTTTCAACTTTTTCATTTGCAACTACTTTCACTTCATCTGGTTTAGCATTTCCATAGTTGAGGTCAAAGGTTACGATGTATTCAGTGGGTGGTGTTTCGGTATCATCCCATTTTGCATTCAACGTAATGTTGGATGTAATCGGTGTAGTAAAGTCAAACTCTTCGTCGCCCAGAAACCAGCCAAGGAATGTGGAACCTTCTTTCGTTGGGTTTGGCGACGGTTTAAGAACAGTCTCTCCTTCAACGACTTCAATTTCAAGATTTGCATTGGTTCCATTGTGATAGATGAAAGTTACAGTATAGGTCAAACTGCCGATTTTTTTGAATGTAGCGCTGATAGATATATCTTCAGTTAATTCATAAGTACGATCCTGTTGCTTGTTTCCATCCCACCATGCTACGAACTCGTAATCATCATTAGGGATTGCCTTTAAGTTTAGCTTGGTAAGACTTGGAAATTCAGCAGGAAAAGTTTCTACAGTAGTAGCACCATTCCATACTTGAATTGTTCCATTGATTGGCGGAGTAAGAGCTACCGTGTAGTTAGCCGCTAATACTGTTATTCCCGGCACTTCCAGAAAACCCTCATTTGTATCCGTTTCTGTTGTTCGCGAATAATTGATACCGCTCTTTCCGTCCTTAATAGCCCATTTCGCTGATGCGTCCGCAGGCGTAACAATTAATCCGGCATTAGTGCCTGAAACATAATAAGGGTCTGTTACTGTTCCCATCATTCGGACATGGAGGGAGTTTCTGCCTGAAGCAACTACCTGCGAAGCAGTAACTGTTCCGTTGTTGAAGTATGCAACGCCGTTGCGGCCCAGGTATATTCGCATGGATGGAGCGATAACCATACCGTCAACAACGACTACTTTGCCGCCCTGATCTGATCCTTGTGCGTATATACCGACGCCAGTTGCTGATTCCACCTTACCCCCTTTAATGATAGCCGAACCCGTTCTGGTCGGAGCCGCTGCAGTGCTCATAAGTAAAATCGAATAGCCAGCATCGGCAGTTATTTCTGCATTGTCTTCTACCGCAACAATTCCGTAAGTTACGACAGCATGATTGTCGGTATTTGTCCCCTCTTGAATAACCTTACTGCTTCCGCTAATCACTATGTTTTGTTCATTGTTATCAAGGCTACTCAAAAATATTACACTCGTAGAAGATTTTGATTTGACCGTACCGCCACTGACATATACCTTGCAGGTTGCACTTGTGGAATGTATAGCTCTTCCGGTATTGGATTCTACTGTACCGCCTTTGATATTTGCCGTACCTGATCCTCTGATGTAAATTGCAACACCACTTCCCTTGGCAGACACTACTGCATTTTCTTTCACTTCCACGATTCCGTGAGACGAGATAGTACTGGCAGCGCCTTCCTGTGAGATATTTGCATTGCCGCTAATATCTACGTTAAGCCCTGTGTTTCCAACATTGTCTATAAATATGGTCGATAATACATCATGGGTTCTTTTGATTGTTCCACCACTAACGGTTATTTTGCTGCTTGCTCCTTGAACCCATATACCGCCGGTTATTTCACCGTTCTCCATGATAATTGGATTGTTGCCGGTACTCCATATTGCATATAAATCGTCGACACCGAGGCGCTCAATTTTACCGCTGGTTAACCGAAATTCACCGTTCCCCGTCAATCTAATATTGTTCGTTGTGCTTATACTTGCTTTCCAATTCACAACAACTCCCGCACCAATATTTAACGACAATGAAGACGTAGCATCGGCTACTGCGCCGGTTACAATAACTTCTGAACCGTCTGCGGTAGCGTCGAGCGTACCCGTACCGCCATTGGTCAGATTCCAGGTTTGAATTGCAGAGACTAAAGTCGCTGCATTTTGTGCATATACCTTTTGCGGTATTAAGGATGCAAATATCCATACGAGGATAGATGCCAAGTGTAAAATTTTTTTCATGATGTTTACTTTTTTTTTAAGATTCGTATTATTTTGAAATAAAGCGTTTATCCTAACCATATACGCATTTTTTGAAGGAAAGTTTCAAAAAATGTTTTTTTTAAAACAAAGTTTACTGAAGTATTCTTCAGTTACCCTTTGATGGTGCAAAAATATATTTTTTTTTTGATATTTGAAATATTTATCATTTTTTTTTCGCAAAGCACAAAAAAGCCGGGGTATATCCCCGGCTCAATATTGATGACTGCACATTGCGTCATTTACCACTAAACATTTCTCACTTCTTAGTGCTTCACTACTTTCAATGTTTTCACCTTTTGATCCTTTTCAACGCGGAAGATATATAATCCTTTCGGAAGTTGCTCAAGGCCAATGGCTTGGTCAATGCTTTCAATCTTTTGGGTGTACACTACAGCGCCGTTTCCTGTAATCACCTGAAGTATACAGCCTTCAGCGCCTTCGATGCGCAACGCGTCGGTAAAAGGATTAGGATAAACATTCAGGCTAAATGCAGCGACATCTTCCGAACCTGTGATTGCCGTCCATTTCGCTTTCAGCGTAATATTTTTGGTGATCGGTGTGTCGAAATTAAATGATTCAGTCGCAGTTCCTTCAAACCAGCCTTCAAACTTATATCCGCTTCTGGTTGGATCTTTTGGCTTTTCAACTTTTTCACCTTCAACTACTTTTACCTCTTCTGGTTTAACATCACCATAGTTGAGGTCAAAGGTTACGATGTATTCAGTGGGTGGTGTTACGATATCATCCCATTTTGCATTCAATGTAATGTTGGATGTAACCGGCTTGTTAAAGTCATACAGTTCGTCGCCCAAAAACCAGCCAAGGAATTTAAAACCTTCTTTCGTTGGGTTCGGCGACGGTTTAGTAACTTTTTCGCCATCTTCAACTTCAAGTTTAAGGTCTGCAGTTCCGTTGTCATATTTGAAGGTAACCGTCCACATCTTGATTGGCACAATTGCTTTCCATTTTGCAACCAGCGTGAAGTCGCCGGTAACAGGATTATTAAAGTTGTACTTAAT
>Ga0209737_10003917_pt1 | contig 10430 bp, 9 predicted proteins | sample TergutCu122P3_FD_187284 | JGI IMG/M metagenome (GOLD analysis project Ga0209737, IMG submission 187284) | Cubitermes ugandensis P3 segment gut microbial communities from Kakamega Forest, Kenya - Cu122 P3 (SPAdes) (version 2) | ecosystem: Host-associated > Arthropoda: Insects > Digestive system >...
CTGGGTATAATTGGATTATTGATTAAGGTAAACTTACAGTATCATCTGAAAAGACACTAAATTGTTTCCCCTCAAAATTTTTTAGTGATGGTGACATAAAAAAAAAGTTTTCAGTTTTGTGATCCATTTCTGCATTTTTCAGTAATTTTCCTTCAGTTATTTAAAATATATGGTTTTCAGAGGAAAATATTAATTCCCAATAATGTAAATACTGGACTTCACTGTACATATAAAACACATGTAACTCTCACCAATCAAATCATGCCAACCAATAATAAATGAACCCTATACTCACAGCTGAAGTAATAGTTCCTAAAATGGATTCTGGGATTCGCCCAGCCTTCTTCAAGATGAGATCCAATGATCCACCATCCATATATTCCATACAGATACTTATTTCACCATCACTAAAAAAAAATCATTTTTCAGCACCAGGATACAGTGAATATATTTGCAACATGTAAGAGAAGTTTAGTAACAACAAATATTTAGTAATTTTAAAACATTAATTCAATTACATGAACACAAGAAACAAATAAGGAATGGTCAATGATATAAACACAGATGTAACACCCAACTGCCGAGTTCTCAATGGGGACAGGACTCTCCCGCGCGTGTGTGTGTGTCATAATTATGAAATTCTGAACACTGGAAATGACAAACAGAAGTTCATTCCTGTATCTCATGTGGCCAATATAATTATGATGAACTTCTGAAAATCCATGGATAACAAACTGATGAAAGGGAGAATAAGCACAAATAATTAAAAACAAAAGAAAATCCAAATACCTGGAAATACCCATATAACACTGAACACATCTGAATTATTACTTCAAAATTTTATTTATTCTTGTATTTTTTTTACTTTCACCCCAATGTCCTTGAACTTCACTGAACTTACACTAAAATCACAACATGCTGAACATAAACATACACAAAAACACAAATTAATTACAAGTTTAAAGTAATCTGTTCAAAATCACTTCAAAGTTCATTAGCAGCTGATTCTGCAACATGTAAATTTCCTCCCTAAACAGCAAATTCCCATAATCCATATCATTGCTTGATTCACATATACCAGCCCCAGGAAGCATTGATTTTTTTATTCATAATGCACAAATAAAAAGCTCTTCATTTAGTGCACACTATTTCAGAAACAGAAATTCCCTTGTGCACTTCACTGATGAAGCCATTCTGACATAGTTTTATCTAGCTCTTCTTACAATTTAATTGTTTGCTACTGGCTGAATCAGAACTTGTACAGTAATTTATTTGCAATTATTTTTTAAAAATTCACAGACTCTTAGGTGAAAATGCATTTTTCAAGGTTTTGTATTATTTCCAGTTACTGTTTCAATGTCAAAACCACATTCTAGCCTCTGTTTCACTGGTAAAACCAATTCCAATTTCCACTTCACTGTCAAAACCGATCACTTCAATTTTTCCCAATTTTTGAAACTGAATATAAATACAAGGGGTTCAATAACAATGAAATAAAAATGCAACAAACACATATTAATTAAATACAACAGGCTTATGTACAAACTACTACCAAAGTGTAACATCAATGTTATGTCTACAACAATGTTGTTTTAAGCAAATGCTGAGTTCAGGTACTGGTACAAGTAAATAATAATAATAATAATAATAATGGGAATACACCTTACCTGTAAAATGCCCCATAAAACCCTACAATGTGGGCAAAATTACAATCATGTAGAACTTTCAATTCCCGAAGTATCTGCTTCTTAATAGCAGGTTTAACTTCTAAATGTATTAACTGCAACACAAATGCAAAAGAGAAAGCTCACCATTACATTTCAATTCTGTAACTTGGAAAGACCAACTCTTGCCCTATTAATCCAAATAGCTACTGTCTACATGAATATGGGAGGTAGGGATGACAATTTATCTCCCATTTATTCTAATGCAGGGGTACACAAATTTTCCAAAAATCAAGCAGCCACCTCAAATTTCTTGGCATTAAATATGTGACATGGCGCAAATTCCATAATGAGGACCCACGAATGTCAAGCAACACCATGCAAAATTCAGTCACCTGGGTGACCTGGCACCTGGAATTTGTGCAATCCCAGTCTAACAAATTGCAGCATCACATGGATCACAATTTGTGCAAAATGTATATAGCACACTTACATACAGACATCATATCAATTCATTACAATTTGATTTTTATAAACAATTACTTTCTGTGTCAGAGTTTATGCTTCACAGTGGTGCAGTTACAGTTTCTGGGATATGGCACTACATCACTGGGTGACAGGTATCTGATTTTTTTGAGAAGGTTTAGTGGTCTCATCTGAAGGGCCAAATGTCCACTTCTTCACCCACATTTGACACTTGAAGATGAGACCATTATGCTGCCTCAAAACAGCAGATACTAATCACCCAGTACCATATACCAAAAGAACATAAATATCAATACTCTCTGTCTCACTGAAGTACAAACAAATTTTAAAAAATGTGCAATATGTTTTACTTCAAAGTAACACACATCTTAATTTACAGTGATTTAGACTGTCAACAGAGTGGATCCTGAATTTGCTTATCATGAAAGAACAAACTTTCTAATCAGGCAAGACACACACATCTGTTCCACCTGGCAGTTCATCACTTGTGCCTCTGTCCATACTTCTTAATCTTTTGTGCAGGATGAGGTTTTACAAAGATCAGACACAAGTAACATAGCTGACATACTAAATAAAATAAAAAGAATCTGTGTGCTGATACGTATTCTATTTCATGAAAGCTGCTAACATTCCGCCTTCTTGGAAAATGAAGAGGCAAAGTCCTGCTAAGCAATAACCTCAAAGCCCAGACATGTCAAAAAAGACTATGAGAAAGGGTAAAAATTATTCACTGCAATTACATAATCAGCAAAACCACCAGCAAACATGCACACAAATTTGAACAGAACTAAAGAGGCCAAAGATGAGTGACCACGCCTGAACTTCAAACTTTATTTAAAAGCACATAAACAGACAAATTTTTAATTCATATTTCATTCAAACTACAATAAAGTACCAAAAATGGGGGTGTCTTCCATAAAGTGGGAAATGGACAGCCATGCACTGGTGTGCCAGTGTTTCAATAATTCCTGTAGAAAAAACTGTATTTTTTTTTATATAAACTGTCTTTATTGGAAAACCACGAATGAACTTGCTATTCTGAAGAAGAAGGGGAAATGCAAGAAAAATATGTAAAACATTGTTACCTTTCTGGCCATAATAAGGCCACTAGAACGATGTCGAACCTTCATCACGACACCCCCATTGCCAGCACCAAGCTCTCCAAGTTTTTCAAAGTCATCATCACTTAATTCTCCAATTTTTTCCTTCTGGCACAGAAAGAATTCCATGCGCTTGCGTTGGGTGTCATCCATCTGAAGTTCTTCCAGTCTCTCCTGAAGTGCCTCAATACTTGTCTTCCCCACTAACGTACCTCGCCTAAAACAGAATTGTTTCCTGTTTACTGTAATTTTCATTATCAATGGTACCAACACAAAGTACCAATAATAACATGAACCACTTCTGCTGCAGCACCTACAAGCATGCACTAACCAGGCCAAAAGAACAGATTCCTAATCTAAGCTACAATTTAATCAGTTATAAGATAAATTATTTACAGCTGCCATCAAACACAACAATATAATTAGTTTTTAGTTTAGTTAAGTCATTAAAATAAGGGAAACTAAAAACTAAATATGCTGTTGTATTTGATGGCAGCTATAAACAATTTATCTTATAACTCATTAAATGCAACAGGATATCCTCTATAAAAATTACCTTTGCTAGTAAAGCTAGTTCCATCAATCAATACAAAAACTTAAGAATCAAGGTCTTGAAATGCTGTGCAAATATTTATTTCAAACAATGTCTTAAAATAAATACCCAATTATGCCAAAATAAAGATATACACCTCCCCTGCAACAAAAATCACCCAAGGAAAGATACAAACCCTTTGTCTGAAAGACAAAGTCAAATTCTTATTTATTAAAAAAAGAAAAGTTAAATAATGAATTATATGAAGTACATTTAAAAGTTGCACAAGAATGGGGAAAAGCATGGTAACCCATCGAAAACTTCATATACGAAACTACAAACAAAGAACTAGAAAAGAAATATAAAACCATGGAAGAAAAACTTAATAAATTAACAAATATCCAAATAGACAAACCTCACAATACGAAAAAGCTTTACCCTTGAGTCATTAATAAAACTGACATAATCTTCTCTAATGATGAATTACTGCTACTCAATAAAGGCCTAAAATACAATCCAAACCACAGACACAAAAATTGGATCAGAACTTCAGTCCTACAAGCTGAGACATCTATTAACGAATTACCTACATTTGTAAAAGAAAATATGTGATATCAAGTAGAAAAAAAACCCATTAAAATAAGGGAAACTAAAAACTAAATATACTGTTGTGTTTGGTGACAGCTACAAACAATTTGTTTATCTTATAACTCATTAAACACAAAGGGATGTCCTCCATTAAAAAAAATTACAATTTAATCAACTGTGCTATAAAAACAATCTAAATGTTCACCGCAACAAAAACCTAAAATCTAGAGAAAACAGTGACACATTTTTACAGCACATATAAGCAGCTTATACACCTTCCCACAGAGCACTGACACTGGTCCAGGCATTGGAAAAATATTATGACAGCCTACTCACTGAAGACCAGAGACAGTATGTTAGCAACAATGTCTATGGCAGAGAGCTTATCAACATCCTTCTTTAAACTAAAATTTTACCATGCAACATAAGTGTGAGAATCCAGCAGTTCTATCATCTTGTATGATTTATAACACACAAATGCCATAATGCGTGGCTTCATGCTTCTGCAGTGAAGAAAATTAAAACTATGCTCTTCTGGGTAATTAAGCAGCGAATAGTGGTAATTTCTTACCAATCAGGCATCGGTAAGAAATTACCACTACTCGCTGCGTAAGAACCCAGAAGAGCGCAGTTCTCAATGCCACAACGCTCTGGTCAGCACTCACGCGCCTGTGTTGGAGGTTTGTGGTCCAACACTCAACCCAAAATGTGGTTGTTCTAACAGGTTCTTTATGGTTTTAATTAACTGCTTCACATGCAAGCGCATGCATGCATGCATGCATGCACGCACACACACACACACACATCTTATAAGATATTGGGTTATATTCTTCCAGATCATCACCAGTTTATTATTCATATTATTTATAATTATCCTAATGCTGGATCATGTATAGTCTAAACAGTTCACAAACTGCTGTCAAATAAGTCAAGAAACATGTGAGAAAAAGCAGAGACAGCTCAGTTAGTTAAGTAATTAACTATCAGCTTGATGACCAAGGAATTTATGTTCCATTTCAGGCAGGACAAGCTATTTTTCTCTCCTCCAAAGCACTCAGAATAGCTCTGGGGCCCATACAGCCTCCTATTCAATCGGTAATGGGAGCTCTTTCACCAAGACTAAAGCAGCCAAATCATGAAGCTGACCAATCATCTCCATTTACTGCCACAGTTATGGATGCATGGAGCTATACTTCCACTTCACCACCTGCCATTCAAGATATGGTGCCTCATTAAGCACAGGGATAATATCTTTACCTCTAATAACATGTGAGACTTCAGGATCTCACAGCAGTGAATATGAGAATCCTGGTATTCTAGTAAATAAAGGTAAAAGTAAAGCTATCCCTATAAAGGCCTGGACATACCCCTAGGTATCAAGTAGGTTGAGGCTCCCAGAATGTCTAGACAAACTACACATGAAAGTGGCAAGGTTTTCAGCTCTACGCACTGGCTGCCTTTACCCCCAGGAAACATCCTCGGTACTCGTTTCTGTCAGATGTCAGGGCGACCCCAGGGCCACAGGGCAGCCAAAAGGATTAAATCAACAAAAAATCCCCATGACCCCATCAGGAATTGACCCACAACATTCCAGAATGCAGCACAATGCCTCAACCAACTGCACCGTGTACCCCCTTCTGGGATACAAGACCATGGAATTTGGCGGAGAGGTACATATTCAGCTACTACACTACATTCTGTCACATCCCAGAAGACTACATTCTTCACAAAACAACATATCCATCACACTCTTGGAAGCTTGGCCATGAAATACTCAGAGCCTTGCTAAACAAATCATGGCTATGGAATAGACAGTGTGCAAGCAAAACTGCCCAAAAATTCATAAATTAATTACTGTTAATTATAGTAGTATATCTCACACAACTGTCGATTGTGCATTACGAAACACATGTCAAGGAATCAAAAATCAAACAATTTTGCAAGAATTTAAAGTAAAATATTGCTTTTATCTACAAGATATCTATAAAATATTGGCAACCATATCAGCAAGCCACTGAGGCACTTACTTCAAGCATTACCAACCACTATTATTATCTACTGAACAACTCCCCTAAATAACCAGTGCACAGCAAATTTCTTCTTTTGTATTCTGGAAGGGAGGCCTTGCTGTTCCACTGAATACCCATAACGACGCTGGTATGAGCCCCCCATCTCTGAATTAAGAAACATGACAGAGTAATCTACAGTTCAATAACTCCACGATGTGAGAAATCCGTATCAGTTCCAGTTCTTGGGTTACCTAAAGTTTAGTGCCTATACAACCACCATTTATTTACTCTAATTTGTGTCATGTTCAATTCTTTGGTTACCTCTATTTTAGTTCTTATAAAGTATTTTTCTTCTCTGATTATTTATCTGTACTTCCACCTCCACATTGCCATTTAAATTCCTTCAGCCATGAATGAGGGCTCACCAACGCCTAGTCATTTATTTACAATGACAGCTCTTGGCTATGCTTCCTTCATATGTGGAAGCAGAATTATTATGTACTGTACATATACAATTCAACTTCTGACATCTAATTCAACCAAGCAGGCACCAATGGGAAGTGGCACATTATGCACATTTATTTCAGTGCATCCCAAACGAACACACCACGTTCTACTCCCACGGCAAAATTACAGCAAGCAGTGGTGTCATAAATTATCACCTGATAAGCAATTCAGTAAGCAGCACACATCCAGACTGCAAAACTATGCCCACCGGTGCTACAGGGTATTTCATAATCTTATTTACGAGATGTGAGGTTCATTATGCCAAGCTTCTATTACTTTAAACTTGCCGTTCCTTAGCCGTACACATTAAAACACAAAACCTCCTTCCCAGTGACGACTATTCACTACGGACATTGAAACAGGAAAAAATGGAGATTAAAATTATGACTTACTCTGGCACCACTGGAGCTTCTACATGGACAGGTACTGGTGCGACAGGAGTAACTGGAGGGGCAGGTTCTATCGAGCCGGGTGGCAAAGTTAAATTTAACTTGTTTTTGGACATGTTAAGTACGAAGTACAAAGCCGGCAGAGTTGTTTCGACGTCAAAATCAGTTTAAAAATTATTAACACACACTATCACAACACTTCGATTCACATCAACGTCCTTTTAAATATGTGTGACGGTACAAAGCGGTTCATTAAAACTGCGAAAACGTCCACCCATTGCATCAAAACACTAACACCATATCTTCACGCAATGACCACATCCCCAAATAATAACACGGACTTCTTTCCATTGACACATCAAGCAGAGTCTGGGACAGAACAATCGCCAATTTTAACTACGATGGAAACAGTACACATGTCTTCTGTTGATTTCGGAATTATAAAATTTTAAAATAGCTGAAGTAATAAGGGATCCTCTTTTCCATATTGGAGCGTTAATTTGCAAATCATATATTTTTTTTTATCTTCAAAATCAAACTTTTCCAACTTCAGTGGTGCTCCTAAACGTGCTCCTAAAACGTCGCAAGCATCTCATTCTCGTAGTGAACGCACTTCCACCAGCACGGAAATACCAGGGATGACAGGTTGGTACTCTGTATGTGTAGGTATTCCGTGTCGCGATCAGTGCCGCATCCGTGGTGTTTAGCAATAGTACCAACTGTTGGAAATGATATGTGTTCCTTCCTGTTTTTGTAGTTCGGATTAAAGGTAATGGTTTGCAGTTGTATAAGTATATCGTAGTCAATCGGCTTTGTAATACGTACTTTGTCTTATTGTGTTATAATGACTACAGACTACATAAATTTTCCTTTAGATTGTGTTATGTATTTTTTGTTTCAGAAGATTATTGTGTCGGAAGATTGCGTGTTGTGGTTAACTTAACCATGTTTGTGTTCGTTTTGTAATTTGTACAGATTAAAGATGGGACGGTATTCTCATGAACCTGATAATGCTACAAAGTCGTGTAAGGCACGTGGGTCAAATCTTCGAGTACACTTCAAGGTAAGACGCGTTCTGTGCGTCAGAAGTTAAAAGGAGAGCTCCTAATTCGCCCATGTGCCACATTAAAATAACCCCAAACATGGTTGTAGCAAAATGCCAAAGCACCAGAGTATCATGTCTAGATGATTTATCGATTGGAAGTTAATTATGTTTAAGCATCCCTTTGCGTTTATTGTTTTTTACGATTGGAAGTTTGTGGCACAGCTTTGTCACAACAAAACAATGTTTTCGAATTAAACGTATGTGGAGGCAAACAACTTAGAAAATTGATGCGGAGGAAATATTGAATTCTTATGAGGATTAAAATGCGAGCAGGTTTTGTGAAACAGTGACTTTTGTTGGCAAAATTGTGGTTTTGTTTACAGGCACTAGTAACATCTAAAGTCTGGCCATCATCCATAATTTGCCAGACAGTGCTCGTTATTGTTACAGGTTAAGCTGAGTTATACGAATTGTGTAAGGTTTTATTAGACCAGATTATTTTAAGATCTTAACACTTAGCATCATGACACAAGGGGAACACCCCAGACTAGAATTTTTTTAGGTGACCTGTTCAAATCTCGGCTGTGACATGAAGTATTCTGATAGAGATTTTTGTGGTTTTCCATAGTATCCAGGCAATTTAGAGTATTTACTCAGCCTCAGTCATGACTACTTTCTTACACATTCTTTCCAATTATGTGCTGATAATTCTGTCACTGGACACTGTACTCTGAACTGCTGACATTAGTGTTAAGTAAACCATAAATGAAGTAAATAAATTAAAATTTTAAGGGAACAAGTGTTGTACAAATGGGATTTATTAGTTACTTATTATTGGAGTTTATTATGAAATTGTGCATTTAGGAAGTATACTTTTACTAGAGTTTACATTGAAGTTAGTTTAGTTTCCTTGCTTCCACCGTCATAATGTTTGATGTATAGCTAGTGTGTTGAGGTAAGTTGCACCGTGAGATAAATACCCAACAGTATCATGTTTCTGCTGTTGTTTTCTATTAGAATACCAGGGAAACTGCAATGACCCTGAGAAGAATGGCTCTGAGACGTGCGCAGCAGTATCTGAAGAATGTCGTTGATCATAAAGAATGTGTTCCGTTTCGACGATTCAATGGAGGTGTTGGACGATGTGCTCAGGCAGGTGCTTCTTATTTGGTGCAATATTCATTGACCCATTATTTTAAGATTTCATCATGGCAAGTTGTACTGGAGTTACAAAAAATGCTGAGTTTGTCAGATGTAATCATTTGCTTGCAGTATGGGCATATCTGGTTGCCCCATTTTCCAATAAAGTTTTGATGTACGTTGATATGCAAGGCCTGGTGGATCACTGTTGGTGTGATGGAATAGTTTTGTTAGTGTTAGTGTTATCAGATGGCAGTGCAGCTTCCCATCCACACCATTGGAGTCATTTGTGAAGTCATTGACAGGTTTGCAAATTAAACCCAGCCTGGAAGAACATATTCCACACACTTGAACAAAGACGATGTCCCTGCCATCGTTACTGGCCCTTCTGCAGGACCAGTAGTGGCTGCATCAGCTTCCTAGCTTCATTTGACCCCACCAATGTCTTCCACCTGTGACACACTTCCACTTTTATCCTCACATCCATCCTAATTTATCCTCGACCACATATCTTCTCATTGGAACATCATAGTGTCCTGCACCTAAAAATGAACCCAGAGGGATTGTTTTGTAGCAGTTCATGATGTACCAGGCCTGCTGGACTGAACACCAGCTTCTCCCCACTTCTCTCGAGTCGTGGACTCTACCAGCACATTTACATTATCTGCATTCACACTTTCTTTAGCACTGAAGATGGAAGCAGCATGTTCCTCGAATGTCAACAACACAACCCAGTTTCAAACAGTGCTAGCACCCAAAAACAGGAACAGCATTAAATTGAATCACAATGGAGGCTGAGAATTAGTTTGTGTGTGTGTGTGTGTGTGTGTGTGTATACAGGGTTTCCCAGGAGGAAAGGACCTAACTTCGGGAGAGTGTTCCTTAGGTCAAACTATACCGATATAACCCAAAACACCTATATCCAAAGTTCGATGGTTACGGAGATATTGGCCAGAGAAGTTTGAAACTT
>Ga0209737_10003920_pt1 | contig 10428 bp, 9 predicted proteins | sample TergutCu122P3_FD_187284 | JGI IMG/M metagenome (GOLD analysis project Ga0209737, IMG submission 187284) | Cubitermes ugandensis P3 segment gut microbial communities from Kakamega Forest, Kenya - Cu122 P3 (SPAdes) (version 2) | ecosystem: Host-associated > Arthropoda: Insects > Digestive system >...
TCACCGAGCGCTCACCGCGCCCGCCGCTATCGCACCGGCTTGCGCCTTCCCATTGGCCTATGTGGATGCCCGTCAGCACGATTTCCTTGTGGCCAAGCGCTGCGATTTGTTCGATTTGGGCGATGATATTTTCTTCACTGTTTGAAACCGAAGCCCCGCGCGCTTTTGGAATTATGCAGTAAGAGCAGGCACAGTTGCAGCCTTCCTGAATTTTTACGCTCACGCGCGTTGAAGTTGGTTTTTTGAGGAGTGCAAAACTTGCGCCCCTGCTTGCGTTTTCGCCTTTTAAAATATCCGCAATTTCAAGCTTTTGCTTGTTATCAAGTAAAATATCTGCCGCACCGCCCGTGCCAGCCTGTACAACGCAGCCCGCCAAAACCGTTCTGACACTTGGATTTTCACGTTTTGCCTTGTTTAAAAGATAGTTGACCTGACTGTCGGCGCTTTTTGTGACTGTGCAGGAATTGAGTATGTAAAAATCCGCCTCCGCGATTTTTTGAACCCGTAAAAAGTCATTCTCCATAAGGTTTTGAGCGATTAATTGCCCCTCAAGCTGGTTTGTTTTACAACCGAGTGATTTCAAGAAAAACTTTTTCACTGTGTATTCCTCTCAATGAGCGCAACGCATTCCACGTGGTAAGAGTGTGGAAACATATCAACGGGCTGAATTTTTTTGCACGTGAAACCCTTATCTTCAAGAATTTTTATGTCGCGCGAGAGGGTTTGAGGGTTGCAGGAAACATAAATTATTGAATTCGTTAATTTCGAGATTAGCTCCAGCGCCTTGCGCTCACAGCCTTTTCGCGGCGGGTCAAGGATGACGTGGTCGAATTTTCGCTTTTTAATTAGAAATTCATTGAAGCAGATTTTGGCGTCGCCTAGAAAAACCTCGTAACGGACTGCGCTCCGTTTTGTCTCATTCGCTTGGGAATTAAAAACTTTGTTTTTATTCCGCTCGCTCATTTCGGCATAGTTTTTTACTTCGTTCAGTTTGAAATTTTCTTTTGCGTTTTTGACGGCGCTCTCGCTTTCTTCAACAAGTACAACGCTTTTAGCCTTATCACTAACCCATATGCCGATTGCGCCAACCCCGCCGTAGGCGTCCAAAACGCTTGAGCCTTCGCCCACAAAACCTTTCACGACGTCAAAAAGAACGGCCGCGCATTTAGGGTTTGTCTGGAAAAAGCTGTTGGCGCTGATTTTATAGCGCTTTGAGCCTGCTGCTTCAAAGATGAAATCGTCGCCAGCGATTAATTGAAATTCTTTGCTCAAAATCGTGTTTACGGCATCGGGGTTGAAATTGACCAGAACGCCAGTTATTTCTTTGTGTGCGGTTTTAATTTTGTTTGCAAAATCGGTAACCCCTTTTTCTACTCTGGCGGAGTTCAAAACAAGCGTAAGTAAAAGCCCCTCGCCGCTTGAACTTTTGCGAATTACCGCGTGTTTTAAAAGTCCCTTGCCCGTTTTCTCGTCGTAAGCCCCCAGAACCCATTCGCTGCGCACAAAATCAATGATTTTATCAACAACTTCGGGTTGAATGGGACAGTGTTTTACATTCACAATCTCGTGGCTTCCTGTCTTAAAATAGCCTGCCAGAATGCGCTTTGAAACTTTTGTCTGGCGAATCGGATATTGAATTTTATGGCGAAATTCAAGCGTATCGGGGCTTTTAAGGGTATCAAGAATCTCGGGTGAGTGCTTAACCCCGTGAAGCGCTTCCTGGACAATTAATTTTTTCTGCTGAAGCGTGAAATCGTAATCAATAAACCCCCAGCAGCAGCCGCCGCAAGCGTTTGCAAGAGCGCAATGGGGCTTAACCCTGTGCGGCGAAGGTTTCACGATTTCAACAATCCTCGCTGTCGCGTAGCTCTTGTTTTTTTTAGTAATTCGTACGCGCAAAACATCCCCCGGACACGCACCGTCAACGAAAACCGCAAGACCATCAATATGACCAGTCGTATCGCGGCTACTAATTCGGCCTAAGCCAGCTCCTTGAAAAGTCAATTTTTCAATCTCTATTTCAACGATGTCGCCACCCTTAATATTCAAAATATCTGTCAAAATCAACCTCGTCAAAACAGGTTAAAAGCCTGTAAACTTCGTTATCTTCATCCATTCGTTGAAATTTATAATCATCAAATTTCCAGAACTTCGGATTTATCCCGATTGAGCGCACAAGCTCGTTTTCCTGTAAAATTCTGAGCTTTCTTTTCACAATCAAAACGTCAAGCCCCGTCATTTTTGCAAGCTCAACCGCGCTAATGCCCTCAGCGTTTGAACACTTCTCATCCGTCATAAACATCAACTCAAGCCCGATGCGCTTCAGTTCGGCATCTTCCATAATATCATCAAGGGCGTCGTAAAGATACAATTCTTCCATGATGACAATTTAGTTTAAAAACTCGCAACTGTCATCCTTTAAGCGCTCTAATTTTACGCGCTTTGCTGTTCGCCGACAAGCCCGCCCGTCTTGAAAAGAATCGCGCTGGCAATGAACTGGTCTCTTTCGCGGTCAAAGGCTTCAAAGTTTTTATCAACTTCCTTATGGAATTTTTGGTTTAATTTTTTGCCTAGTATGCTGGTGCCTGCAAGTGTTCCCACAATGGGCGTCCAGAAAAGTGCAGTATTTGCGGCCGGATGTTTTTTGAAAAATCCGTCAATTGACCCCGCAACTTTATTTGCATCAGTCTTTTTCGTAAATTGTATGGCGTCAATTTTTTCGCCTAACTTTCTTAATTGGTTAACGGCTTTACCGCCTAAATCGGTTTTAGCAAAAGCTGAAGCGCCTTTTTTTATGCCGACATATCCTGCTGCTATTGCTGCAATGGCTGTTGCTGCTCCTAAAATACCTTTTGCGATAGGATGTTTGTCAGGTTTTGGCTCCTCGCCGCCGCGTTTTTCCTGAATTTTATCTTTTATTTTGCGGTAAGCTTTGAACCCGAGGTCTATTCCTGTGAAAAGCCCGGCCACCGCGGCACCTGTGGCAACTTTTGAAGATAAAGGCCCCTGTTTTGTAAGAGCATAGTATCCCGTAAGCCCTGCGGTTGCGAGGTATGGTATTGCCTTATAAAGCTTTGCGGTTTTTGATTTTGTTGTGTCTTTACTCGCTTTAACCATTGCAAACTGCATAAGTTCTTCGTCACTTACCAAAGCGTTTCTTGCTATTCCTGTATAAAGGCGCTGGTTTGTTGCATTAGCTTGAATTGAGAATTGGCTTGGCATTAAAATCTCCACACTTTTTGTTAATTCTATCACTACAAACCCACTGAAACAAAAAATTTGCGGTTTTCAGATGAAAATGGTAATATAAGTTAACATAGCATTACAACTAAAAGGAATGAGGGCAATGACAAACTACATCAAATTTGTGGATGTTACAAATCGCGACGGCGTACAAACTTCGCGGCTCGGCCTGGCAAAACTTCAAAAGACGATTATCAACCTCATGTTGAATGATTTAGGCGTGAATATTTCGGAATTCGGCTTCCCGACAACGGGCCATGAGGTTAATTATTTGAACGCTAACCTTGAACTTGTTAAGCTTGGTGCCTTTGATAGAACCATATTGTCGGGCTGGATGAGGTCCATTTCCGAGGATGTTATAAAATCTTATAATAAAGTTCCCAAACTTGAAAATTTAAACCTTTCTCAATCAACTTCCGACCAGATGATTAACGGGAAATATCAGGGCAGAAAAAATAAAGAAGACATTTTGAATATGACCCTTGAAGCTATCAGAGAAGCCAAAAAACAGGGCGCAAAACAAATCGGGGTGAATGCGGAAGACGCCTCAAGAAGCGATTTGGGGTATTTGATTGAATATGCCAAGGCGTGCAAATCAGAAGGTGCAATCCGTTTCAGATACTGTGATACGCTTGGTTTTGACGACCCGCAAACGGCTTACGACAGAATTTATGCAATTGCAAAAGAAGCGCAGATTGATGTTGAAATGCACTTTCATAATGATTTAGGTATGGCGGTCGGCTGTTCCGTTATGGGCGCTAAAGCAGCGATTGACGCGGGCGTTGATGCTTTTATCAACACTGCGGTTAACGGTATGGGCGAAAGGGCGGGTAATGCCGACCTTGTTTCCTGCATTCTTGCGGTGACAAAATCTTCGGGATTTATGGGTAAATATCAAATTGATCCGCAAATCGACCTTTCAAAATCGTGGAAATTGGCGAAATATACGGCTTACGCGTTTGGTGTGCCAATTCCTATAAATCAGCCTGCAGTGGGCGATAATGCCTTTGCGCATGAGAGCGGAATCCACGCGGACGGTGCGCTTAAAGATCGCCGCAATTACGAGCTTTACGATTATGAGGAACTCGGCAGAGGCGAGCCTGAAATCATTGAAACTGGCAGGATGATTACCGTTGGTGAATATGCCGGTATCAAAGGGTTCAGGAACGTTTTTGACGGTCTGGAGCTTGAATTCAGGGATGATGAAGAAGCCCGTAACATTCTGGAATTGGTGCGCTATGCAAACGTTCACACGCAAAAGCCGCTCACTCAAAGCGAGTTGAAGTTCATTTACCACTACCCAGATATTGCTGCGAAATTGATGAAGGTTGAACCTTACTTTAACCCTGTCGGCGCCATAAAAGAGCGTATTGAGCACGAGCACGAGGTTGCCGGCAACACGCAAATAATTTAAGCGGGGGCGCGCGGAAATTGAAAAAGGTTTACATCGAAACGCTCGGCTGCCAGATGAATAAGTCAGATGCGGAGCGTATTTTCGCGATTTTAGCGCATTTCGGATATGTTGCGACCGATGAGGCGTGCGAAGCTGATTTTTTGATTATCAACACCTGTTCAATCCGCGCTCTGAGTGAAGAAAAGGCGTTTTCGCGCCTTGGGGTCTGGGGAAAATGGAAGAAGAATAAAAGGCTCAAAGTGGCGCTGTGCGGCTGTTTAGCCCAACATACCGAGGAAGATTTGCTTACGCGCTTTCCTTATCTTGACCTTGTTTTCGGTACGCAAAATATTTATGAATTACCTGATTTGTTGAAGCGGATTAACGCTGGCGAGCGGGTTTGTGCCGTCAGGGAAAATATTGTTGCGGAAGGCGATTTCGGATTTAACCGCTCGAAAGGCGTGAATGCGTGGCTCCCCATAATCGAGGGGTGTGATAATTTTTGCACATATTGTATTGTACCTTACACGCGCGGGCGCGAAAGGAGCCGCCCGTTTGACAAAATTGTTGCCGAAGCACGGGATATTGTGGCGCAAGGGTTTAGGGAAATTACGCTTCTGGGACAGAATGTGGATAGTTACGGAAAAGACCTGTCGGGCAAGCCGACGCTGGCCGATTTAATTCGCGAAATCAACAAAATTGAGGGCGATTTCAGAATTCGCTTCACAACCTCATATCCGACCGATATTACAGACGATTTAATTGACGCTGTGGCAAACTCTGACAAGGTTTGCAACTATTTCCACATTCCGATGCAATCGGGCAATTCGGAAATTTTAAAAGCCATGAACAGGCGCTACAACCGCAAAAAATATGGTGAAATTGTGGCAAAAATCCGTGCGAGAATTCCAGATGTCGTTATAACATCAGACTTTATTGTAGGCTTCCCGGGCGAAGATGAGGCACAATTCCTTGACACCGTGAGTGCGCTTGAAGAATTCGGGATTAGTTATTCAAATATCGCAGCCTACTCGCCGCGCCCCAAAACGCCTGCGGCCAAATGGGTCGAGAAGTTTGTTGATGAGAATGAAAAAGCCCGCCGCTTTCAAATTTTGAATGATAAGGTGAAAGAAATTTCGCTTCGCAACCACAAAGCTTGCGTGGGAAAAACAATGGAGGTGCTTGTGGACGGCGAGAACATCAACAAGGGCGGCAAATTTATCGGGCGTACGGGGTGTAATAAAATCGTGCATATCAGCAACGGTACGGACATAAAAATCGGCGATTTTATCGACCTGAAAATTGCCTCAGCCAGCACCTGGCACCTTAAATCCTAGAAGTCATCTATCGGCAGTGCCATTTCCCTAATTTCAACGCCCATGGCTTTAAGCTCCGTGCGGGCTTTCGGGCCGTAAGCGGTTTCTGAGAAGTTCTCGATTATTGTCTGGAAGCAATCAATCGCCTCAGCCTGCATACTGCGTAACTTGAAAAGAGAGCCGAGCCTGTAATAAATCGGGGCGAGTGCGGTTTCGGGCGAAATGTCCATTTGGCCGTCAAGCTGTAGTTTTGCGTTGATTAAATCCTCGCTGTCGCGCGGCGAATAGAGTTCGCGCGTGTAGAATTTTTTAGTGAGGTTGATGACGGTTATGTTGACGGCTTCAATCTGCTTTTCATTCATCGCGCCTTTTGCTCTCGTGGCGGCCTTTTTAGCGGCATCTGCGGGTAATGTTGCGCTGATTGCCCAGCAAATCAACCCGAAAAATAAAATAAAGACCGTAAAAAACCTTTTCAAAACAGCTCCTCAAATGTCATCCTGACAGTATGATACAACGAAAGACATGCCGCCTGCCTCAATCAGAAGGATGATTATTGTTCATTTTTGAGCATCTTTTGTTGTAAAATAAGTGTATGAAAAAAATCGAAAACGTCAGAAATTTCAGCATTATTGCGCATATTGACCATGGTAAATCGACTCTGGCGGACAGATTGCTTGAAGCAACTAACACAATCGCGCCGCGCGACATGCAGGCGCAATTGCTTGATACAATGGACATTGAGCGTGAACGTGGAATTACGATTAAACTCAATGCTGCGCGGATGAACTACAAGGCGGCTGACGGACGCGATTACATTTTGAATTTGATTGATACTCCCGGCCACGTTGATTTTTCATATGAAGTTTCGCGTTCCCTTGCGGCGTGCGAGGGGGCACTCTTGATTGTTGATGCGACACAGGGCGTTGAGGCGCAAACCCTTGCCAATGTTTATCTTGCGATGGAACAGAACCTTGAAATTATCCCCGTTATTAATAAAATTGACCTCCCTTCGGCCGATGTCGAGCGTGTTAGAGCGGAAATTGAGGAAGTACTCGGCATTGACGCTTCGATGGCAATTCCCGTCAGCGCAAAAGAGGGCATCGGGATTAGTGATGTTCTGGAAGCGGTTGTAGCGTATGTTCCGCCGCCCGATGATACGAGCGCAAAACCTTTGCGGGCGCTTATTTTTGACTCTGCTTATGACCAATACCTCGGCACATTATGCTTTTTTAAGGTTATGGACGGTGCTATCCGCCTCGGTGACGAGATTAAATTTATGGCAACAAACAAAAAGTTTGAAGTGACGGAATTAGGGTATTTAACCCCGAACAGGAACCCCGTGAACGAGCTTAAGACGGGCGAAGTGGGGTATTTTGCGGCGTCGATTAAAGAAATTACACGCTTTGTGGGTGACACCGTGACAAACGCGCAAAGACCTGCAACAGAACCGCTTGCAGGTTATAAAGAAGCGAAACCAATGGTTTTTTCGGGTATGTACCCCGTTGATAATGACCAGTACCACGACCTTAAAGATGCGCTTGAAAAGTTGAAATTAAATGACAGCTCAATTACGTTTGAGCCTGAAACGTCTTCTGCGCTTGGGTTTGGGTTTCGCTGCGGGTTCCTCGGGATGCTTCATATGGAAATTGCGCAGGAGCGCTTGGAGCGCGAATATGACCTTACTTTGATCACCACGGCGCCTTCTGTTGTGTATAAAGTTTATAAGACCGACGGCACGATGGAGGAAATAGATAACCCTGCAAACCTTGTGGGGCCGCAGTTTAGAGACTATATTGAGGAGCCTTATGTCAAGGTAAATATTTTCACACCGAACGACTATGTGGGCTCGCTGATGGATTTGTGCCAGAGTAAGCGCGGCGAATTTATTAACATGCACTACCTTGATAAAACCCGCGTCAATCTTGAATATCACATTCCTTTGAGCGAAGTTATTACCGATTTTTATGACCAGTTGAAGTCGCGCTCCAAGGGTTATGCAAGCATGGACTACGATTTTTGGGCTTACAAGCGCTCTGACCTTGTGAAAATGGATATTTTACTTTCGGGAGAAATTGTTGACGCGCTCTCTGTCATTTGCCACAAGGATTCCGCCTTCATCATCGGGCAAAAACTGGCGACAAGATTGAAAGACATTATTCCGCGCCAGATGTTTGAAGTTGCGATTCAGGCGGCAATCGGCGGCAGGATTATCGCGCGCACCACAATTAAAGCGATGAGGAAAAACGTACTTGATAAGTGCTATGGCGGCGATATTACCCGTAAGCGTAAACTTCTTGAAAAACAAAAGAAGGGTAAAAAGCGTATGAAAGCCGTTGGTCGTGTGGAAATTCCGCAGGAAGCGTTTATGGCTGTTTTGAGTATTAATGAGGATTAATTTTTGCGGCGCGTCCTTACGCCTTATACCGCTACAACGACCATTTTATGCCTGTCGGCAAATTCAATCATTTTTTCCTGATCAACAATAATCGTTTCACCCTCTTGAAGCGCGAGGACGTTTGCGCCATGCCTTTTCATTACTTTAAGTGTTTTTAAACCGACGGCAGGGATATCGAAACGCTTATCCTGTTTAGGTTTTGCTACTTTTACTATAACAGCGCCGCGGCCGCGGGCGAGCCTCCCGCCGCGCTTGATACACTTATCAGTGCCTTCAATCGCTTCAACCGCAAGAATCATCTTGTTTTTCACCACAACAGACTGGCCGATGTCAATTCCGCCCATTTCTTTTGCGATTTTGTAGCCGTAGTCGATGTCTATAAGCTCTTCTTGAGTAGGTTTAAGCTTAGTGAAGTTGCCCTTTGAAACCATTAAACTTTTAATGAAAATGGTCTGGTCTAAAATCGTGATGCCCATTTGTTCAAGCTCCTCCACAAGGGCGAGCATAATGGCGTCGTCGTTCAATTTTGGAGCCATTTTAAGCATTTCAATTGCCCTCGGTTCAAGTTTCGGACGCTTTAAAAGCATGGTTTTTGAAACTTTGCCCAGAAATGTTAATTGTTTAATTTTATTGTCTAAAAGAGCCTGTTTAATACTATTCACCTGACCCGGCCCGAAATTCAAAACTTTGGAGCAATATTTTTCAAGGTCACGCGCGTTATCGTTCGATAATGAAATTGCAATGACATTAAAACCGTTTTCTTTGGCGTGCTGCGCCATTTTAACTGGTAATCGGCCGTCGCCGGCGATTAAACACTGAGTATTTTCCAGAATTAAATTTGTCACGGCATAAGCCCCAGATCACTGTCACCGCCGCTCGTTATGGTCGTTTTTACATTACCGTCCGCGTAGAATGATTTTGGGACAAGGGTCATTCTGATTCTATCCGCTTCAACGGTATTTCCCTTTTCAGTGATTTTTGAACGACCCGTGAAAACAATTGTGCTTGGCTTATTGGTTTTTTCATCAATCAAAAGCTGAGCCTTGGGGCCGACTGCAACGTAGTCTTTATAGTGAATTTTGACGTTTCCGCCGGCAACCATCGAGTTGTTTTTTTTGTTGAGTTGCTGGTATTTTGCCCAGACAAGCACGCGCGAACCGTCATCAAAAACCACGTTAGAATGCGTGTTTCCGCTTACGCGGTATTCATCTCGCGTCGGGGTGTAGTCAAAGCTGTCGCCTTTAACAACGTTATTTTTTTCTTTCATAACAACGTTTCCGCGCAACTTTAAGTCACTGATATCGCCGTTTTTGTTAATTATTGCTTCAGCGTAGTTCGAGAAAGTTTCGAGGTCTTTATGGTTAATAATCACGGCACCGTTGGCTTTCATAACTTTTGTGTTTGTATCATATTCCTGACTCTCGGCAGTTACAACAACAACGGGCTGTCTGTTTTCGAGCATGATTGTTTGCGAATTGCCTATTGCCGTAATGTTTTTGCGAATCAAAGAAACCTTTATGATTTGAGCCTTGATTTCATGTTTCTTGCTGCCTTTTTCCTGATAAGCGTAAGGGTTGTCAAAAAACGTTGCAAGAGATGGCTTTTTGCTTGAAGGGTCAAGGTCAAGTTCGGCGCGCGGGCTTTTAACAATAACATCGCCCACCTTTACCTGAACATCGCCGTCAAAATAACCTTTGTTTCTGTCAACTTCAATTTTTTGATGTTTGGCTTCGATATTGACGGTTGCCGCAAATGCAAAAGCGCAGGTCAATAGTACAAGAGTCGGGACTAAAAGCGTTAATAATAATTTCTTTTTCATTTTTTCTCCAATGGCATCTCAGATGAGTTATCATAAATTTTTGTGTTGGATTTTCCCATTACTTTAAAATAAGTCAGCTCGGAATTAAAGACCGCCCTGTCACTTTTGGCGACTAATTCATTGTTACGGTTAATTATAACATCGCCCTCGGCGGTTATGTCTTCATACTGACCTTTCCAGATAAATTCGTTCGCGCTGATTGAGGAGCCGTCTTTTGCAACAAGCAGAGTATCGCCTTCAAGTTTTATGGTTTTTTCGGCTT
>Ga0209737_10003921_pt1 | contig 10427 bp, 6 predicted proteins | sample TergutCu122P3_FD_187284 | JGI IMG/M metagenome (GOLD analysis project Ga0209737, IMG submission 187284) | Cubitermes ugandensis P3 segment gut microbial communities from Kakamega Forest, Kenya - Cu122 P3 (SPAdes) (version 2) | ecosystem: Host-associated > Arthropoda: Insects > Digestive system >...
ATCAGTGCTTGAATTAGTACTTTTAATTTTTCCATTTTCGTATGTAATACCGTCACCTACAACATTATATAAATTTTCAATAGCAATATCGGCACTAATCCATTCAGCACCATTTTTATACAATGGAATCGTTGGCTTTTGACCATTCATACTCGTGGTACCGATAACAGGATTATTACCTAAATTCAAAGAAGTCAATCGGTTTCCAGTAGTATGAAAACTAGTGAAATTTATCGGATTAGGTAAAATCAATTCCGTCAAATTATTTGATACGGTTATCAGTGATTTTAATTTTGTATTACTTGACAAGTTGAGTGACGTTAATTTATTATTACCCACAACTAATTGCTCAAGATTAGGTAAACTTGATACATTAAGTGAAGACAAATTGCAGTATTCTAAAATTAATCCTGTAAGATAAGGATTATTTGATACATCAACCGAAGCCAAACTTTCATTTCCGTTAGCAATAATACGTTTAAGGCGATAGTTATTCGTTGCTTCAAAGGAAAGCAATTTTTTGTTCGGAGTGATAACCAAAGTATCTATATTTGTATTAGATGCTTTAACAGAATTCAAATTATCGCAGTTTTGGATAATAAATACTTCCATGTAGTTATAGTTACCGGACAAATCAATAGTACCATATATAGGGTTGCCGCTGACATCAACTCTTCTGGCATTTGTAAAAAGTTCCCAACCTTTAATGTTGTAAATGTTTTCGTAACCAATATACAAATTCGTGATTCCCGAAAGTGTGCTTGCCGTAATGGTACTGTCACCACCTACAGGTCCCGCCCAATTTCTATCCATAATCAACTTCCTGAAATTCGCATCAGGGAAGTTAGTCGCATTTACCTTTACCTGAGCAAATGACATTGTAGCAATAATCCCTATCGCTATTAATAGTTTTAAAAATCTCATACAAGCCTCCTTTTGTTTATTTGCTTATATTTTGTTTATAAAAATCCCTTATTGTAACCACACAAACATATTATACATCATTTTTTTATTATGCGCAAGTACTTTATTTGTAAAATTCTTAAATTTTTTTAAAATTCCTAAAAAAACAAAAATTACACATATTCATATACATAATATACTATTTTTTTTGATTGTCAAGGGCTTTTTTTATAAAAATAACATTTTTTTGTGAAATTTTAAGATTTTTGTGTTATACGGCGAAAATTATTATAAAACACTTGACATATTAGTAATGAAATAAACAAACAGGTCTTTAAAAAAATACGGAAACTGCTGTAATTTCTCTTTTTATTATGCATAAATCACTTTTCCAATCTTTACCAAACATAAAATACACTTTACGTTTGGTAAAAATTGACGTGTTTCAAAAATGTGTTGTTTACTTCTTTTCACCAAACTGAATGGAATAAAGATATTTGTATCGTCCGCCTTTTGCTAAAAGCTCGTCGTGAGTGCCGCTTTCAACCAATTTGCCTTTTTCCAAAACTAAAATAACATCTGCCGAACGAATTGTCGAAAGTCTGTGCGCCGCAACAAAAGTTGTTTTGCCTTTCATAAGTCGAGCGAGTGCTTCTTGAACAAGTTGTTCTGATTCGGTGTCGAGCGCTGATGTTGCTTCATCCAAAATCAAAATTTTGCTGTTTCTTAAAATTGCCCTTGCAATCGCAATTCGTTGACGCTGTCCGCCGCTTAACGCAACTCCGCGTTCGCCGATTATTGTGTCGAATCCATTTTGCATTTTTTCTACAAAATTAAACGCATTTGCTGCTTTTGCCGCTTCAATAATTTCTTCTTCGCTTGCTCCGATTTTCCCGTAGGCAATATTTTCACGAACAGAAGCGTTAAACAAAATCGTTTCTTGCGAAACTATGCTGAAAAGTTCTCGGTATGCTGTTAAATCGAAATTACGAATATCTTTTCCGTCAAGCAAAATTTCGCCGCCCGTAATTTCATAAAATCTCGGTAAAATGTCTAAAATCGTAGATTTCCCCGCTCCCGACCCGCCGACTAAAGCAATTGTGTTGCCTTTTTGAGCGTTGAACGACAAATTGTCCAAAACAATCAAATCTTTTGCACTTTCGTAAGCAAAATCTACATCTTTGAAAACAATATCTTTATTGAAATTAGGTATTTTGCTTTTGTCGAGAGTTGTAATATTTTCTGCCGGAGTATCTAAAACCTTAAAAACTCTTTGCGCTGCTGCTGCTGCTGCTTGAATTTTTGAATTTATATTTCCTAAAGTTTTCAGCGGTTGATACGACATAAATAAAAATGCCATAAATCTTGTGAAGTCTTCTGCCGAAAATGTGCCGCCGCCCGAAACCATGTCGCTTCCGCCGATAATTAAAAGCCCGCCGATTAAAACAAATGCAAGCGTTTCGGTAAAAGGTGAAAGTGTATCACCGATAATTTTCTGTCGAAATTGGCGTTTTCTGAGATTGTCGCTTGCCTGCGCGAATTTCGAGTTTTCGGCTTCTGCAGTATTAAACATTTTTACGGCTCTAACACCGCCCATGACTTCACTGACACATGATACCATTTCGTCAAAACTTGACAAGCTTTTTTTCGAGCGGGATTTTACCCATTTCCCGATTTTTGCCATAATAAATATTAAAATTGGATAAACTATAAACAAAATTAGTGTTAGTTTTGCATTTATAATGAAAAGCATAACGATAAAACCCAAAAGTTTTAAAGGTTCCATCAAAAGTGAGCCGAGTGATTCCGCAACAACCGAATTTATTAAGTTCAAATCATTTACCATAAGCGACATAAGATTTCCGCTTTTATTTTGGTCGTAAAATTTGTTCGGAAGTTTCAAAATGTGGCGATAAAGTGCGTTTCGCATATCACGGGCGGTCGAAAAATTAAGAAGTCCCGTACTAATATGGTTTAAATACAAAAATATGTTCTTTATTGTGAAAGTCAGTGTAATAACAATACTGACTGCAATAAGCGGCGGAACGGATTTGCTAAAATAAAAAAGCTTATTTCCGTAATATTTCATATATTCGTTGATTGTCGCAAGAGAAATTACGGGTTTTTCATCGGGAAGAACACCTAATCCGTCGGGTGAAAAAAGAACGCCCGGAAGCGAGCCGAGAAACCATGTTGAAATTCCTTGGAAAATTACGACAACAAGCGCAGAAACGACAGAAATAGCAAAAATCCACCAATAAGGTCTCATGTAGCTCAAAACGCGGCTATACATGTTTTTAGGGTCTATGTTTTTTTGCTTTTTCTTCTTGCGCGGCATAAATATTTATCCTTTTACTAATTTCAAAAATTCATCGCGAGTTTTAGGGTCATTTCTGAAACTTCCGAGCATCGTTGAAGTTGTCATAACGCTGTTTTGCTTTTCAACACCGCGCATCATCATACACATGTGTTTTGCTTCAATAATCACTCCGACACCTTCCGCATCAATCGGCTTCATAATCATTTCGGCGATTTGCTGAGTGAGTCGTTCCTGAACCTGCAAACGCCGTGCAAAAGCATCAACGACCCGAGCTAATTTGCTTACGCCGTAAATTTTCCCGTTAGGAATGTAGCCGATGTGGCATTTCCCAAAAAACGGCAGCATGTGATGTTCGCACATAGAATAAAGTTCAATATCTTTTACTATAATCATTTCATCTGCATCTTCGGTAAAAATTGCTTTTCTGAGGATTTCTTCGGGATTTGTTTTATAGCCGCCAAAAATATATTCATAAGCCGTTTCAACCCGTTTTGGAGTGTCAATAAGTCCTTCCCTATCAGGATTTTCTCCGATTCTAACGAGGATTTTTTTAATCTCTTCTTGCATTTATTTTAATTACCTTTTAACCCAGTTTTCAAGTCTTATATTCTCAATTCTATTCAAATGTTTAACATTTTCAGACACCATTACAAGATTATTTTTTACTGCGGTTGTGCCGATAAGCAAATCAAAATTGTCAATTATTTTATTTATCGATTTTAACCTTACTTTTTCTTTGGCGAATAATGGAATTACTTTGTTTATGGGTAAAACTGAAACAAATTCAACAAAAGTGTTGATTTTATTTATACTTTCTTTTTTATACTTGCTCAATTCAGCTCCGTACCATAATTCAGCAAGAGTGATTTCGGAAATAGCACAAGCATCAAAACCACCTATTTCTTTGATTTTATCGTTTAAATTAAATTGTCCGCGAAAATAAAAAGCACATATATTTGTATCCAACAAATATTTTACCATTCTTCCAACTTTCTTGTATTGTCAGACATTCTTGACGAATAAATATCTTTAATAATTTCATCTGCGGTTCTGTCGTCTTTCCATGAGCCGTATAATTGGTCTATAATACTATCCGATTTATTTGTTTTTTTAGGTTGAACTCTTATGTATTTAACGCTGATACCTTGTTGCTTAGCTAAATCAATATATGGCTTTAAAACTTTCTTGTTAGGTGCTTCAAACATTACTCTTGTCATAATTTACTCCTTTTTTGTTTAATAAAATACATTTTGCCGAAAACTGCAACTAAAAAAAAGTATATTCAAATAAAACAAAGGGAATTTATGGCAAAACATAAAGTAATAATATTGATAATGGTTTTTGCGTTTGGTGCTTTTGCTCAAATTCAGCCAAAAGAATTTTATCATTTGTATTCCAAACAGCAAAGAAGTTCTGCTGTCCAGTCAAGCAGTTTTCCTCCATATTCCTATAAATTTGCAGGTAACGAAAGATTTTCTGCCGATTCCGTAGAAATTTATGCAATAAGAATCGAATTTAAGCCCGATAGTGTAATAAATACAACTGGAAACGGCTTGTTTATGCGTGAAAAAATTGAAAGTCACGAAGCTGCCACAAAAGAAATTGCATCGTCATTGGGTTTTAATATTCCGCTTTCTCGCACGGATAGGAAAGAATTCTCGTGGTATGCGGATGGAAAAACATATAAATACGACAAAATTCCGCACGATTATACATATTTTTATGAGCATTTGACTTCATTAAGAAATTATTATCGGGAAGTTTCAAATGATGGTATAAATATTGGTTGGGAAATTTTTCCTGCGGAGACACCCGATACTAAAGGTTTTGCATCGTTTCGACTTAGCCAGGAAATGGCTTATTTTTCACCCGGACAAAAACGAAGAGACGAAACTTATGACGATTTTAATGTGCGAAAAACACGCGCAATGATGCGTTTTGTTGCTCAATCAATTTTTGTTGCGGATTCGTCGGGAAAACTTTTTAATTCCTTACAGCAAGATGAAAACGGAAATCTTTTTAAATTCAGTGAGTCGGGCAAAACAATTCCGGTGTTTGTACTTATTATTCACGCAGGTTCGTCCGCTTTGACTGACGGCGGTGAAGGCGGAGCAGGAAATGCCGATAGTCCTAACGATTTAACCGATATGTTTGTAGGCGAAGAATTATTTAGATTTTTCAATCTTCCGCACGAAAATATTTTTGGTAATTTTGTAAAAAAAGATTCACTTACAGGCAGAACAGGGATGCAAATTTCGGGTAAAGACGGGAAAACACTTACTTTGAGCGAATTGATGATGGTTAGCGAAACGGCAAATCAGGACTCGTTAAATTGGGGAATTAACGGGATTTTGGTAAATCAGTTTGCCCGCCAAATCGGGATTCCAGATTTATTTTCAACATCGTCGGGAATTACAGGTATAGGTAGATTCGGAATTATGGATTTTTCGGGCTATTCCACAGCAAACGGATTCATTCCGCCAAATCCCAGTGCATTTGTTCGTGCATTTATGGGATGGGAAAAGCCGATTCATGCTAAAGTTGGCTCTGAATATTTGGTAAATGTGCTTGAAACAAATCTTTTTTTGGTTCCGATTAACAACACCGAGTATTATTTGATAGAAAACCGCCAGCGAAATCTTACACAAAATCCCGATTTGTTTGTTTATGATACGATTAACGGTAAGCCTTATATTACACCTGAATTTTGGGTGAATTTGGATGAAAATGTAAAGAATAAAACTACTACTCGTTCGGTTGTTATGGAAGTTGAAAGTCGAGACATAGGAATTCCCGCTTCGGGGATTTGTGTTTGGCATATTGATGAAAAACTTATAGAAAATCGCCTTAAACATAATATGATAAATGCCGATTCATCGTATCGTGCAGTAAATTTGGTAGAAGCGGACGGAATTACCGATATAGGCATTCAATTTACTGACATGCTTGGTTATCCGTGGTACGATTACGGAAGTGCTGCGGATGTTTTTCCGCACACTAATAATTTTCTAAATAAAAATGATTTTAAAATTATAGATTCTACCTCTATTTCAGATTTTATTTCGCCACAAACTGCTCCTGCAACTATTGCAAATGATGGCGGAAATTCGTTTTTGAAAATGAAATTTGCAAATACCAAAAAAGGTAATGCCGAAAAATATTTTTTATCAAAAGGGCAGAATGATAACTCAAAATTTAACCGATACGAAGTTATAAACTACAGCGACACAACAATAAAAATGTCGATTTCACAGGAAGTAGATAATATTATTCCCGTAAAAGGTTTCCCTGTGAAAATTCAAGGCGAAACAGGATATTTCCCGTTTTTAACCGCAAATATTAAAGACGGCAACGGAAATTTCAAGATTATTGCAATTTCTTCAAGAAATGGGAATTTGACGATTTTATCTGCAAACGGAAATATTATTGTCAATGAAAATATCGGTGCAATAGATATGCCGACGATGGTTGGAGGAAGTTTATTTGTGCCGAATAAAAACAGAATTATGATTTATTCTTATGATGAAGCTGCAAAAAAGTTCGTAAAAGATAGCACCGAAACTATTAATATTTCGTCTTATATTGTAGGAATTACTGATAGTATTTGGGCAATCGGCACGAAAGGCGGAGAAGTTATTTTCGGAAAAGGTAAAACTATTACAAATAAAACGAAAATTGCAGGAAGTCCTGTAAATGCAATTGCAAAAATTGGCTTTGGAACTGATAATACATACAGAATTGCGGTGGTTTGTGAAAATGGAATTGTTTCAACTTATTGTCATGGTTTTGGTTGCGGAATTGATGATTATTCGGCATATTTTGATGAAATTACTCTTCCTAACGCAAAAAAAGCATTTCCGCCTTTCAAAATTGCCATTGTAAATAACTTTTTTGTAGTTTCCGACAGCAAAAACGGGCTTTGGTTTTTTGATGAAAAAGGACAAATGTTAACAGATATTGCACCAATTGACTGGGCGGGAGTTTTCCGTGAAGAATCAGGGCGGGAAAATATTCCGAATAATGATGGCTATATTTCGGCTGCGGATTTGAATAATGATGGTTTCCCCGAAATTATTATCGGCGGCACAAACGGGGTTTATGCTTTTGATTATAAAGGAAATCTTCTTGCAAATTACCCGGCAGTTTTAGACAGAGCGGATTGGAATATCAGAAAATCCGTACTTGCAACGCCGATTACCGCCAAAAATGAAAAAGGCGAAACTATGGTGTTTTTCACAACGACAACAGGTGATACAAAAAGTTATTATCAAACGCAGATTATAGATTCTTTAACGGATGTTACAAGAGGAATAGTTTTTTTTAAAGATATAAACGGGAATTTGGATAGTATTTCGGGCTTTACAAAAGCAGAAATTGATACGATTATGAAATTCAATGACGGCATAATTTTGCCGTATTTTGCACCGGGCGGACTTATTGAAATTAGAGACGGGAAGACAGGCAAGCGTCCGGATTTGACAATTTCAACAGACAATGCAGGCAAAAAACGTATTTTCCCGTATTTGGTAAGCATCGGTTCACCGCTTTCGCAGAGCGTTGTACTTGATTCAATAAACGGCGCACTAAATATAATTGCAATTTCAGACGACGGAATGCTTTACAGATTTGCGTTGCCAAAAGATAAATTTCCTGAAAATCAAACCAATATGGTCGGCGGTAATGCACAAAGACATTTTAGTTTTACGGCAACAGACAAAATTCCCGATAAAGCAACCGAAAATTTGGAATATTTTTATTCATACCCCAATCCTGTGCGAATATCCCAAAAAGAAAATACTTCAGTAAATTTCCGCTACGAATTAGGCGGTAATGCAAGTTGGGCAATGCTGACAATCTATACAATTCAAGGGCAAAAAGTTTTTGAAGAGAAAAATTTGCCGCTAACAAGAGGTGTAAATGAATTCGTATTGAATGATTTATCCCGCTTCGGTTCGGCGGTTTATCGTTGCCGTTTGTCGGTAAAATTCGGCTCTAACGAAAAAGTATTGTTTTGGAAAATGGCAGTGCTTAGATAAATAAAAAATAAAATTTGTGAGGTCGGCAATTTGTCGACCGTTTTTATTTCAGGCAAAAATTATTTTACCGATAAAATTTATTGTTATTTACAAAAAAACAAAGGAAAATTATATGAAGAGTTTGGTAAAAGCATTTATTACTGCATTGGTTTTAGGAGTGGCGGCAAATGGTTTCGCTCAGGATATTGCAAGTGAGCAAAATGAAAATGTAACACAAAATGGTTCTGCTATTGAAAGTACAACAAAAGAAGTTGGTGCTTACGAGCGAAAATCCGTTGCATTTTTGAATATTGCATTAACAAAAGGAAATCATCTTAATCAGGAACTCACGGATTATTTTATAAAAACACTTCAAAATTCGGTACGTATGCCTCGTTTTGACTATAATAATATTCCGCAAAGTGTTATAGACGAATTTAAGAGATTGCCTGAAACCATGTCAATAGAAGAAAGAATGGATAAGTCTGTAGTTCCTGCAATTTTAGCTGTTGTTGATGCAGAAAAAGAAATGCGGGCAATGAATTTACTTTCAGAGCAGCAAAAAAATTCTTTTATTACCGATAAAGCAAAAGAATTGGGAATTACCGAAGCGGAACTTAATGCTGTTATGAATTCGGCATATATTTTTGCTCCCGTATATATCGGACATACAACTTCCCGTTATGAAGCAAAAGAATTTCTTACCGGAAGAATAGTGCAGATGTTCAAAGTGACGCTTACAGCCGGTGGATATTGGTGGAAAATAGATAATTCGGGTGATACTCCTAAAGTAAAACTTATTGGTCGCATAGAAAGAACCGCAAGCGGTTCAGAAGAAGTCGGAATTTCAAATTACCAAACAATTGCATTTAATAAAGCAATAAATAGTGTGGCAAGTGACGTTGGTGTTGCAACAAAAGCATTGCCTGACTTTAAACTTACAGGACAAATTCTTGATAAAAACTTGCGAAATGTTGTTATATCAGTCGGAAAACCGGAAGGTGTGGCGGTTGATAATAAATATTATGTTATAGAAAGTAGTGAAGATGTTGACGGAAATGTATCGGAAAAGCAACGCGGCTGGGTTATGGTAACAAAAGTCGGTGAAGATGCAAAAGGTTTGGATTCAATGCAATCTCAAGCACAAATTATTTCGGGTATTCCATATATTGGCGCGAAATTAGAAGAAATTCCGGTTCAGCCGATTGATGTATCTGTTGCTTTTGTTATGGTTCCGTATAAAGTTAAAATTGCAAGCGGAACACTTGATATGTCGCCGTTTCAATATGGTCCAAGATTAAAAATTGGTGTAAATACGGCAGCTTTGGGTGCGAATGTTTCTCAGCTTTGGATAAATATAAGTGGAGAATATCTTTTTGGCAGTGTGGATAACGCCGTGATTGGTGATGATAAAATTATATTCGCGTCAAGTTTTGGCGGTGAATTATCAATAATGAAAAAGTTTTATGCAAGACGATTTGCGTTTGCCCCTGAAATCGGTGTAGGTTTCAAGAATTATCAGTTTGAAATTGAAACGTATTATTACGGATATGACCAGGCTTTTGCAAAATTTGTGATGGGCGGATTTGTTAATGCAGGACTCGAATTTGCTCTTCATCCGCAGTTTAATCTTGGTGCCTTTGCCGGATTTAATGTTTATGGCGGTTTAGGCGGAAAATCTTGGAGACATAAAATAAATGGTGAAAAAGGTCCTGCTTATGACTTAGGCGCGACGCTCAGCGGTGTAGGACCGGCATTCGGATTTTATGGAACATATTCTATTCCCAGCGGTTCAAGAAAAGAACGACAAAACGATGTGGTGAATTAAGGAGAAAAAATGACGGATTTGTCAAAATTAAGAAATATTGGAATAATGGCGCATATTGATGCAGGAAAAACTACAACAACTGAGCGAATTTTATTTTATACCGGTGTTGTTCACGCAATGGGAGAAGTTCATAACGGCAACGCAACAATGGACTGGATGGTACAGGAACGCGAGCGTGGAATTACAATAACTTCAGCCGCAACAGCCTGCGTTTGGAAAGATACAAACATAAATATTATTGATACTCCCGGACACGTGGATTTCACTATAGAAGTCGAACGTTCTCTTCGTGTTTTGGATGGAGCAGTGGCACTTTTTGATTCGGTGAGCGGCGTAGAAGCGCAAACCGAAACCGTTTGGC
>Ga0209737_10003922_pt1 | contig 10427 bp, 7 predicted proteins | sample TergutCu122P3_FD_187284 | JGI IMG/M metagenome (GOLD analysis project Ga0209737, IMG submission 187284) | Cubitermes ugandensis P3 segment gut microbial communities from Kakamega Forest, Kenya - Cu122 P3 (SPAdes) (version 2) | ecosystem: Host-associated > Arthropoda: Insects > Digestive system >...
TCAAAATGCCGTTTATTTCATAATGCTACCTTGTTTGGTTCCTGTATTATTCGCATTTTACCTACAGGGTGTGTTAAATTTAAATGTAAAATTCTGGCTCCAAAAGGTTAAAGGATTCACATCTATGTAATAATTCTACAATGAAGTGGGCGCCGATTTTGACAAGTATGAGGGTAGGAGAAGTGAATACATGGTTTTGGTGAGAAACTCGAGGAGAAGAGATCACTTGGAAGACCTACACGTAAATAGGGTAATATTAAAACGGATCTTTAAGAAATTGGATGAAGCATGGACTGGGTTGATCTGGCACAAGATACGTGCAGATGACGGGCGCTTGCGAACGTGGTAAAATGGGTTGAATTTCTTGACTAGCTGAGGAATAATTAGCTTCTCAAGAAGGACTGTGCTACATGGTACGCATAATAATTGCAAGTGTTATTGTAGTGCGCTCCGTTTATATAAGGTCCTTGAATAAGCGGGTTTAAGATTTTTTTGCGGGGGGGGGGGGGGTGGGGGAAATTACACAATTCTCAGTGTCCACTAAACACACACGCGTATTCTTTAAAAAAAATGCTTTATATTTATTTCACAGAAAATGAGAACGCGAGTACATAATAAATACTTTCCTTGAAGGTGGCAGCTTTGGCCGAAACACGCAGCAGCACAATTAAATAGGACTTGTGATTGGCAACTTCCGTGTGCCCTGTTAGTTGCATTTCTGGCTGACCTCGCTGGTAGTAACCTCGACAGTCATAGCAGATCCAGAACTAGGCCTCACTTCGTCAGATGTTAAAGAGTCTTGTAATGTTAAATCATGCAGTAACTGGCGTGTTTCAAACGGTTAAACGAAAACACATTGCACTTTCATCAAAATGTGCACCACATGTTGCTATGCCTTTAGCGGCATTAGAAGGAAGCTGATATTTCCATTGTTATTGAAATGAGGGCGAATTAAGTTATCGTGTGATAGAGACTGCAATTTGTCAATACCCGCGCGCCTGCGTACAGGCTTCGGGTTACAATCATCAGGTAACTCTTCGAAGTAAATGAAAAATGTTGACATGAAATCGAATTTGTTTGCCCATTCTGTCGTTAAAATGGAGCATTATAAAACAGCAGACACATTACACAAAATTAGTGACGCGATTTAACTCTGGAAGTTAATGAAAATATTAGCTGTAATGTGAATTACAGGTCGGGAAGTAAAATACGCCGACAAAACTCAGCGATAAAGGGATCATTTACGGATTAGAATTGTAGCTAATATGCATATGTGCATGCGTTGGGTCCATTAACCGTCCGGACAGCGAGCGAGATAGAGACAGTGGAGACAGATGGTGAGACAAGGGACATTTTCTGCCCTGAAACAGTCAAATAATTTGACAAGAAACAAGATAGGCGACGTACGTTTAACATAACATTGTGGCGCGGTTCCGTAGATTTGTAACTTCTTGATTTGATACGATTTAAATCGAACAGACTGTTTTTATGGCTATTTAATATCGTCGGCAACAGTAACAGATACTTGGGTCTTCATGCATAGTGCCCAATTTTAACTAAATGTGGGATTTCCTGACAGATTTTCATGATACTCCCCAATCTCCAATTTCACAGGATTCCGTCCAGTGCGACCCGCGCTGGTACATGGGGACAGACGGACAAACAGACAAACGGATGGAAATAACGAAGCGTTTTTCGCGCCTATGCGAACGCACATAAAATGACTCTGAAATTTCCCTAGCAGTACTGTCCCATCCTGACAGTGGTCGGATAGACATGAAGGCAAAGCGGTGTGTATGACAGAAGTTAAAGTGTTGCACGGTGCACTAGAGAAAAGAGTCCAGCAGGGTCCACGCAACCGGAAGGTCCTGCGATCTGCAAACTCGAAGTCTTTTACTACAGTCTTCCTCGGTCCCAGAGCAAATGCCGAGTCGGAGCTCAAATTCCGTATCGCACTGCATGCTACTCAACCAGCCCTCCTAGAATTACTTCAATATTTTATCCTGATATCTCCTCTTAAAATATCAATAAAATAATTCCTACGTAACGCAGCGAATACCTTGTTCTGCTGTTGGACAGCCCGTGACATTTATCTAGATATTATTCAAAGGTTCATAAATCATACTGAAAACACAACATTAACTCTTCTTTATTTAAAAAAGTGACTTGTCCAATTTTGTCCCCTCCATATTTAAAACAGCAATTTGGTCATCTTCAGTGGTACTATTACTTCGATAAGAACATGAAATAAATTTCAGTTACCATGAGGGGGTCAAGTAATTGACAACAAAATTATTCATAATTATCAATATTAATGCAATGCAGTTAAAACATTTGTTTCAACCATAAAAATATCAATATATCTGTGTATTAAATATAATTATTAGAGTTGTCTTATTGGTAATAAACCGAAGATTTTATATCTATATGGTATTTTTACTGACAATATCAGGTGATATATTAGTAAATGTAAGTTTTATTTTATTGAACAAAAAGTGTGCGTGGATCTGTACTCAACTTCGCGTTTAAGCTTCAGGTCAATTTTAGGACAAGATTAATTTTTAAAATATATGAAAAATTTAATATATCTGTTGTCGTGAAACTTAAGTGAAAGCTTGTGATTTTCCTAATGATATCAATTTGCTTCCAGTGAAATAGTGATTAAAGCGACACACTGGGAATGAACTGGTCGCATATTGGTTTGAGGAATGGGAGGAAAGATAGAGAATTCTAATGAGAATAGCCAGAGCCCCACTCAGATGCGAACAGGTATGTACCTCTCAGCTGTCAACAAGAGGCATTGCCGTTTGAGCAGCACTGCGTGAGGTCGAAACACTTGAAACCCGAATTAATATGAATTAAATATGCAAAGTCAGTTTCTTCCTAAAAGTAAACACACTCCATCTCCACTACAAAGACCAAAATATTAAGGATGTTTACGTAAACAATAACTCTTTACTCCTGGAATTGTCATAAACACGTTGGTATGTTGGTTTCTAGGCTTTCGCAGCGGTTCAGTTGAGGTCACTGTCATTCAGGTGTAAGGTGCTGTGTCACTGGATGTTAGGTGCTCGACGTTTGATACAGCGTCGTATTCATGGGTGGAAACGTCCATTTTTCTGCATTTGAAGATGAGACCATTACGCTGTCCGAAAAAGTCGGGCATCAACAACCCAGTGACGAGTGTCACGTACCGGAATAACCAACACCTCAACACGCAAGTGAATTCAGAATTTTCATAATGTCAAGACGAGAGGTACCTATATTTACGACGATGATTTACTAAAATACAGATTCTTTCGTCTACTAAGAATGATATTTAAATGACACCCTTTAAAGGACAAGAGTGAAGACTCGAAGAAGGCGATGGTGGCCAATTTCAACGCACAATGCCAGTGCTGACGTAGAAGGTCTGATAGAAACAAAGGGAAGGATTAGTCTGGTCGACGTCGGCATTAAAACTCGAAATACGCGCCTCCAGATCACGAAACAGGACGTCTGGCTTTATCCAAAAAGAATATGTGAGTAAAGTGAGGCGAGATAGCTCTGTCAGTATATTGACTAGGTCAAGGGATAGAGAAATCCTGGGCCACGGCATCTAAACAATATACGTTGGCGCACAATGCTTGTGGGTCCTCCGCATGGAACTTACTGTATGTCACTCTCTTGGCGCTTGGAATTTCAATGTGACTCCTAGATTTTACGAACCCCTGGACCAGGCTACGAGATGAGCGACCGAAGAACGAAGGTTGCACTGACAGATACCGACAACAGACCTATCTGTTCTCTACAGCGTCCGGACTGAATCCGGAGCCCACCAAGCCGCCTACACAACGGCCAACAGCGAATTATTTTTAAAGGGTTAAAGCGGTAGAAAACATGAAGCTGACAACTTATATTCATCTAGCGTAACGCTCAAGAAACTTGCAGCTGTTCAGTACCTCCAGTTCGAAGTACGTCTTCACAGCGCAGTGACATCTGTACAAGAACTAAGGCTAAATTTAAGGCTGACTCCTTCCTTTTCAGTAGGACTGAATGTTCACAATCCTTGTAACTTTCTTACATAATGAACAAGGTTCCTCTTTTCAATCACGTAAGTAGCTACTTGATCCCAAGCCACTAACCCTGGAATAAAGGTAGCTGCTATTGCGAAACGTCGGGACGAACTACTTATTTGAAACGATGCGGTAACTCGTAAGATGTTTAATGCGGGTTCTCGGCTATCGATGTAGTCAGCACACTGAAGGAAGTAATGAGAAAGATTAAGAGAAAAAAAGAATAATAATAATAATAATAATAATAATAATAATAATAATAATAATAATAATAAGAAAGTGACGGAAAGAGAAACTTGAAAAAGAACAGGTATAATGGAGATAAAATAAAAATAAAAGCAAAGAACTGAAAATAAAATTAAACAAACGTACATAAAGATAAAGGGGCAAAACAGATATCGAAACGGACAAATAAAGAGAAAACACGGAGAAAAAGGTAAAGTATCAAAAGTACAGAGAAATAAGGAACACAAGAGGAGAGAAACACAAAGAGAGAGAGAGCGGAAAAAAGAAAGAGTCAAGAAGACAATCGCTCTTTTTATGTACAATCGCCAATTCTCAATTCAGTGTTCCGTTCTTTCACTGATCCGTAAAAAAAGAACTGCGCTGTTGCCTGGGACAGAGGTCTTAGTTCATGAGTTGGCGAGTTGGCGAGCTGGCGAACGTCTTCTTTACTAATTATCGTGATCATAAAACTTGTGCACAATTTTCTGTACATTTCTTCACGCCGAAGTTTGGTACCTGATCTGCTGACTCATGATTAATAACATGATGACATTGATGATATGTGTACTGCACAAGAAATGCAATGCGGCCGAATGCGAGTCCTGAGATTCTTGTGGAGGTATAGCTCCACACTTTCTTAACATTCGGCCATAGATGGAGTCGTGTGGTTAGCTTATAATAATAATAATAATAATAATGTTTATTGACTGCAAGTGGGTAGACACCCGGTGCACCGTACTTATCGCTGTTCGTAACAACTCTCGGTGCACACTGAGCAGGTGACTGTTTTGGCCCCGCAGGCAGCCTGGCCACTATGGAGACGGGAAATATTTTGGCCCCTGCCCAGAATTGAAACTGTTTTCGGGAGGGGGCAGGGCAATTTGCCTCACTCCAACGTCACATCTGTTCGGAAACATGCTCGTGCCTGAAGTATTGCATCACGCTTCGACACCGCTAACTGGCTCATCGACCTACATCCCTGGAAGAGGAAAGAGTCGTTATCTGTCTAAACAGCAAGTCAGATATCAGCTTTGTCCTAATTTTTAGAGGCGTCATCAGAGCCCGTTGCCAACATCACCAACCTTCTAATCCACGTGCCACATGGGAGTTTCAATTTACGAAGAGTTCAAATTTGAACGGCAAATCGGCTACCATCACGACATTCGGTTGACTATCCACTAGACTGCGCTGAATATGCATGCTGTGAACTTGACAAGTTTCTGCAAACGCAGTTACAGTCATACGGAGATAGTGCACTCAGCTGTACTGCTATCTACACGTATGCTTACAAAGCTATTTCGGCAAAGTTGGCCACTCTTAACACCGACTCAGCTTGCCTTCCACCGCAATTTATTTTTGCTGTTTTCTGATCCTTTTCGAAATGACTTGCTTAAACACGCACACACATCTCGACAGAACAGCAGCACTACGCTTGTTTTATTGCGTGACTGTTGACTTTAAGAGCGGATATGTTCGCTAAATGGCGACCGACGTAGCCGGCTGTTTTGCGGTGCTGTGCTGTTGAGGCCCGCGTTAAAGAAAAGCTCTCCGTGTATGTGGATGCATTTTAATGTTCTATAACATTTATATTGTGGTTATCTATTTTGTGGCACCGCAAAGTCTCATAGGTGGTGTAAAGGCTTTCTTAAAAACATTTTGCTAACACTGTCGGGACCTCGAACAATGGGCGTAATATCCTAAAAATGGTTCGTTATATGAATAGAGTGCAAAGAAAAATTGTTGTTGGTGTAATCTCCCATGGTGTTAGGCACATCCCGGTTGCCATGGTTACCCAGAATGCTGTGTTCGCTGTGAGGTAGGCATTGAGGCAGAAGATGCAGGTGAATATCTTTCAACAAGTCCCCTACCGTCCGTCGAACACAACCACTATTCTTTATTTTGGTGTAGTTACATATTTCGGTCGTTTACGACAATCAACAAATTCGGTCTCCAAACCCAAATCTGAAGCCATGAATTCCCGAATGTGATGCATGTGTAAGCACTGAACCGCTACATTCGATGCGGAAAGAGGATGTTAGCAGGTTTTTAACTGAACAATTAACAACCATTTCCAGAATTTAGTCTTCATATCAGGTGCGTCGTTTTGGCTTCTTACATACAGACGGATGCACTGCACAGAAAGTGTTTACAGAATTGTCAGATTGTCACGTGATTAGAACGCCATTGATACCGTAATTTGAGAGTAAACTGCACCAAGACTTCAGTGCTAAGCATGACATGCCGTTAATCTGAATGCGGTAATTTATGTGTTTGTTCAAACCTGTGCAACAGTCCAAGAGGAAGAAACGTTATTATACTACTTGATGTTTGACGATGACTAAGGTTGGCATTGTTGAGATTTGCCGCTTGACCAAAGTACATAAAATGGACCATTTCACATTCGACAACTGTTAATCCTTCTCCGCGTCGTAGCAACAGAGTTACAGTTGATCATAAACGACTCTCCTAGATTTATGGACATTGTAAAAGGGGAGGCTTAGTGTAGATCACGCTCGATAATTACTTTTATATCATCAAGTTTTCCTGCGGCTTTAGCTCCTGACAGGAAACACATTTTTTCACCACTATAAATGCCAGACATGACGAGATGCCTTCAATACAGTCCTAAGCAATCCTTCATGTAAAGTGTCTGATATGTTTATGGAAATTAAAATGTGCCATAAAATATGAAATTTCACGAAAATCATGCAGCGAGAGCCGCTGTTGCATGAGGACGGACGAACAGACATGAGAAGGTAATAGTATCTTTTAGCAACTGCTGTGTGAAGGTGCCTAAAACAGTTAGAGAAAGGTGCTCGTGGAAGTGATAGAACTGTTCTTGAAATGTGATGTAAACATTTGTTTAAAATTGATATTCCCTCCAGAATTAGGTGTCTCAGTTTCATCAAACTTTTCCGAAAAATTGTATTCAAAATATTATTTAAAATTTACTCATGAATTATATAAAATAATAGGATCTCATTTTTTCTAGAGGAATTCTTTTTGTTTTAAACATGACATCATCAGTGGCTCTATAAATTATCAGTACGTGACGTAGGGCCATGTAAGGTCGAAATGCAGTTGAACTCGTTTATAACGACCTCGGTCTGTGCGATATCTCGTTCATAACGTTATACACACTGCGATACCAACTAATTCCCTATAAGGCACGTGTTTTCTTTCCTTGCTTAGTACGACATACATAAGAGCATCTTCCTCGGATATAACGTAATTGTCAGTTATCGGTTCCGACATAATTTTCCAAGAAGAATGTTTTGCGAATTCTACCATCTCCGCTTCCTTGAGAGGACAAGCTCTCTGCTCTTTCAGATAGCTACATAACTTCCAGGCCTGGAAAATGGCAAAATTAAGGGCATTTCACTGTGTGGGTAAAGTTGCCCTCGACGCTTCTACTACAGCAGTTATCAGGAGAGTGGTAACGTGATGACATGACTACAGTCACGAATAAAAAGAAAAGTTAAAGTGATATGACAAATAAATATAAAATGGAAAAAAGAAAGCTAACGTGTGTCGGGAATTTGGTCTCGTAAATTCTACGATCCAAACGTTTTCGTAAAACAGGACCAAAATTATTAATGCGTTTGAACGGAACGGTCAGACAATAAAGACAGGTCTCGTTTTACGCGAATTCCCGATTTCGCTCTAATGAGACTTGAAAATTTACACCACTTTTCGATTTTAAGCGGAAATTTTCGATTCAACGCGATATGGCATAGACGATCACTGGCCGCACTTGTCTTGTGTTGGAGGTTAGGAGAAACTGACGTCACTGTTACGCCATCAGTCACGTGTATGGACTGATTACGTTGGTGATATAATCAGGCGGCTTCTGTAGTTCCCCCTTCAACCGGCATTGGCTTTTGTCACCAAAATGGGTGAGAAACGTAAATCTGCTTCGCCTAATGCAATCCAAGTGAAAAATCGGCGAGAGACAATTAGTACCGAAGTGGAATTAAACGTAATAAGCTCACTAGAAGAAGATGAAAGAATTGTTTACATATGGCATAATGTTAAATTGCTCATAGCAGCGTACGTTAAATTCGTGATAATACTGACAGAATTGCAAAAAAGTGCTAAGTCAGGACCTAGAGTGTTTGTGTAGCAACTCCAACAGAGTTCTATTGGAATGAACCGTAACAAAACTATGGGTATGAGTCTCTTATATTTTTATTGCATTATAAATAAATAAATATATCCTATGCATAGCGTACAGAAATGTATGAGTATATTCTCTCTCTCTCTCTCTCTCTCTATATATATATATATATATATATATATATATATATATATATATACACACACACACACACACACACACACAGATCCATGTGTCCACTAGTGGCATAATCATGCACTATATAGGTTGAGCCGGTTGTAAATCCCTAACCCCAGGAAATATACTGTTTTAAATGGGAATTCTGTGTTACATTTGCGCGACGTTTTTAGGAACGTAACCCTGACGTGAAACGAGACTTGCTTGTAAAGCGATTTCGAAAGCCTGAACGAAGTGACGTCGTTGAACCGCTGCTTAATTTTTTTAATCAATAGAGAAATGACAGTGTAACAGTGAGCAGTCCTCTTCTTATGCTAGATTTTGTTCGTTTAGGAAGAATTTTAATTTAGTGTATTTGTAGCGTAGACTTGTATAGAAATTTACAACTATAGAGGAATAATTTTTCTATTTCTAAATTTTAATTGTAATTTAAATATAAAATATGTAATAGCTTTAGCATTAAGTAATGTCCGCAGGTCTGTACTTTGTCTTGAAATATTTTTCCTTCTCTTTACAATACGCCTCGCATCAGCGACACGCGTTTATAACGATACAACTTATTCGCTACCTTCGATGACGTTATAACCGAGTTCGACTGGTGGTTTACTTTCTTGTTATGTATCCAGGCTGCTACACTAGAATGTAACGATATTCAGATTATTGTTTTGATTAATTTATCTCAAAATAAGAAAGAAAAAAGTTACGGAGTATCAGCAGTAAAATACCATTTAATATTCGCCTTTTACTTCTTAAAAATTACATCTCTTAGATGGTTTCCCTTGCATGAAACATATATCTGTAATCGTGGTCGGAATATTAACTAAAATGGCACGAAGGCAAACAACTTGCCCCCTACGTTGCAGTACGTTATTTACTTATGAATATCATCACGTTAAGGGACGAAACGGCACGTCAGGGTCGAAATTAGAGTCACTGATAAACTTTTATAGGAACGTACCGCATGCCAGGAAAACCACGTAGGAGACGTGGTTAAAAAAAAAAAAGCAACTATTAAATGGCAGTTTGCTACTGACACTCCGTAATTTTCTTTAAAATTCAACACGATTAATCGCGACAACTATATGAAAATTTTGACATTCTACTGCCGCACCCTCTGTATTACTGTGTGGTCAGGTGATCCGTTTACTACCACTGTTTGAGCAGCTGATGTTTCGGATGAATCTGCTGCCTCAGACAGTATCTTCCTCCGAAATGTTGGTACTTGTACGCCAAACTACATGGCATCTCAACCTCATAAGACAATCATCGCTGTGAGAAACACAAATATAACAGGAGTGAATTCTTAGTGGTCTGTTACACATCGCGCATTCGTAGTGAAATGACAGTGGATGGAAGCTGTCACAATATTTCGTTTAATTTTCAAAGGACACTTCGTAAGTACACATTCCAGTAAAGTTTCGCCCTGTGCATGTACTGCAGTACTGTATAAGAACAATAACAGTTTCAGTCGAGCACAGCTAGACAAAGTGTTAACATACGCATCAGAAACTTGGACTCTAACAGAGAGAGATAGAAAACAATTGAACGTTTTTGAAAGGAAAGTGTATAGAAGAATTTTAGGCCCAGTATATGATAATGAAAAGAAAACTGGAGGATATTAAATAATAAAGAAATTTATGCAAGTGTTAAAGAACTCTACTATAATAGAGACAATAAGGTTAAATAGATTACGATGGTTTGGACATATACAGAGAATGGAAGAAAATAGAATTCCCAAAAGAGTATTATACGAGGGTTGGAACTTTAATAGTGGCAACTATTTATTTACAACTGATACAAAATAGATACATGTTTCGAAGTTTCACTGTCCTTCAATGTAGTCACCAGCATTG
>Ga0209737_10003923_pt1 | contig 10426 bp, 7 predicted proteins | sample TergutCu122P3_FD_187284 | JGI IMG/M metagenome (GOLD analysis project Ga0209737, IMG submission 187284) | Cubitermes ugandensis P3 segment gut microbial communities from Kakamega Forest, Kenya - Cu122 P3 (SPAdes) (version 2) | ecosystem: Host-associated > Arthropoda: Insects > Digestive system >...
TGATCTGCGTAGGTCGCCATGTTCAAGTACCGTGACTACACTGCCGCTAATGTATGGGTTGTTAGCATCCACGGGTTCTACACCCTGTGAATGACCATTACCATGATACGTTACAGAATACCATTCTGGTTGTGGTGTCCAGTGTGCTGTTAGTGTGATTGCGCCTGTTGTGCCTGCTACGATGTTTAGTGTGGTTTGTGGGGTGGTTATGGCTGGTGTGCTGTCAGAGTATTGTGCTGTCCAGCCTAAGAATGTGTGTCCAGTTCTAGTAGGGGGGTTGATGGTGATTGGGAAATACTCATGATCCCCAAAATAGCCTTCTCTGTTATTAGGGTCGTTGTCTCCTCCATTTAATACATAGTTAATAAGATAGCCTGAGGGTGATGTGTCAAAAACTGCAGTTAGCTCAATAGGTCCGTATGTGCCAGCAGGAATACTATAAGATAGTTGCGGTGTAAGTATTTGTGTAGCGGTTTCCACGTAATAGATGTTCCAGCCTTGGAATTTGTAGACTGGATCAGATGCATCAGCTATTGGTATACCAAAAGAGCTGGTGGTGTATGTTGTAGGGTTGCCAATAGCGTTGGTTCCGCCCATGTTGAACGTGTAGGTAATGTCGTATGGTCCGTTTCCCCATGCTATAGATACAAAGGGAGAGGAAAGCAGTACTGCCACAAGCAGCAAAGCTGTAAATGGCAGCAACGCACGTCTACGAAAGCCTTTCGAATTATAATTAAAATTATTTTTTGTGTTGTTCATGTTTTTCATCCAATATTATATAATACCTGCCAAAGAGGTTATTTATAGGCTTATTATGTAAGCTTGAATATGTCATTTCCAGAAATTATTTCGCTAGTTCTGTCCATGTAAATATAGTGGAATAACTTAAAAATTAGATTTACAAAATCCATAAAAATCCATGTTAAACACATGACTTCTTTCTAAAACTTAAGTTAGTCCACTATAGTATGCCTAAAATAACGAACAAGCGCAAACTGAAATGGTGTTTACAACATTATGACACGCAAGAAATAGCCAACAATGAAGCTAAACAACTGAGTATCTTAGAAGATTTTAACAAGTCTACAAACAATACCAACTGGCAGGAAAAATACCAACTATAGGACAACATATCGGAAGCCTTAAACAAGAAATTCCACAAGAATGGCAAACATAATCAAGCAACAATACGAAAAAACATGATGCAACACAGTATATTTAGAGAAAAAAATAAACATGCAACATCGCATTCACATTCCTAAGCACATAATTCATCAGGTTCTGCTTGAATTGGACTGCGCAAAACATGAAGTATCAAAGCAACAAAGACGAAAACCCTGGACACGCTACGAACAAACCCGCTCTCTATCTTTAGTACATGCTGATTATGTGCGCCAAGATAGGGCTCTATAGGATGTAGGGAATGTGCGGTTTCTAAGCTATAATGTATGTGTCCGAAGAAATGACGTGGTAAAACCTAAAGGAGTAAATCATTGTACTAAGCGAACATTGATGAATGGTGGATTTGAGTATTCCTTTGGCAGATAAGGTTGATAAATTTATCTTGTCAAAAGGGGTTGTAAAGATTCAGAATGGCTCGTTTGTGTCTGTTCATAGAGCAGTTTTGTTGTGTTGTAGTGATTTAGAGATTGTTACAATCTATACTGCTGAGCTTAGAGGTAAATGTAATTACTATGGAATGGGGCGTAATTTCTGTAGGTTGAGCTATTTTGCGTATTTGATGGAGTATAGTTGTCTTAAGACGTTGGCATCAAAGCACAAATGTAGCATTGGTAAAGTTAAGTGGATGTTCAAAGATGGCAAAGGCCGTTGGGGGGGGGTTCTTTATGAGACAAGAGAAGGGTCCAAGCGTATGTATTTTGCTAGATATCAATATAGTAAAAATGTTAAGGATCCTGATGATGTCATAACGACGGTTCTTTTGATTCACGGTTTTTCTACGATGACGTTTGAGAGTCGGTTGAAGGCGGGGGTTTGTGAGTTTTGTGGTGTTTCTGGGAGTAGTTGTTTTGAGGTTCATCATGTGAATAAGGTTAAAAATCTCAAGGAGAAAGATTCTTGGGAACGTGTGATGGTTGCTAAGCGGCGTAAAACTCTGGTTGTTTGTAGGGCATGTCACTACAAAATTCATAATCCATAGTTTTTTGTTGATTGTGCAACAGGGGGAAGCCGGATATATCGTGAGGTATAAGTCCGGTTCCGAGAGGGGTCTGTGTGTTTTGTTTTTTACCGTTTTTTTGCGTTTTTAAAGTTTAGTTATTTGTTGTGATGTCTGTAGTGAAGTGGTGTTTATTTGCTAATTACACGTGATGTGTATGAGGGTGATTTTGTGTCTGTTTTTTTTATGGTGTGGATGGTGAAACAAAGTTTTTGGACACAAATATATATAACCTACAAGGTTTGTTATATATTTGTGTTGTGATGAATATGGGCCAATCATTAAATGGGTCCCCTTATGCGAGAGGAAGTGAGTGCATATGATAGTATGTAAGAAATGTGGTTCAGAAAATGTGGTTAAAAGTGGCATAGTTGCTGGAAGACAGCGTTTTTGTTGTAAGAAATGCAAATGTAATTTTCGTGAAGGCGATAATCGAACAAATGAAACAATAGCTGCAAAAAAATTTTTGTGTGTTTTGTTGCACCACATGGGTAAATATTCCTTTAGGACACTTGGCAAACTCTTCCAAACGGATCATACGCTGATATATAGGTGGGTTCGAGAGTTTGATGGAAACTTGAACTCTCAGGGTTGTGGTGAGATTAAACAGTTAGAGTTTGATGAATTGTACCCCTTTGTGGATGCAAAAAAGGAAAACTTTGACTCGACAAAGCCTTTGACTGTGGCACACGGAGAGCTATGGCCTGGATGCTTAGCAACTATTGTTTTACAGTTCCCTGATGCCTCTGTAACAAATGCAAACGATTAAAGTTGGATATGGGGTGGGTTGTTTGAATGACTTTTCCTGTTTGGATGAAAAACATGGTGTCATTCCCACCCAATATATAATTTAATCAACAAATTATATAAATGTGTGCGAACAAACACCCTGACACTGTTTAACATCATATATTAAACCACAAAAACACAAAATGTTTTCATGAGAGCGTTCACCATCGACTGCGGTCGATGCTAGAAGAACTATGAAAGCCGCCAAATGCTTTCATGGAAGACCACACCATCGGCTGCAACCGATGCTGGAAAAACCATGAAAACAGTAAATGCTTTCATGAGAGACCGCACCATCGACAGCGGTCGATGCTAGAAGAACAACGAAATCAGTAAATGCTTTCATGGGAGACCACACCATCGACGAGTCGATGCTGGAAGAACCATGAAAACAGTAAATGCTTTCATGAGAAAACTTGAATTTTTATTAGAAAAAATCCGTCGGCATAAAATTATCTTCGTTTTTGCGCAGTCTGAGTTTGGGAAATTTATAACTTTTAAGGTGCTGTGCCACTATCTTTTCCACTATTATGGCATTGTTAAGACACAATAATGTGGGGTATTTTGAGATGGAGGCTATTTCTTTAATGTGAAAAAGTTTAATAACCTCCCTAAGAGGTATGTTTTATAAAATAAATATTGGATGAAAAACATGGAAAACACAAAAAATAATTTTAATTATAATTCGAAAGGCTTTCGTAGACGTGCGTTGTTACCATTTACAGCTTTGCTGCTTGTGGCAGTACTGCTTTCCTCTCCCTTTGTATCTATAGCATGGGGAAACGGACCATACACAATCACCTACACGTTCAACATGGGCGGAACCAACGCTATTGGCAACCCTACAACATACACCACCAGCTCTTTTGGTATACCAATAGCTGATGCATCTGATCCAGTCTACAAATTCCAAGGCTGGGCAGTCACATACTGGGCAAACTTTACACAAATACTTACACCGCAACTATCTTATAGTATTCCTGCTGGCACATACGGACCTATTGAGCTAACTGCAGTTTTTGACACATCACCTGCTGGCTTTCCTATCACCTATATGTTAGATGGGGGAACCAATAGTCCTTCTAACAGGGATCGGTATTTTGGGGATCATGAGTATTTCCCAATTACCATTCATGCCCCTACTAAGTTAGGATACGCATTTGCGGGCTGGACAGCAACATATTCTGACGGCAGACCTGCCATAACCGTTCCACAAACTTCACTAAGCATCGTAGCAGGCACAATAGGTGCAATCACACTAACAGCACACTGGACACCACAACCAGTCCCCTACACAGTACACTACTACATCGTTGGCACAACAACACCTTTAACTACAAGCAAAACTGTAAACACTGCCCTAATTGGCACAACAGTTACAGAGAATGCAGCGAACATTCCAGGCTACACTGCTGACGCGCCTAGCAAAAGTTTAACACTTGCAGCTTCAGGTAACGAAATTACCTTCTTCTATACGGCGAATCAGAACATTGAGTATACGGTGAATTACTATTTGCAGGGTACAACTACTTCTGTGGCTCCAAGTGTGACTGTTACTGGTCAGACGATGGGTGCTTCTATAACTGAGAGTGCGATTGCAGTTCCTGGTTATACGGCTGTTGCTCCTACAAGTGTGACTCAGACTCTTGCTGCTACTGGTAACGTGTTTACCTTCTACTACATAAAAAGTCAATTTAACATCGGTTATGAGTTGAATGGTGGCACTAATGCTCCTAGCAATCCTTCTGTATATACTATTGATGATCTTCCAGTTGCTATTGCTAATCCATCTAAAGCAGGTTATAACTTCCTAGAGTGGCGTGTGACTTATGCTAATGGTGCTCAGTCTACGTTGCCTGCTGGCGGTATTCCTGTTGGTACTACTGGTGATCTTACGTTAACTGCTGTTTGGGATCTTACACCGATTACGTACTCTATTACCTACAATTTGAATGGCGGTACTGTTGTTGGCGGTAATCCAGGTGTGTACAATGTTGAGAATGGTCATACAATTAATACAGCTACTCTTACTAGTCCAACGTTGAAGGGTTATAATTTCCTGTATTGGATGGTAGTTTATACTAATGGTACTACGCCGTTTCAGTTGACTGCTGCTGGTATTCCTGCTGGCTCTACTGGTAATGTTATAATATCTGCTGTTTGGGACAATACTCCTGCTATATACACTATTACATATGACTTGGACGGTGGCATTAATGCATCTGGTAACCCTACTCAATACACTGTTGCAAACGATTTCCCTATCCCTATACATAAACCAACTAAAGATGGCTTTACATTCGCATATTGGCTCGTAGAAGATGCTGCTGGTGGCTCGTTTATAATGCCCGCAAGTGGTATTCCTACGCATGTAACTGGTAATCTTAAGTTGACTGCAGTTTGGGCCTAAAATCTTAAAAAACCCCTTTTCTTTTTTTTATATAAAAAACTTTTATCTCCAATAACAACCCTTTGTATTCCCTAGTTTTAAACACAAACAAACAGAACAGAAAAAGTCAAAAACACTAACTTTATAATGTCTTAAATAACACAGTTTATATACTTAACATACACAAATATCCTGCTTTGTCCACGTTACAACAACTCTTATCATTTAGCTTATAAAAAATAGGCTGATGTAGTCTCTAACTGTCTTGTTGTGTTATTGATTTTTTGGTGGTATGACTTCTGCTTGTTCACTATTTATGCCGTGCCACTTTATTTTATAGGAAAGGCAATCTAGTATGTTGGTTATGTCGGCTACTCCTTCAGCTTCAATTATTGTGCTTGCTTGATTAAGTGTTAGTTTTCCTAACTGTTTCCAAGTGTTGTTAAGTGCATTTGATATTTGTTGTAGTTTTTTTCTACTCACTAGCCCATTAGTTATTGGTATATATTCTGTGGGTGGGTTAGCTGTTAATACTTCTTTTATTGACTCAACTGAAACCCCTATTCTGTTAGCAAATTCGCTGTAGGTTAGTATTGGTTCTGTAAATTTGATGGGTAATTCTTTGAGCATTTTGATTTCTTTTTCCTTAATTTCTTCAAAGGCTTTTTGGAGATAGCGGAGAATTGCTGCCAGAGGGATTTTGTCTTTGTAGTAAATAAAATGTAGTTGGGGTCGTTTTTCCAGAGAAACAAGTTTTTCACAGGCTAAGGCTTCATGGACTAGTAGTATCATTTTAGTGTTGACTTGCTTGAGTTTTTCTGCTTTGCGTTGTAGATATTCTTCGGTCCAAAAGCCAATGATTTCTAGGTAAATTTTTAGTCCTGATTTTTCAAGCGAAAAATCAGGTATGATAACTTGATTGCCTGCTAAAACCGGTTCTGGTTCGCGTTTAAGGAGCCATCCGGAATTTATGGCTTTGAATTGGTTAGCAAAACTCTCTTCTGTAGAACTGTCATATGTTACCATTTGAGTATTGGACATGTTGTTGCGAAATAGTGCTTTTTGTTTTGTGTCATCCATTTCAAAGGTGCATATTTCATTGGTGTACTTCCACAGTATTTTAGCGCTTATAGTCCATTCCTGATTTTCAAGAATTACTGGCAAAAGCTTTGCTATACTTATACCATATCGTTTTGTAAGCTTAAAAACACTACAGGGGCCGTCTATTTTCACATAAAAATTTGTACCCTGAAAAACTTCATAGATAAGCCCCAATCTTTTAATTGTATAAAATATTTTTTGCCAGTTACCTGAAGTTTTAAAATTTAACTCACTGCATTCAAAAAGAAGAGTCTGGGTTAAACTAAGATTATACTGCTGAAGTAATTCTATTGGTGTTGGGGTATTAAATTTTTCAAGAACTAACTCATTGTCTAAATCCGCATATATTTGCTCATCTATATCTTCTACTGATAGGCCTGTTTCAGAGGAGACCATGTTTAGAATTTGTTGCCTTTTTTCTGATGTTGTAGGCACCCCATGATTTTCTGTGGCTTGAAAAACTTTTTTTCTCAAATCAACAGGACTAAATTTACTGTTGCAGACAAAATAACTTTTTCGATCAAGCAACAACGCTAAGGCTCTGATAAAACGATATTCATATCCTTGATTTTCTAACTCACCAATAAATGCTGTAAGAATTTTTTTCTTCTTACCAACTTGACTTTTGTACATTTCGATAAGCTGATCTGCAACTTTTAGATTTTCAGAAGACAGCTTTGCATAACGCGGCTGAATCTCTCCTTTACGCTTATACACCACAAGCAAGTTACTGGGCAACATTTTTATCTCTCTCCTGTTTAAGCCGCCGCCGACGGCTAATGTTTACTTCTACAGTTTCCTTAGACACTATCTCTACTAACTTTGCAACTTTACCATCTTTTCGTCTAAGAAGCCGCCCTAACCGTTGCACAAACTCTCGTTTACTTCCCGTTCCACCCAATATTATGCCCACCGACGCATCGGGAACATCTACCCCCTCATCTAAAACCTGCGAAGTAACAATTACCCTATATTTACCCCTGCCAAAGTTAGCTAAAATTTCCCTACGCTCCTCTCGCGGCGTTTGATATGTAACTGCAGGTATGAAAAACCGCTTACTAATAGTGTAGACTAGATCATTATATAATGTAAAAATTAACACTTTTTCCTTTCTGTATTCCTCTAGTTTCTCTGCAAGCAAACAGAGTTTAGCTTCAGAATTAACCGCAACTTTTAGAGCTTTATTTCGCGCAAGAAGCGCCTCTCTGGCCTGAAGATCTCTACCTGTACGCATAATAAAACGCTGAAAATCAAATGCAGATCTTAACACAATCCGTCTTGTTGCAAGATAATTCTTAAAAACCGCCATATTCATCTCATAGAGCTGCTGCTCCTGCTTAGTTAATTCAGCAAATATTTTCTCATAAGTATACTCTGAGAGATGCTTACCTGCGGTTAACTCTTCCACAGAAACAGAATAAACCGGCTCACCCACTAACAGCGGAAGTAAACTATGACGTTGATCCCCTCGCTCATATGTAGCAGTTAAACCCATACGATAAGGTGCAAGATACATCTCAGCAATTTGCATATACCCCGGAGACGCCAAATGATGCACCTCATCAAATACCAACAACAAAAAATTATTACCCAAATACGCCGCCTGAGCATATGCTGAATCATACGTTGAAATAGTTACCATCCGCACCCTCCTCTCCCCCCCACCCACAACCCCTGCCTCCACACCCAAACACTCCCACACACGCTTCTTCCATTGATCAAGCAAATCTAATGTAGGAACAACTATCAAAGTCTGCACTTTAAGCAAATCAATAGCCTTAAGGGCAATGAACGTCTTCCCCGCGGCAGTTGGCAAAACCAATACTCCCCTCCTACCCGCACCCTCCCATTGCTCTAACGCTTTATCTTGATACGCTCTTAACTCAATACTGCCCTCTAACTGCTCAAGAGCAGGCAAACCCAAAGCAGCATCCTCAATATGGATGTTACTTTCCCTAAAAAAATCCAAAACATCCCTATAATGACAAGCTTTAATTCGATAACAACCACTCCTAGGATCCCACTTACCATACGGAGACCCTACTTCCCCCTTTAACAGCAACGTACCCTTCTCAAACCACAAACGAACCATACAACATATAATTCAAACGATATCAATTAAACTTACGCCAAACTCAAAAGCAAGAAGACCCTATTAGATAACACCTCGTAGTTTTTTGTTTCAAAGATTGTAAACGCTCAAATAAAGTCTACACGGCAGCAAAATCTGCTATGGTTGAAGTTTACTGGGTACGGGCGACAGACAGAAGAAGTGGTTGGTGAACGTGCAGAATATGTAAGGCTGTTGCGGTATTTGGTAAAGCAGTTGACGATGAGTTTGGGAAAGGGTTTGATGAAAGTAGTTTACGTCGTATGCGCCAATTATATGACCTTTTTGATTCGTGTGGCACTGTGGTACGAATTGAATTAGTGCAATTGTTAGTTGCGTTAGTTTTTACGAATAGTTACTTGGTGTCTATTTTGTTTGTAACATCATTTTGGCACAAAAGAATAGGGCACTGATAGCTATTTATTGAGAATAGTTTGTTGATGGTTTTAGGTGTTGGTAGTGGCATTTGATTGTAAATCTACAATTATTATGTCTTAAATGTGAGATGGGAAAGTAAGGTTGGTTGCCGGTTTTACAGGTGATACGTTTGGTTTACTTAGGTTAGCTTATGCATTGTTTGGTCGTGATGTGGGTGATTTTTTGGCACCTCATAAATATGGTTATTGAGTAAGTTAGCTCAAAGAAGCAATTTACAAAATTTGCTTGTTCCATTTTCTGATAGTTTGAGACTAAAAGTTTAAATAATTATCCTGTAATGGGATTATCCTATTGGTGGATAATATTGAAGTTCTATGATCGCAAAACTGAGCTAGTAGCACTTGAAAAAGCTTATTCTACAGAAAGTTCAGAAATGGTAGTCATAAGCGGACGTAGACGCATAGGCAAAAGCAGACTTGTTGATGAGTTCTTAAAAAGCAAGGACTGCACAAAAATTCTTGTGGTGCCCAAAGAAGAAAAACTAGTCACATCTGATTTCGCAACAGCCCTCTCAAACGGGTATACTCCCTTCTTTAATACTATTGAATCAGCTTTGGAATATTTTTTCACCATCTCCAAGAAAAAAATTTTATATATCGACGAATTTCCCAACCTTATAGAAGTAAACCCCTCCATACCATACGTTTTCCAACGTGTTTGGGAAAAACACAAAAACTCAACCTCAAAAACCCTCATTTTTTCTGGTTCCTACGTTAGCATGATGAACAAAATATTTACTCACCAAAAGGCACCGCTTTTCAACCGAGCCAGCTACAATATAGTTCTACAACCCTTCCCACTTAACATTGTATGGAAAATTCAAACAGATTTTGCAATAGGAGCAACAGATAAAATCAAAAACTATTGCATACTAGGTGGCATACCTTATTATTATGAACTGTTAGAAAAACGAATAAACCGTGATGATATTGTTTACGACTTTTTCTTTGATGTTGCAGCACCTCTTAAAGAAGAAGGACAAAATGTATTGCGACAAGAGTTTGGCACTGCCTATAAAAAATATTTCTCCATCATAGAAGCCATAGGTGCAGGTGTTGTTTCAGGCAGTGAGATCGCTAACCGGTTGGGTGTTGCACAAACTACCCTCTCTAAATACATAGTAGCGTTACAACGAGATTTTCAACTTGTTGAACGTAGTGTGCCGTTTGGACAAGATTTGCAAAGAAGCAAAAAGGGCGTTTATTCAATCAAAGATAACACCCTTGCATTTTGGTTCACAAATGTCTATGGCAAAATAGACCCTCCAAACAATGATGCTTTAAACGAGTTTGTTAGCAGGCGATTTGAAGTATTCTGCAAAATTTTTATCACACAATACCTAAAGAATATGGGGGAAACAGTGGTTAGAATTGGTAGCTGGTGGGGGCCTGTTGAAGTTAGCTCTGGAAAGTTTGAAGAT
>Ga0209737_10003924_pt1 | contig 10426 bp, 10 predicted proteins | sample TergutCu122P3_FD_187284 | JGI IMG/M metagenome (GOLD analysis project Ga0209737, IMG submission 187284) | Cubitermes ugandensis P3 segment gut microbial communities from Kakamega Forest, Kenya - Cu122 P3 (SPAdes) (version 2) | ecosystem: Host-associated > Arthropoda: Insects > Digestive system...
ATTTTTGTCCTTTTGGGAAGCGCATCAATAAGTTGCACGGCATTTCCGGAAGTACATATCAAGTCGGAAAGGGTTTTCATCTCAGCAGTGCAATTAATGTACGACACTACAAAATGGTCGGGAAAGTCTTTTTTAAACTCTGAAAACAAGTCGGCAGGGCAGGAGTCAGCCAGTGAACAACCGGCTTCGAGGTCAGGCAATAAGATTTTTTTTGTTGGATTAAGTATTTTTGCCGTTTCAGCCATAAAATGAACGCCACAAAGTACAATAATATCGTTCCTGACTTCCTGCGCCTTTTTTGCTAATGCCAAACTGTCACCTGTAAAATCGGCAATATCCTGTATATCATCTTCCTGATAGTAATGTGCTAAGATTAATGCCCTTTTTTTTTCTTTCAGTTCTAAAATTCCACTTTTCAACATCGTAACTATATTTCTATTTTTTTCAAATACATTAGATATAATGATTATGCTTGTTAATTATTGTGAATAATGCCATAACTCATTGTGTTAAATTTTAATAAAAATATCTTTTAACCCGATTAAAAAAATTTTATACACAATCTAACTATTTGATGGCGGCGAAATTAACATTAATCAACAAATAATAACTATTGTAGATGTTGAAAAGTGAAAATAATGCTGAAATTTTTAAAAAATTGTTGATGACATCTTGAAAATATGGTGGAGAACATGGAGATAAGTTTTTCTGAAAAAGATATTTTGAAGGTTATTAACGAAAAAACTTTTCGATTTGTTGATAATTGAGGCGATAGATGTGGATATACGTAATAAGTATTTTAAAATAAATATTTACATTTGCCATTAGTAATGCGAATTACAACTAATAAGAAGCGATAATATTATCATTCAAAATGGAAAATTGGTTTAAAGAAATATTGAAAGCCCCGATTTCACAGGATAGTTTGGGATATGACAACAATTTGTTGGTCAATATTGTTACAAAGAAAAGTTATCCTGTACGGCAACAGATTCCTATTTTTACTGAAGGCAAAGCGGCGACTGTTTCAACACATCTGCACGACCAAGTGAATACGCAATTCAACTACATAGACCATTATGAGCAGGATGCAATAGTTTTTGATTATTGCGCTCCGCATAGTTCTTCTTCGTCGAATGTAGAGGAAGTGATTTTAAGAAAAATGATAGCGCAAAATATTTCCAAAGAGGACATTTTATTGTTGGACGTGGGTTGTGGTTCGGGGTGGTTTGCCAAATATTTTGTTCCCAGAGGAAAAAAGGTGGTTTCAATGGATATTTCGTTCGCAAATGTTTCAAAAGCCATGACATCGGTTTCTTCACCTAATCATGCTGCGGTGGTTGCTGACGTGTATCAGTTGCCGTTTGCAGAAAACACTTTTGATTGTATTGTTGCATCGGAAATTATGGAGCATTTGTATGAGCCTAAGTTGTTTGTTAAAAAGTTGATTTACGCTCTGAAACCCGGGGGCAAGTTGATTATCACAACACCTTACAATGAAAAGTTGGAATACTACTTGTGCGTACATTGCAATAAACCTACTCCTAAGAATGCACATTTACATTCGTTTAATAAAGAAAAAATAGAGAAAATCGTAGAGCCGATTTCCAAGAAAGAGTTTAAAATCAAAGTCTTCAACAATGCCTTATTAATGAAATTACGTATTCATTTATTGTTGAAAAACACATTCTTATGGCGTGTATTGGATTCAGTGGCAAATAAGATATTTAACAGAGCCTTGCGGCTGATGGTTATTTTGAAAAAATAAATAAGTGCTTTTTACTCTTTCTTCACCGCCTCGTTGTATTTACAATCAAAAACCGTCAAAGTCAGGGGGTAAATTTAACTCTGACCAATAAAAAAAAACCGTCGAAAGATTTCGACAGGCTTTTGAAAAAAACAAACAATATGAAAAAAAATTGATTCTTAGTACATCCCACCCATTCCGCCGGGCATTCCGCCGGGCATTGCGGGAGTCTTCTCTTTATCTTCTTTATTTTCTGCTACAACGGCCTCGGTTGTCAGCAACATCCCTGCTATGGATGCTGCGTTTTCCAATGCTACGCGCGCTACTTTAGTGGGGTCTATAACGCCGCTTTCAAAAAGGTTTTCAAATACTTCGGTGTGTGCATTAAATCCGAAGTCGCCTTTTCCTTTTTTTACTCTTTGAACGACGATAGAGCCTTCGAGTCCGGCATTTTCTACTATTTGACGCATCGGTTCTTCCAATGCACGGCGCACAATGGCGATTCCTGTTGTTTCGTCTTCGTTAGCGCCCTTGAGTTTGTCAAGAGATTCGATGGCGCGGATAAATGCTACTCCGCCGCCGGGTATAATGCCTTCTTCGATGGCAGCCCGAGTGGCGTTCAGAGCATCGTCGAAACGGTCTTTCTTCTCTTTCAGTTCCACTTCACTGGCGGCTCCAACGTAAATTACCGCAACACCACCGGCTAATTTTGCTAAGCGTTCTTGCAGTTTCTCCTTGTCGTAGTCGCTGGTGGTGGTTTCAATTTGTGCTTTTATCTGACCAACGCGGGCTTTAATGCCATCTTTGTTGCCTGAACCGTTGACGATGGTCGTTTTGTCTTTGTCAATATTGATTTTTTCGGCGCTACCGAGCATATCTAAGGTGGTATCTTCCAATTTAAAACCTTTTTCTTCGGAGATAACAACGCCTCCAGTGAGGATGGCGATGTCCTCAAGCATCTCTTTTCTTCTATCACCAAAGCCTGGCGCTTTTACGGCTGCTATCTTCAATGATCCACGCAACTTGTTCACTACTAATGTTGCTAATGCTTCGCCTTCGATGTCTTCGGCAATGATGATCAATGGACGACCGGTTTGAACGGTTTTCTCCAAAACAGGGAGAAAATCTTTCATCACACTGATTTTTTTGTCATAAATCAGAATGAGTGGATTTTCATAAACGCACTCCATCTTCTCGGTGTCGGTGATAAAGTATGCTGAGATGTATCCACGATCAAACTGCATTCCTTCGACAACTTCAACAGAGGTCTCAATGCTTTTTGCCTCTTCGATGGTGATGACACCTTCTTTTTTCACGCGATCCATAGCGGCGGCAATCAAACGTCCTATTTCTGTGTCGTTATTGGCTGAAATAGTGGCTACCTGTTCGATTTTTTTGTTGCTGTTGCCAACTTCTTGTGATTGTTGTTTCAAAGAATCTACAACAACGGTAACGGCTTTGTCAATACCACGTTTCAAATCCATCGGGTTTGCTCCGGCAGTTACGTTTTTCAATCCTGTGGTAACGATAGATTGTGCTAATAAGGTTGCTGTGGTTGTGCCGTCTCCTGCGAGGTCATTGGTTTTTGAGGCAACCTCTTTCAGCATCTGTGCTCCCATATTTTCGATGGGGTTTTTCAGTTCAATTTCCTTGGCAACGGTAACGCCGTCTTTGGTTACGTTGGGTGCGCCAAACGATTTTTCCAATATCACATTACGCCCCTTGGGACCTAATGTTACTTTTACTGCATCTGCTAATGTGTCCACACCTTTTTTCAAAAGGTCGCGGGCTTCCATGTTATAAAAAATGTCTTTTGCCATATTTATTTTGTATTTATTTGTTATTCAAAAAATTAATTAGATAATTGCTAATACGTCCGATTCACGCATGATAAGATAATTCGTACCGTCAACATTGATTTCGGTGCCGGAATATTTTCCGTATAACACGACATCACCCGATTTCAGTGTCATCGGTTCGTCTTTTTTACCCGGACCGGCGGCTAAAACGGTTCCTTTTTGTGGTTTTTCTTTGGCAGTGTCGGGAATGATGATTCCTGATGCCGTTTTTTCTTCTGCTGCTGCTGGCTCTATAATTACTCTGTCAGCCAATGGTTTGATTTTCAATTTGTTCATAATTAAACTAATTTTTGTCTGTTTATTTTACTTTATGATAATATTTATTCGCTGTGCTTTGCTATTAGCATTTTTCGTGCCAAAAGAAAAACCTAATTATAGTTGTCCGAGACAAAATGTTGATCGTCAGTTTTTTACAATGAAATCAAAAAAAAACGACAACTGACGTATCAACAAAAAATGTCAGAACAAACATGACATTTTGGCATTTTTAAAGATTGAATTTTGTGTAATTCAATTCGACCTATTCCATTTCCGGTTCTTGTTCCGGTGGTGGTAGAAAGTTGTTAAACAACGTTCCTTGTTCTTGGGCTTTTTCCTGTATCATTTGTTCCGTGCTGTTTAAACCGGAACCGCCACTAACACCGCGGGGGATGACCATGGCGGAAATTAAACTGAACGCCAACAGAACAATGGCTAATGTCCATGTTGATTTTTCCAAAAAGTCAGCCGTTTTGCGGACACCCATATACTGGTTCGACGATGAAAAATTGGATGCCAATCCTCCTCCTTTTGAATCTTGTACCAAAACAATCAATCCTAAGAAGAAACATACAATAAGTATTAATACTGCTACTAAAATATATAATCCCATTACTTTGAATATTAGATATTTGACATTTTTTGAATTTGGGCTGCAAAGTAACTACTTTTTTCCGGAATTTCCAAAATTAATTTTCGATAAATTTCAATGGCTTTTTCGTGCTGCCCCTGATTGGACAAAAGAATCGCTAACGTCTCACTAACAGGCTGTTGCGAACTATCTATGCTTTGTTCGATGACATTTTCCGGATTAAAAAACTCGCCTGTTGTTCTTGAAATGGTTGGTTGTTTCTCTAAAAATCGGTCAATAATCAGCGTGGTTTCGTTCTTCTTTGAGTCAATTTCGACATTTTTTTCGGGAAATTTTTCGAAAATTTTTGCGATGTCGTAACTGCTTGCAGGCGTTGTTTTTTGCAGTTGGGGTTGAGGGCGATTTTGAACCTCTCCCGTGAACTCTGCGATGTTATGTTCAATCTCCTCTAACTGATTCATCAGCAATTTTAGATAGTCTTCACTAATTGAGGATGAAACGGGTGTTTCTTCTTCATCGGGGTGAGAGACAAAAATTTGTTCCGGTTCTAGAGGAGGGGCTACTGTTGCCCTTTCAATAATCGAAAACACAGGAATAATGAGCGAGGATTTGGTTATAGAGCGACTTACTACATCTTTTAACTGCGATCGACTTGTTACAATCGTTGCTATTTTGGGCAGATTTTGTTGAAATTTTAAGGGGTCGTGTAGAGCCCATCCAGCTGCCAACAACATCCAAAGCGTTTGACTGTAAGGATATTGTTCTGCTTCTTTTTCTAATTGCGGCAACAAAGTTTCTTCGGGGGTTTGAAAGCAGTTGATGATTTCTGAGAAGTTTTTTCGTGTCATAGTTGCAGTAATTAAATTTGGGTTTTACCAATTTACAACGGCTTGGTTGAAAACATCATCCACCAAAAGTTCAACAATATCATTTATCAAAGAGCCTTGTATGCTCATTAAATCGGACGAACTATCGTATTCGCTATATTGTGAAAAGGTTTTTTCAAAATTTTGCGCTGGCTCAATGGCATTGCTAAATTTTACGGAGACGGTGATGGTCATTCGGTTCATCTGTGCTGTTTCGCCGCTGATGGCACTTGGTTGGGAGGGGACATAGTTGGTGATGGCACCTTCAAAAGCCAAATCGCCGTTACGGTCAACTTGTGCCAAGCGCGTTTGGTTGGTCATTTTGTTTTTAAGGGCATCGGTAAAAGTTTGACTGAGTGTGGGTTCTACTAATGTGGCATTGTTTCTGAAAAATCCGACTGAATATGTTTTTGCTTCTGCAGGAATGGATGCACCTGTAAACGAATAACTTATCTTACATCCCTGCCATACCGCCACCATGCAGCAAATAACGAAAAGCAATAAAAATATTTTGACCGATTTTATCATATTATTTCCCTGTCTTGCTGTAATTCAACGACTTTGTTTTGCTCATTTTCATCAGAATAATACACATCCAATGCAACAATAATGGCGATAAATCCCCAAAAAGGAACGGATAGTTTTTCGGTATCCAAGAAATTGTTGAGAATTCCATGTAAGAAATAGGTAATTAATCCAACTGTAAGCAGGAGGGCAATTTGTTTAAGTTTTTTATTTTTTTGATTGCGATATACTTTAATGCCGTAATAGATTGTAAGCAAAACAATGCTCAGGAATGACAATGATCCAAACAGTCCGCTTTCCGAGAGTGGTCCCAGATATTCGCTGTGGGCGTTTCCAACATCGCCATGGTTAGTACTCGCTGTGGAAAGTTCGATATGTTTTTGAAAAGGAGCATATTCGAATTGATAGGTTCCGGGTCCCCATCCGAAAATGGGTTTTTCTTTAAACATACGGATAGCACAACTCCAGCGATTGAGCCGCTCTACATTGGAAGCATCGGTCGTTATGTTGGTAACAGAACGCAGGTGTTGTGAAAAATCAGATGATGAATCGTCTTGATTTTTTTCTAAAGAATAAATAATTTCGTGCTGAAAAGTAAAGAAAATAGCAATAAAAACAGATGCCACAATCAGTAAATAGCGTGTTCTTATGCGCAGTACTATAATGCCCCAGACTATAAAACCAAGGAAAAGGCTTAACCATGCTGCCCGACAATAGGACATGACCATGGATACCATCAAAAATGCAGCAACAAGAAATGATACAAAACGCTGTTTTTTTGTGTATTGTTTTGAAAATGAAAAGTGTAGCAGCAACGGAATGAAAAGCGCCAGCGCGGCTCCGTATGCTGTATGATCGTTATAAAATGGGGAGACAACCCAATTGCCGGATGCTTGTGAAAAACCGTATGAAGCATGGCGAATAATGGTATAGATGCTTACTATAACTAATGGGACGATGTAACACCACAAAAAACGGTAAATGTTTTTCGGATTTTTCACAAACTGTGTCATTACATAAAACATGGGAATGACAAACCAAAGGCGTGCAACCAGAAATTTGAAGGAAACAACAGGTCGAACACTGGTACAACAGGTAACCAAAATCCATATCAGATTGATAATAATTGCAATAGAAATTGGATGGAGCGCTATTTTTTTGTCAAATGGACGTCCGAAAAGCAGTTTGACAAAGAATGCTAGCATGACAGCCAAAAGCAGCATTTCTGTGGGTGCGGAAATCCCTGCTTCGAAATAATCGTTGGTTACGTCTAATGCCAAAGGAGTTGTACAAGCAATAACAAACAGTATTTTGTCGAAGGAAAATATAAAAAACAGTGCCATAAACAACACAACAGGCATTGTTAAGCCAAGGAAGGTTTCTTTTTCAAGAACTACGTAGGCATTGGCTGCAATAAAAGCAACGGCAATGAAATAAATCCATGTTATGTTTTTCGTTTTCAGCAACTTGATATAAGATTTGGGTGATAAAAAAAATGTCAATCAATCGCGTATGTTTAGGACTCTTCGGGTATGGATTTTTCTCTTTGAATGGCTTCTATAATTCCGATGGTAAGTAGTGTCATCAAAAAACCGCCAAGTGTAAACAATGCGCCATAAATCCATCTTACAGGAGAATATCTTTTCTGAGCCACTTCAGGAGAAGAGATAACAGAAGCGTGGGTGAATTGCCTGTCGTGATGATTGAAAGCCTGGTCGTATTTGTTAATAAATTCTTCCAAACCTCTTATTTCACCGCTTAACCATGCTGTGAGAATCATGTAATTGCTACTGTGTTCGTTAAAAACTTTCTGCATCTTGGCTATTTCAGCGGCATTTCCACCTCTTAATGTAGCAGCCGCTAATTCTCTCGCTTGATAGGGAACATCATAAATTCCCATTTCATTATATTTTTTGATTTCTCTTTTCAAAGAATCAAGCATTGCAAATTTGCGCTCCCGCTGTCGGTTAAACAGTTCGATTACTTCAACAAATTTGCTTTTGTGAAGATGGCGTGTAAAGAGATGATATTCATCAATAATGGAATTGACAATATCGCGTGCCATTTCAGGGTCTTTATCCAAAACTCTGATTTTGATAGCATCGTTTGGTGTGCGGGAAATGGAAACATGTTCATCCCAATATGAGTTAATCCAATAGGCACCTAATGGGTCTAATTTGCTGATTTTGTGGTGAGTATAAAGATTCTTCTGCTCGATAACGGCGTTCCGAATATCTGCAGATTGAAAGGTCTGCAATACTTGTTCGGTTTCGGTTTCCTCTGAGTAGGGAAAAACATTAGCAGGATATACTATAGCAATAGATTCATACTTTGGTTTTACAAAATATGAAATAACGATGCCGACAACACCGACAAACAGCGATGCGATAATAATGTGCTTCTTCCATTTTAGGAATATGCGAATTTCCTTTTTGTTGTTGAAATACTGTTCCATTTTAATAAATATATTATAACTTTTTAATCTGCAAAATTAGATTAAATTTTCGGAATTACAAGTGGTAGAGATGAAAAAAAACTTTTTTCACAGAGGAAATGCACATGTTTTTTAAGTTACCTGCTTAGTGTTGCAAAAATGGCTGTATTTATCTTTTATTTTTCTCGACAATGTAAATATCCTGCAAAAATAGACATTTTTTTTATAAGTTGTAAGATTGCAATTCTTGGTTAAAAAAGCTTCTTTTAGCAATGATGGCGTTACTGCTGAGTACGGCTGCGAGCGCCCAAATGACATGGATGGGTTTTAGCAAAAGCGAACCCGTTGCTCCGGAGGTTAATGTTTTGAGTTCCACGGCTCAAGCAGTTACTTTCTCCGTAACCGTTGAAAGCACTGAAATAATATCTCGTTAGGGATTTTATATGTTGTACACGTCGATTGCAAATCGACGCGAAAGGGATGTCCCGATAGGGACAAAATGTTGGTAGAATAAAGATTAGAATAATAACACAGCGTGCCGTCAGGTACGCAATATTTCACATTCAGGTCGCATACCTGACGGCATGCGAGATATTGTGGTTTATCATTTTTCTACCAACATTTAATCCCTAACGGGATATTGTTACAGGGCTTTCATTGATGTTTTCTATAAAATTTTCGGGAAACGTCAAGGGAAAGAGGGGAGGTGGAAAGCGGTGGCACTGCCACCGCTTTCCACCTCCCCTCTTTTTACTAAAATTTTTACCGTCATTCCGACCGTAGGGAGGAATCTCATGCAATATCGCATACTTCACATTATCACTAATTTACAACACATTTAACTAATTTTTAATGCGTTTGCCTCGTCCTTCTGCTATTCAGTTATTAGAAATTTTGTACCTTTGCAGTCGGGTAAGTCTTATACGACTAGCTCCCGTCGAACTCCCCCAGGGTTGGAAGACAGCAAGGGTAGGCGGTCGTAGCAGTGCGATATAAGGGGCTTACCCTTCTTTATTTCACAGTTTTGGTTATGATATTTTCCAACATTTCCGTTGCTTTTTCCCAGTCGAAGGTCTGCAATACGAATTGATGTCCCTTTTCGGAGAGCGATTTGGCTGTATCGAAGTCTGTAAGAAGGCGGATAATGTGTTGTGCAAATGTCTCGGGGTCGTTGGCGATTAAAATTTCGGTTTCCGGTTTGGCACACAGAGAGGCATTTGCCAGGTGGGAAGTGATGCATGGCAGTTTCATGCTCATGGCTTCTAACAGTTTGTTTTGCAGTCCGGTTCCTATTTGCATGGGGGCGACAAAGATGCGGCTCATGGCGTAGTTTTCGCGTATATCGTCTGTCCAGCCCGAGACCGTTATTTTGCTGCTTTGCAGCGTTTTCACCTGTTTGTGAGGCTGTGCGCCCGACAATAACAAAGTCGTTTTGGGTAATGTTTGATGTACAATCGGTAATATCTTCTTTGCCAGCAGTTTTGCTGCGCTGACATTGGGTGGATACGACATGTTTCCGTTGAAAATCAAATCGTATTTTTTTTCTTTAAAAATAGGCTTAAAATGCTGATAGTCAATGCCATTTGGAATAATAACAACTTCATTTCGAAGTGGATGTGTCAATAAATTGCGGTCGGGTTTTGAAATGATGGTTTTATTGTCGAACCATTCAAATATTTCATATTCATATTGTTGTAACCTTTTATATTCAAGTCGAAAAAAGGGCTTGAGCAAAATAGATGCTTTTTGTTGTCGGCGAAACATCCCTTGTGATAAGGTATCTTGGTAATCTATGGTTTTTAGAATGGGCAAATTTTTTCCATATTCTGCAGTACGAACTAATTGGCAATAGACGTGGTCGGGTTGTGTTTCGGAAATCAGTTGTTGAAGCGCTTTTTTGGCGCGACAGGAATAAAAATAACCAACTTGCAATGGCTTCCCACGAAAAAAAGCCTTGATGATATTCCACAATACTGTTATTTTAGAAAGGTTAAAAAAACGTATGGTGGAGCAGTAGGGCAAGAGTTGCTTTTTTGCTTCGGTTTCGTCAATTTTTCGGTTATCATTTAGGGCAAAGAGAATAATTTCGTGTTTTTTAGACAGACAGCGAATTTGGTGATAGGCACGCAACTTATCACCTTTTTC
>Ga0209737_10003925_pt1 | contig 10425 bp, 12 predicted proteins | sample TergutCu122P3_FD_187284 | JGI IMG/M metagenome (GOLD analysis project Ga0209737, IMG submission 187284) | Cubitermes ugandensis P3 segment gut microbial communities from Kakamega Forest, Kenya - Cu122 P3 (SPAdes) (version 2) | ecosystem: Host-associated > Arthropoda: Insects > Digestive system...
TTTATGGCAAGCAGACTTCAAACTTTGTGATGATGACTACTGGATGATAAGTCTGTCAAGATGATCATTCACGTTTCATTACAGGGTCAATTAAAATTTGGAATCCTACTGGTGAGAACGCTATATTGTTGCTTGACCGAGCTGTTAGACGGTTTGGTGTTCCAGAGTAGATTTTAACTGACCAAGGTACACAGTTTAAGCCTGCAAGAGGTGATGGGCTTTCAGCTTTTAGACATCACTGTATAAAGTTAGGTATTGAGCATATTACTGCTAGTGTTCGCAGGCCAACTACTTGTGGTAAAATTGAAGCTTTTCACAAAGCCTACCAAACAGAATCACATCTCTTCAAAGAACACTGGACCTTCATAAGATATTACAACTTTGTCAGACCGCACGAAGGAATAAAATATTTAACACCAGCAGACATATACCTAAAACAAAAAGTGTAACCCTATTTCCGGATAGAACAACACGTTATAAAGAGAGAAAAGAGCAGCAGAGTAAATCATAAAAGTAAGCAGAATAGAGGGCAGTCATTGTTTGTTTTTAGGAAAGACTTAATTTCTTTATTTTATAGTTTGTGGATATTGTAGGAGCGAAATGTAGTGGCGAATCTGTCTCAGTTAAAGTTTGCAATGTCAACAGCAATTTTTCTTTCAGTATTCATATTTGGTCTTTTCATATTTGTAATAGTTTATGTGTTAAATCTTAATTTAGTAATGGGGCTTTTCATTGCAGTTGGTTGTTCAGCAGTATTTATTCTGCTGCAATATGCCATTGGGCCAGCGATAGTGTCTATGTCAACAAAATTAAAATATGTAAAGCCCGGCGAGTCACCTTGGCTTGAAAGTACTGTTAAAGAGTTAGCAGATAAAAGTGGTTTACCTATGCCTAAGCTTGCAATTGTACCCAATAATACGCCTAATGCTTTCACATTTGGCAGAACCACAGGTAGTGCTACTTTAGCTGTACATGAGGGTTTGCTGCGGCAGCTTAACCAAGGGGAAATTCGCGGGGTAATAGCTCATGAATTAGGGCATATTAAACACAAAGATTATGTTATAATGACTGTGCTTTCTGCTCTTCCCTTAATTGCATACATGATTGCAAAGGCTACTTTATATGCAAGTATTTTTTCAAGTATGGGAAGGCGAAATAAAAAAGATAATAGTGTTGTAATTTTTCTGGTTATAGGAATAGTATCATACCTTGTATATATTGTAACGTTTTTGATAGTTATGCGGCTTAGCAGGTTAAGAGAGCATTTTGCAGATGCTTTTGCAGCATATGTTACGGGGGCACCGCGTGATTTAGGGAGTGCTTTAGCTAAAATTACCTATGGTTTGTCAATTTCGCCAAAACCGCCTGAAGGTGCAAGAGCATTCTATATAGGAGATCCAGCGACTGCAAAACAGGATATTAAGCGTATAATGGAAAATAAAAACAAGTATGACCTAGACGAAGATGGTGTTCTTGATGAGCGCGAGCTTCAAATGGCCATGGAAAAAGAAGCTCATGATACATGGACGCAGTTAAACGGTATGTTTGCAACTCATCCGCCGACATTTAAACGTATATTATTACTAAAAGAAATTGAAAAAGAAATGGACACAGGCAAATATGCTAACAACACAATGTATAATCACGTCTAATTTTAACTCATTTTTTTAAAAATACAGAAGACCCTTTCAACATACAACCTAAATTCTGCAATGTTTTTTGCACATACAAATTGTATGTTGAAAGTGATGGACTATAGCAGTATTTTTCTGTGTATGTGCACATTTTTGCACATACATTAGGAATTAACATACAAAAAGAGAGCTTTTCACCATCAAATACGTATGTGCACAAACCTAATAAGAATTTAGGATACAAGTTACTATACATACGCAAGCCACTATGAGGTTATTGTTGTCTTCTCGGTCTTACAAGATAAAAGAAGGTTATTATGTTATTTTAGTTTGTTAAAGAAGCAGCTATATGAGCCGGTGTGGCAGGCGTTGTCTTTTTGTTCTACAATGTAAAGCAGTGTATCGTAGTCGCAGTCTGTTGAAACTTCAACGATTTTTTGTGTATGTCCGCTGGTTTCGCCTTTGATCCATATTTCGTTGCGGGAGCGACTCCAATATGTTGCCTTGCCTGTTTGCAGAGTTAATTCCAAAGCTTCTTTAGTGGCATATGCTAGCATTAATACTGTTTTTGTGTTTACGTCTTGAACTATTACGGGAAGTAAGCCGTTGCCTTTAGTGAAGTCAAGTTGGTTAAGTAATTTTTGGGTTATTGTTGTTATCTTATTGTTACCCCCGCTTTACGTAGATAATCCTTTACCATGGGTATAGGATATTTATTATAGTGAAACACTGAGGCGGCTAAGGCGGCGTCTGCTTTGCCGGTGGTTAGAACGTCAGTAAAGTGTTGTGGTAGGCCTGCGCCGCCGCTTGCAATTACGGGAACATATACTCGTTCAGATATAGCCCGGGTGAGTTCTATATCAAAGCCGCTTTCGGTTCCGTCTTTGTCCATAGAGGTTACCAAAAATTCGCCTGCGCCTAATTTTTCTGCCTGTAGCGCCCAGGCGATAGCATCTATACCAGTGTGATTTCTGCCTCCATAAGTGGTAACCTCAAACCATACCTGTCCCTGAGGGGTTTGAACAGTAACTTTACCCTCAGCAGGGTTAGAATTGCGTTTAGCGTCAATAGCAACAACTATGCATTGTTGGCCAAAAACGTTAGCTAACTCTGTAATAAGTTCAGGCTTTTCTATAGCAGCGGTGTTAACTGAGATTTTATCTGCCCCACTACAGAGGACATTTCGAGCATCAACTACATTACGTATGCCACCACCTACCGTGAAAGGAATGTCAATAGCCCTAGCTACTCCCTCCACATACTGTCGCATAATCTCGCGTTTTTCATAAGAAGCGGTTATATCCAAAAAAACAAGCTCATCAGCACCATCATCACTATATCGCCTTGCCATCTCCACAGGATCACCAGCGCATTTAAGGTGTAGAAAATTAACGCCTTTGACTACTTTACCATGATCAACATCCAAACAGGGAATAATACGTTTTGCAAGAGCCATACTTTAAACTCCTATCCTTTGAATTGCTTGTTTTAATGTAAACCGACCCTCATAAAGAGCTTTGCCAATTACAGCCCCTTCCACTCCAATTTCTCTAAGACCGACAAGATCATCTATACAGCCTATGCCTCCAGCCGCCAAAATTTTAGTTCCCGAACATTTAACGGCTTGAGCAAGAGACTTAAAATCAGGACCATTAAGCAAACCATCATGTGTAATAGAAGTAACTAAGAAACGTTTCACACCCAATGCAGTAAATTTATCAAGTGCACCCTGTAAAGTCAGATTAGTTACGGTACGCCAACCATCGATCATCACCCATCCGTCTTTATTATCAAGGGCAACAACAACAGACTCAGAGCCAAATTTATTTTGTAGCCGCGTTATAGTTGAAAAGTCTTTAAACGCCAAGGAGCCAAGCATAACTTGAGTTATGCCTGTACTGAAAAGTTTCTCGGCAATTTCAAAACTTCGTATACCTCCACCAACTTGTATAGGTAAATTAATGTTTTTAGCAATCTCGGATATAACTACATGATTATTACCCTGACCGAATGCGGCATCAAGATCAATTATGTGCAGTCTACCTGCACCCTCATCTCGCCAACGCTTTGCAGCCTCTACAGGCCCACCAAATTGTTCATAAATCTTGGCGGTTTTAGCTTCTCCTTGGGATAATCGTACAATTTTACTGCTCATTAAATCTATAGCTGGAATTAATTGCATTTCCTTGTCTACCTCATAGTTATTTTAGTAAAGTTTCGTAAAATCTGCAAGCCCATATCACCTGATTTTTCAGGGTGAAATTGAAGGCCATACACATTCTTATTAACTACTGCGGATGCAAAAGTTGTGCCATAAGTTGTTTTAGCACATACAATACGCTCATCGAGAAGTGTTGGATAAAAGGAGTGTACAAAATATACATATGAACCATCAGATATGCCGTCAAAAAGTTCACAGTGCTTAACAATGTTAAGAGTGTTCCAGCCCATGTGAGGAATTTTCAAATTGCCCTGTAGGCGTACAACTTTTCCTTTAAATAAGGCTAATCCTGTGCCAGGACCTTCAGTGCTTTCTTTGAAAAATAGTTGCAGTCCAATGCATATACCCATAAGTGGCACGCCTTCGGCGACTTTAGTTTGGATAATTTCTTTAACATCTTCGAGTTTTTTTGCAGTAGATGTAAAACTGCCTACGCCGGGAAGAACTATAGCATCAGCTTTGGCTAAATCTTGTTCTAACGTTCCAATGCAAACATTAAAGCCAGCTCGTTCTAGAGCGCATTTGAGGCTTAACAGGTTACCTACGCCATAATCGAAAATGACGGCGTTTGTCAACTATATTACTCCTTTGGAGCTAGGTATACCTTTGCGGCGGGGGTCAAAGGCAACTGCTTGGCGCAATGCAAGGGCTAGGGCTTTGGTTGCGGCTTCTGCTTTATGGTGATCATTGTTACCATATATTACAATCATGTGTATGTTTGCTTGTAGGGAGTGGGTTAGGGATTCATAGAAGTGGTTAATGTCTTCGGTTTGCATGTCTTCTATTTTTTTGCCTCGGAATTTGAGGTCAATTTTGAAGTAGGGTCGTTTAACTAGGTCAACGGCGGTGGAGGCTAGGGAGCAGTCCATGGGGGTGGTTGCGTTGCCAAATCGAGTAATACCCATACGGGTGTCTAGGGCTTTGTTTAAGGCTTCGCCTAAGCCTATGGCCAAGTCTTCTATGCAGTGGTGTGTTAAGTCGCCTTTGACGTTAGCATCAATATCAATTAGGCTATGTGTGGCAAGACTAGTTATCATATGGTCAAGGAAGGGTACGCCAGAGTTAATGTTTGCCTTGCCTTCGCCGTCAAGATTAACCTTTACTTTCACTTCTGTTTCTTTGGTTTTACGATAGACTTCTTCAATTCGCACATTCAGTCCTCCTCATCATAATCATCATTCATTGTTTATTATCATTTATTTGTTTTAAGGTTTCAATTAATTTAGCGTTAAATTCAGGTAAGCCAACAGTTACACGGAAACAGTTTTCATACTGTAAGAGTTTGCCCCATTTTTTGGGCATAACACCGTGTTTAAGTAGTTTTTCATACACCAAATCGGCAGGTAATTTTGTGTTCATAAGTACAAAGTCTGCTTGTGAATCAAACGCTTGCACTCCCTCTATTTGGTTTAGTGCCTTTATGAGTTTTTCTCGTTCTGTTTTCAAATCTGCAACTGCTGTTTGCATAATATCTATATTTTCTATCATTTTTATACCCATACGAATAGTAAATCCGCTAACGGGATAGGGTAGAGGGGCTTTTTTTGTTAGAATCTCTATAATTTCAGGATTAGCAATAACATATCCGAGGCGTAGCATAGCAAGTCCGAAGGCTTTAGAAAAAGTTCGCAGGATAATCATGTTTGGAAACTCACAAATACGGGAGGTAAAGGAGTGCTCAGCAAACTCGCTGTAAGCCTCATCTAAAATTACAATACCTGGGAAAGCCTTAGCTAAGGTTTCAATGTCTTCAACCTTCATTTGATTGCTAGTAGGATTATTAGGGGAGCATAAATAGAGTAGGCAAGTTTTTTCTGAGAAAACAGAAAGCATGGCAGGTACGTCTATTTGAAAATTGTTCTTTAGGGGTACAGTGATATAGTGCCCTCCTTGTCGTTTCACGCATAACTGGGGGATTACAAAAGAGGGTGTAAAGGAAACTGCGGTGTCATCTTTTTCGATAAATATGCGTATAATGCGATCAAGCAGTTCATCACCAGCATTGCCAATAACTATACAGTCTTGGGGAATTTTCAGATATTCGGCTAATTTCTTAATCAGTTTAGGCATTTCATCCTCAGGATACATACGTAAGTCGATCTCATCAGCGACCTGTTTAATCAGGGCTGTTTGGCGGCTGCGGTTGATAAAGAGATTTTCGTTAAAGTTTAATTTTACAATTTTTGAAGAATCAACGCCCAGTTGCTGAGCTAAACCTTCAGGTGTAACGCCTGCAGAGTAGCAGTCAAGGTCATATAGTTTCAATTTTTTCTGATCTAACCATTTACGGTATGCAACACTCATTATTTGAACCTCGCAGCTATGGCCTTATAGTGGTTTGGCAGGTTTTCGGTATCTGTAAGTACTTTGATATTATCCTTAGCTTTCTCTAATCCCTCCTTAGAACACTCCACAATGCTAACGCGTCGTGAGAAGTCAAACACGCTTAATGCTGAAAAAGACTTTGCAAAAGTTCCTGTCGGTAAAACATGATTAGTTCCACTAGCATAATCACTAAAGGGTACAGGACTGTAAGGTCCAAGGAGAATAAGTCCTGCAATCAATTTGTTAGAGAGTTCTTGGGCGTTTTTAGTCATAACTTCTAAGTGCTCAGGGGCAAACTGATTAGACAAAGACACCATCTCCTCAACAGTGTCACACGTAATTATAAACCCATACTTATTCAACGATCCAAAAATTTTTTCACTGCGCTCTGTTGAAACTGAAATTTCAGCCAAGTTTTTTTGAACAGCCTCCGCCAACTGTTCAGAGGAGGTAATTAAGCCTGCAACACTATCTACTCCATGTTCAGCCTGAGAAATCATATCAAAGGCCACTAACCATGGATCCGCAGTTTCGTCAGCTAAAATTAACACCTCACTAGGACCCGCAGGCATATCAATAGCAACCTCTGGGGAAACAAGAACTTTTGCAGCAGTTACATATTTACTTCCAGGTCCAACAATTTTACAAACCGCCGATATAGACAATGTACCATACGCTAAAGCGGCGATAGCCTGAGCGCCCCCTATCTTGTAGACCTCCGTTGCACCGCAAATATCTGCTGCAACAAGAACTAACGCGTTCACCCTACCCGCTGCATCAGAGGGGGAACATACAACTATGCGTTTTACGCCAGCAACTTTGGCGGGAATAACAGTCATAATAACTGTACTAGGATAAGCTGCTTGTCCTCCTGGGACATAACAGCCCACGCTCTCTAAAGGACAAAGAACCGTCTTTATTGATATACCATCAATAACTGTTTCATTGCCTATCTGTAACTGTTGTGTCTGATAAGTTTCAACGCGTTGTTTCATAAACTGTAAAGCATCTATCTGTTGCTGTGTAACCTGACTATAAGCTTCTTTAATTTCCTCTGTGGATACTCTCAAATTTTGTGGTGTAAGTTTTGCTTTATCAAATTTTTCTGCAAACTCTACAAGGGCTTTATCGCCGTTTTTGCGTACTTGACTAATTATAGCTTTTACCGTTTCCTCCAAGCACTCAACAGCTGCTTGGTCTGTCTGCTGTGGTTTAAACCAGTCGGAGGGTAATGTTTGGGTTGTCCATTGTTTAACTATACGGGTTTGCATTGGCACTCTGTTCTCCGCGCTAATTCATCTAGCGCCAATACTTGTCGGGGTTCATATACAACTAAACCTTGGGCGATTTTGCGAATTTTTGGTAAGAGCTCAATTAAACTGTCTTTTTCAATAACTGTATTTACACTAACCCAAGTATCATCAGCAAGAGGAGATATCGTAGGATTTTTTAATGCAGGCAACTCTGTTAGTAAAGTTTGCAGGTCTTCTCTCTTTACATTAACAAATATGTGTATGCGTTTTTGACCATCTACAACCCCTTTAAGCAGGGCGACAATATCACATATTTTTTCGCGTTTTTCAGGGTCTTCAAGGGCTTTTTTGTTAGCAATTAAAGTGGCCGTTGATTGTAAAACAGTATCCATTATTCTAAGGTTATTTGCCTCAATAGTTGTTCCTGTTTCTGTTACATCCATAATGCAGTCCGAGTTTTCAGGGGGTTTAGCCTCCGTTGCGCCAAAGGAGAGGAAAATTTTTGCTTTAGAATTATCGCCTTTTTTCCACCAGGGGGTAACCAATAAGGGGTCCTGATTACCAAAGCGTTTCTGATAATTAGGCTGTGCTTTAAGATACTCTGAGGCTATGTTTAGATATTCAGTGCTAATGCGAAAGTTTTTACCTTGACTCCAAATGTATTCCATATACTCATTCATGTCTTTTTGGACAACTTCTTTGGGAACTGCTATAACAAGACGGATTTTTCCATATTCTAAGTTTTGAAGAATTTCGACGTCAGCGCGGTTTTCTTTTACCCAGTCTTCACCTGTAATGCCTATATCCTGTAGTCCCTCGCTTACAAATACAGGAATTTCTTGAGGTCTTAGAACTTTAATTTCTATTTGGGGGTCGTTAAATGTTGGACGATACGTACGGTCCATTGCTCCAAGTTTGTATCCAGATTTTGCAAAGAATTCAGAAGTGGCTTTTTGTAGAGAACCTTTTGGTATAGCAAATTTTATTTTTTCCATAAATTTTTCACCTAAATTTTAGAGAATACCCGAAGGGTTTTTGGTTTAGTGACAAAAAACGTTTGAAGAGAGATAGACCTAATTTTAAATAACAAAGCAGTAAAGTGTTTACAGTATAGCCTGTAGAGTTAAACTCAATGAAGGCAATCGCCTTGTATGAATACAATCCCTCATCATGTATCACTGAAGGACACCACATAGGTTTCTTACATATAAAGCTGCTTCCGAAATATTTAACTATTCAAAACAAAACCTTCAACCGCTTAGATAGAAGAGGTAATTTCAAAAACAAACGGCGACACTGAAGGAACTTTAGCATTCACTTTTACACCAAATAACCCCTCTATAAGACCTGACCAAATTAAAGGCTCACTAATAAAAGGCTCCTTAAGCACTAAATACTTATCCTTTAAAGATAGAGAACCAAACCCCTGCACACGCAATCTTTTAAACACCTCAACCCAATTTTCCTGTTTAAAAACATCAACCCCAATAGTAGTATCCATAGAAACCTTAAGAACCTCACCCATTTTCTTACCAGTATCATACAACTGTTCCTTTGGCGTATTTTGAATCAAAATATTAAACAACTCTACATTTACAAAAGCAATCCGACTTATGCCATAATAATACAATCCACTATCAAAAGCCCAATCATGCATCATCATGCTACGATAAATATCAAGCAACTTAGAAATCAAGGGCTTAATCCCCGACTCTTTACCCTCCTTAATTAACTGATCAATAAAGACACGATCAGCCTTTTCCAACACAAGCGTAGTTCTTTTTACTCCACCAGGCGACTCAAATAAATCTTTACTTGGCTGCATAATAAATATCGCTCAAACCACATCCATATACTTTACGGTATATCAACACTACAAGAAACACCAGCCATAGACGCAACCTAAGGCTTAATAAAACACATCAGTCTTTAACAGGGCGCCGATGAAGAATCCAAAAAGCTGATTTGATGATGCACCCTAGGGTATCTGAGGCAAAACTCAACACACATATCATGCAAAACAAAAGACGCAAATATGTGAATTTAGAGATGATGAGTGAGAAATACTTGTTGCATAGAATACGAGTTTAAATGTGTAGATGTTTGCAGAGCTTGTTGTTACTATAGATTTGGTTTTGAAGTGTCGTTTAATGAAGAGCAATATTGTCGCTATAGCAATACCTGTAAAGAGTATTGCGCCAAGCCATAATAGAAAGGTTGGATGAAGCACAAAACGGGGTGGTTGATTATGATTTGATTGCTGAGGTTGATTATTGCTGTTGTCAGGGGTTGTTGTTTGGGACGGCGATGATGGAGAAGAACCATACGTTATTGTGATTGTTTGAATCTTGCTCCAGTTACTTTCTACCTCAACAATTATGTGCTCAACAGGAATCATAAACGGGTAACCTATTACTGCTCGGGCTCGAATATCCAACTTGATACCAGAATCATACCATCCCGACCCAGTCAAAACTGTATACTCCGAATCTGACTGTTGTGTATATCCTGCCAAAGTGCACCAGTCATTATCCCCGCCAAAATAACCTTTGGCCTCAACCAAATAGTATATGCGACTGTTTCCAGTAGGAGCGGGTGTGAAGAGTTGATTTTTTATGGTGATTTCTATCCATCCGTAGTTTACGTGGTAGCCTGGTTCTGTTATGGTTTTTCCAGTATAGGGATCTGTAGTCTGAGTAGGCGGCACATCGTAGGATTTATCAATAAACTTTACACTAAACTGCGGAACAGACAACTTAGACGTTGCCTGTATAGCCGTAGACGAAATAGTTAAAACAAACAAACTTGACAGTAACAAAATACTAAGGGTTATTACCAAAAATTTACTTGTAGAGCTCATACGCTTATAGCAACTTGATTTTAAATTAATTCATATCCGCAGTGTTTAAAATAGTTTGCAATATCTTGGGTCGAGACCCAGCTAAGTGCTTTTAACAAGGCTTTTTGTAATTCAACTTCTGCTTTGATTTTC
>Ga0209737_10003926_pt1 | contig 10425 bp, 6 predicted proteins | sample TergutCu122P3_FD_187284 | JGI IMG/M metagenome (GOLD analysis project Ga0209737, IMG submission 187284) | Cubitermes ugandensis P3 segment gut microbial communities from Kakamega Forest, Kenya - Cu122 P3 (SPAdes) (version 2) | ecosystem: Host-associated > Arthropoda: Insects > Digestive system >...
AAAAGCGCGATGGTAAGATTGGCGAATTTATATGGCGATGAGATTGACGTATCCGGTATTCCGGATAAAATCAGAAAATTGGTTGAAGGTGAAAAATACTGTAAATTCTTTGATGAGAACGGCGAGGTTATTCTCTACGATGAAATTGATATCTTTGTTTCATATCAGCTTGGGGTATGTTATTATTCATTCAGGGTCAATTTTTTTGACATAAAATCGGAGAATATAAGCGACTTGAATAAGAGTGTCAAATTATTGGATACATTTATCAAAAACGGTCAAAAGTATCATCCTAACGTCCTTGCACATGCAAAAGAAGTTCGAGAGGCAGCTGACAAACTTCGGAAATTTCTTATTAATAAAGTTGTTCGTGATTCGGGAAGTGATGAAATAGTATATCCTTTCGAGGGCAATATGCATGATGTCGCTAATATCAAATTTCTAAAAACGACAAACCATTCAATCGCAGGAAAATGGGAGTGGATGACCGTAAGTTACGAATTTTTCAACGACGATACGTATAGTTATGTGAATACCGAATCGGGCTTACGGGCAAATGGTAATTATGCTATTTCAGGCAATGTAATCACTTTTTTTAATGAGTTCTTCAGTTTTTCCAAGTCAGAATTTTCTTTACAGGGAGATAGGCTAACGTTGACGATTATTGCTCCTGAAAGGGGATCAACTGTTACTTTTACACGAGGAGGAATAATGCCAAATAAAGAAGAACTGAAAAAAATGGCGGAGCAAGGCAATGTTTATGCGCAATACAATTTAGGCGAATACTACGCCGATGTCGAAAAAAACATTCCTGAAGCCTGCAAATGGTATGAAAAAGCAGCAGTGCAAGGCCATTCAGAGAGTCAATTTAGTTTGGGTTTCTATTATCAATTCGGCGATGAAGGTTTTCCTGCTGATAAGGAAAAAGCCAGACAATGGTATGTAAAAGCAGCAGAAAAGGGACACCCACGGTCTCACGTGCGTTTGGGCGACCTCTGCAGAGTGGAGGGTAAATGGTCAGAAGCGGCGCAATGGTACAAAAAAATCAAGAATAATAAATATGCTATGTATCAATTAGCCTTGATTTATGAAATTCCAAAAGTTCATTTTCCTGAAAGTGACATAAATAAGGCGGTTGAACTATACAAACAACTTTCAGCTGATGGTGAAATTAACCATAAAGGCGCTATGGTCAGATTGGCGCATTTGTATTTCGATGGACAGAAAATCCCGCGCGACACCAAGAAAGGCAAAGAATTGATTGATAGGTGTAACCTGTTTATTGATGGTGACAAAGTTCAACATTACCCTGAAATTGATATTTATGATTTATGGATAATTGGATCAGAGTATTGCCACGGATTGGTAAATGACAATAATGAGCCAACGATTGATGACTTGAACAAAGGCATTGCCATATTGGACGTAGTTATCACCGACGGACTTAAAAATTATCCTCCAGACAGAATTGAATTAGTAAAAAAGGCGCGTGATCTTGCGGTCAAAAGACGAAAGAGCGAACAAGGATTAATGGCAAAAACTTCGTTTGTTGATGATATGATTAATGGTTTTCGCAATACTTGCCGCAATGAACCTAGAACTTGCCTCGATAAAATCGTGAAATTTGAGGATTATATTAAGAAATCTCTCATAGCAACTGATGAAGGGAAAGGCACAGATGCAGAATATTATGCTAAACGAGCATTGGATTTATTGGAAAAAGGAGGAGGTTGCCAGTCCTGTAAAAATATTTTGTATAATGTTATAAATTCCGCCGTAGACGTCGAACAAAATCAGGAACTTGATGCAGAAAAAAAACGTGCTTTAGAAAAACGTCGAAAAGAAATTGCAAAGTATCAAGATCTTCGCCGGAAGGAAGAAGAACAACGACGTATTCACGATGAGTATACCAATGCGTTATCTCAAATGCAAAAACTCCAAGAAAAGAATGCTCGTGGGTTGGTTGAGTTACGCAATTTAACAAATGAATGGAATCAACTCTACCGTGCATTTGTCGCTATTGCTGGTTATAAAGAGGCGACCGATTTAGGAAGCCAATGTAAAAATAAATATGAGGCGTGGCAACAAAAATGCAAAAAAGAAGAAGCGCGGGTAGCAAAAACAGCAGGCGTTAAAAGATTTTTCTGGCGCTCTATTGCTTTGATTTTAGAGATTGGCTCTATTTTTGCACTGTTCATTGGTATCGTAGGAATTGTTACTTTTGCAAGCATTCCAGAAAACAATTTAATTACTTTTTTTGCTTTTCTTATTTCAATAATTATTATAAATTTTCTAATTTTTAGTTCTTTTATTTTCTTTCGTGTAAAGCAGAAAAATGGTTTAAGGATTTTTGGATTGATATTGATGATATTATGGTCTCTATTTTTACTAACTATTTTTAACCAATCTGATTTTTTTAATTATTATTATTTGAATATACCAATTGTTTTAATCCTTATTACATCCGCATTAGGAAATTTAGTTGCTTCAATAATTTCCTTTGCTTGTGCCTTAAATAATAACGCAAAAGCAAAAACACTTCGTCGTATTACGAATTTACTTTTTGTTGTCGGAATCGTATTGTCGGCTGGATATAGTTATTTTAGCGGGTTGTTTGATTACTGCAAAGTAACGAAGAAATATTCCGAAGGTTTGGCCGTTGCTGAATTTGGCAATTTGAGAAGCCTTAAATTTGGGTTTTTAAACGAATCCCGTAAGGAAGTAATTCCGTTCATTTATTCGGATGTGTTAAATTTTTCCGATGGCTTAGCAGCAGTCAAGAATGAACAGTGGGGTTTCATAGATAAAGAAGGCAATGAAATGATTCCTCTAAAATATGACGCCGTAAAATCATTCTCTGAAGGACTGGCTCCGGTCAACAGCAATGGTAAATGGGGGTTCATTGATAAATCCGGAAAAACAATCATATCCCTCAAATACGATAGTGTAAAGTCATTCTCAAACGGTTATGCTCAAGTCGGAGAAAGAAAAAATACAGGTGTACGTGGCTGGGATATCAATTGGGGAGTTATTGATAAGCGAGATAATTTGATAGTTCCTTATAAATATTACAGGATAGGCAATATTGCTGGTAATGAATTGTTTATTGGAAATTTAGCACAAATTGCTATACGAACTGACACCCCAATCGCAGTAAGTTATCAATATGATACCGGCGGAAGTGGACATTCTCCCCGCGTGTACGACAGAGTAGGGTTAGTTAATAAACAGGGTAAAGAAGTTATCCCGTGTGTTCACTATAATGTTGTAATCCGAGAAGACAGAATATTTGTCATAACAATGCAAGGTGAGAATCAATATTTTGATTTCTTTGGAAACAGAGTCAATTCGAACGGCCAATTATCTAATCCGCAATCGCGAAACCCAAACTTATCAACAAATGTTCAAACTTCTGAACAGCAAGATCAAAATACAAGTGCCGAATCGGAAGAATCAAACAGTTTGTCTCTTAATACAACGACCCAGGAAACAAATGCAACTTCTTCTATCCCCGGTCGATTTCCCCAAGCCTCACAGCGACTTTTAACTGAAACTGACTTACAAGGTATCAGTAAAGATGATTTGAAAATAATGCGGAATGAGATTTTTGCCCGACATGGATTTATATTTCAGACAACTGAAATGAATGACTATTTTCAGAATCAAAGTTGGTACACACCAAAACACAATGATGTAAATTCCATACTTACCGACATGGAAAAACATAATATTGAACTTATTCAAAGTTATGAGAAATAGGTTCAAACAAGTGATTTAAAAAATGGGACAGAAAGGATTTAGGAAAGCATAGAAAAAAAGTATACCGTGTTATCACGGTATACTTTTTTTGCAGTGACTTTATTGTGGCAAAAGCCAGCGATCCCAATACTTTGAAAAATAATGGAATAACATCAATCACTAAAAAATTTAAATAAAAGAAATATTATGAGAATAACACAAAATATCCAACATAATTTTTTCTCGCTTTCTGATATCTCTTCAATTGAATCATCAAATTTTTCTGTCGCGATTAAAGCAAGGTCAATTGCTACGCCAATGCCTATAAAACCCAAAGTACATGCATATAAAATACCTGTTATTATTTTCCCGGAATAAAAACGATGCACCCCAAGCCATCCAAGAAAAATAGTAAAGAGAATAATTGTACTGCTTTTTATACTCTTATAGCTGCTCCCTGATGAGACATAGTAGGTGGAGCCGCTTCCATAAGTACTATCGTAATCTGAGCTTTTATATTTCCATGCATTGGAGTGCTTATGACAGACATTTAATTCTGGTTTTGGATGACGTTCATACGGACAATTCCCATATCGTTCACTGCTGCAAGTGTCACAACTTTCCCCGTCTCTATACAATTCTGCAATAATTGTTGCTAATTCATTCATTGTTTTTTCCTCCCGTTAAATTTTTGCGGCAAAGTTATAATTTTTTTTATTTTTTTAACTCTTCTTATTCTTTTTTTTTACCTTTGTCTTTCTTAACGATTGAGAGGTTTTAAAAAAATCATTAAATTAAAGAATTGTAAATAAATAATATTAAGCACAATGAGCACAAACCCAGTTTATTACAACGGTCTTGGTCATCAATGCAAAAGCGCAGGAAATATCAAAGAGGCTTTGGAAGCTTATGACCAAGCAGTAAGGCTTGACCCCGACAACATGGATTATTTGTATAATCGCGGTTGCTGCTATCGTCTTTTAGAGCAGTGGGATAAGGCGATAAATGATTACGATGCAGTCATTCAGTCCAATCCTGCTGATGCAGGCGCCTATTGGGAGCGCGGCATTTGTTATGCCAGAAAAGGATCGCCCCAAAACGCAATAGATAATTTTAATAATGCAATCAAACATCGCCCCAATAAGGCAGATTATTTTGTTCACAGGGCTATAGCCTTTTGTTCTTTGGCAGATAAAGAAAACGCAATAAAAGATCTTGAACAAGCATTGAAAATTGATCCCTACAACACAAAGGTTCAACAAATGCTCGAACAGATAAAACGTATTTAAAATTTTAGCGCTATGAACTTAATCGTTGATAAGTCAACTAAATGTCTTTGTTGCGAGACATTAATTCCCTCGAACGGTTGGAAGTATGCCGCTGTTACGGATACGCCCGAAGGGGCGCTTATTTTTTGCTGCAGCGCCTGTAGGCTTGAAGCAGGGTTTGGTGGTACAGGTCGAATATGTTCCGTAATACCCGAAGGTGCTCCTATACCAAACAGGTCAGGCGGAAGTTCAAGTAGCAGTTCAAATTTTTTCTCATCAGCGAAGTTTTGGTGGATTGTATGTGGTGTGTCATTTCTTATTACTTTTATGGGTGGAGGTGAATATGCATTATTCCCCTTTGCATTTACGATATCATTTTTTGTTGCCCTTTATAAGACATTTAAAAGGTAATGAACAAAATATGTTTTGGACGAAGTAAATTAATAGATGCCGAAATCCATTCAAAAAAAAAGAGTAACGTAAACCGATACCATTTCAAAACTCGGTGCGAGTTCGATAAACCATACAAGCAGGGGAAACAATAATAATAAATAAAACAAAATGAATGTCATAATAATCATATTAATAATTGTAGTTTTAATTGTTCTTTATCAAAAATGTGTATTAGGTCATAAGTGGAAGCGTTGCAAATGCGTACGTTGCGGCAAGAATCAAGAACATATATGGGACGGGTGCAAGTGTGCTAGCTGTGGAAAGTATTGAGATGAACAACACGAGTGGGGTGGTTGCAAATGTACTCGCTGTGGAAGCCTACGAAATGAGCAACACAAGTGGAATTTATGTAAAGGAAAATGTAGCATTTGTGATGCAACACAACCTCCGCAACATGAGTGGGATGGTTGCAAATGTACTCGCTGTGGAAAGTATCGAGATGAGAACCACAAACTGGATGGTTGCATATGCGCTCGTTGTAGAAAGGTTAAAAGTGATCAACATAACTGGGATGGCTGCAAATGTACTCGCTGTGGAAAAATTCGAAATCAGCACAAATGGAAAGGAAGTGTATGTATAAACTGTGGTAAAAGACAAGGAGGTAGTGGTGGTGGAAGCGGGAAACGGCGTCAATCAGATATGGATAAGTATTCAGGGCCCCCCACAGGAGACTATAGACAGAATAGAGGCGATATATAGGGAAACATTTAGACTTAGATGACATGAAACGTCGTATGCGTGAAAGACGGAACCAATGCCGCACACGTTTAGTAAGGAATTAAACGAGGAACTTATAATAATTTTATATAAATATTAATTAAGAGATTGCAAATCAACATATTTAATTTTATGCCCCGTTAAGAAAAGGTAGAACCTTTTCTTAACTATACCTTCAGGTTCCACCTGAATAAACCAATTGATCCCAAAAGCCCCATCCGTCCCAATCGCCCTTTTTGTCCTTTTGAGCGTAGCTAAATAATCCGCAATATCTTAATATTGCAATATCACAATATTTTCATATCCAAATACGCCTTATGTGGGGTTTTCTGGAAAATGTTGGCGCCCCCCCCCTAACTGTAAATTATTTATACACTACTCTCACCGAATTACTTCCCGCTCTCACGATATAAACCCCTTGCACTCCCAAAGATATATCCGCTTCATTGATAGTCGCAATGCTGTGATGCACTAATCCTCCCGTTGCGCTGTATATGCTCACTGTTTCGCCGGGGATTAGTCCGGTTATGTGCAGCAAGCCATTATGTACCCATGCTCGTAACGGATTGGCATGTTGTATTTCACCTGCGCCAGTAATGCCGTCGGGGGTAATTCTGCCATCTTTTACTGTGAAATTGACATCAGATGCTGTTTCGCCTTTGGCAAGAGTTATGGGGTTGGAAGGTTGGGATGTGTGACCGCTCATCATCACAATCACCATGTATATACCCAGAGGCAGATTGTTAAACTTATATTTACCATTGGCATCTGTGGTGGTGGTCGCTACTAGTGTATAACCTGCGGGGTCGGATTTGGTGGTTCCGTCCGGCGATAACCAGAGTTGCACCGCCGTCCCAGCAGGAGCGCCGTTAACTGTTCCGCTAATAATACCATCTGCGGCGGCTAAAATTTTTCCAAAGTCTTTCCATACGTCGGCGGCTTGATAAAGTGATATGGATGATTGGGGAACGTATAGGGTTACGTTGCCCAATGTAACTTCATAGAAAGCCCCCATTTCCATATTGTTAATTTTTTGAGGCGCAGTGCTCAAGTTAGTAACAGTGGTAAGACTAATGCAATGGCCAAACGCCCAAGTGCCGATTGATGTAACGCTGTTACCAATAGTTACGGATTTCAGACCTGTGCAACCGCCAAATGCCCCAGTGCCGATTGTTGTAACGCTGTTTGGAATAGTTATGGATATCAAACTGCTGCAATTTCCAAACATACCGAGGCCAATTGATGTAATACCATTTGGAATAGTTATGGATTTCAAACTACTGCAATTCCAAAACGCTTGATCTCCAATTGATGTAACGCTATTCGGAATAGTTACGGATGTCAATCCCGCGCAATCCCTAAACACCCTTTCTCCTATTGACGTAACGCTATTTTGAATAATAACGGATGTCAGACCAGTGCAAGCAACAAATGCACTGTTGTGGATTGATGTAACGATATTGGGCATAGTATTATAATTGCCCTGTTTGCCTCCAGGATATTGTATTAGAGTAGTTTTATTCTTGTTGAAAAGTACGCCTTCTTCAGAGCTGTAATAGGAATTAGAAGCCGCTACGTTGATGGTGGTCAGACCTGTGCAACCGCCAAATGCAGCAGTACCTATTGATGTAACGCTATTTGGAATACTAATGGACGACAGAGCAATGCAACCGTAAAACGCAGAACTACCGATTGATTGAACACTATTAGGAATTGTTACAGACGACAGACCCGTGCAACTGCGAAACGCGCCCTCGTCTATTAACGTAACGCTATAGGGCATTGTATTATATACACCCTGTTTACCTTCGGGATACTCTATCAGGATAGTTTTATTCTTGTTGAAAAGTACGCCGTCTTCAGAACTGTAATGGGAATTGGCAGCCGCTACATTGATAGCGGTCAGACCTGTACAACCGACAAACACAGAGTGTTCGATTGATGTAACGCTGTTTGGAATAGTTATAGATGTCAAACTATTGCAATTCCAAAACGCAGAACTACCGATTGATTGAACACTATTAGGAATTGTTATAGACGACAGGCCCGTGCAATGAGAAAACGCTTGGCTTCCGATTGATATAACGCTATTTGGAATAGTTACGGATGTCAGGCCCGTGCAATGATAAAACGCAGAATTACCGATTGATTGAACACTATTTGGAATAGTTACGGATGTCAGAGCCTCGTAACCGCAAAAACCGCTGATTGATGTAACTCCGCTTTCTATAATTACTGTTTTGATGGAAGCATTGTAATTTTGCCATGGAGCGTCAAAGCAATAATCGGGCATTGCTCCGAAGCCGGTAATTGTAAGCGTACTGCCGGAAATACTCCAAAAAAGGTTACCAGTTTTCCCACTTTGGGCGTTTAGGTTTGCGGCGCAGAGTAATCCGCTGAGAAAAAAAATTTGTAATTTTCTCATAATGAGAATCATTATTGATTTTAATTTTGATTATATGGTTGTTTAATTTATTTATTCTTCTTTATAAACTTATTATCTTGGTCTTGTCAACTCATCATCAATAGCACCTATTCTATTTTCAAGCGGATCAATGTCTTTTTTTATTGCTTCTGCCTGAGAGATTTCACGCGAATGTAACTCATAGATTGACTGAATTTTATTTTCAAATTCTGATTCAACATTCACTATCTGCGCCTTGTAAGATTTTTTCTTTTTGGAAAGATTAATTCCACAGATGATTGTTAAAACTATAGATATTCCAAAGGTGAAAAACACGCCAATTATACCAGCAATTATGCCAAATGTTAATAAACCTGTTTTAGGTTTTGCAACGGATGACATCGCTTTACTTTTATCCTGCTCAAGCCGTTGTAGACTATCAAGCATTTCCGTGTATCCGGGAATTGCTTGAATGTCATTATACAATTTCGATACTTGTTCTTTTAAAGATTGTTTTTCGGATTCAAGAGCCTCTTTTTCTGGTTGATGAGCAATCCAATAATCTTTAAAACGGCGTTTGGCTACTTCTTCTCGCAAATTTGCCAATTGCTCTTTATATGAACGAATCAACTCCTTTTTTTCGCGACTGAATTTACCGCCCTGAATTGTACCCACCTTTATTAAATCAATTCCTTTTTCGGTAATCGAAATGCCCTCTTTGCCAAGTTCACAGTTGTCGCCAAACATTTCCACCAACTTAAAACCAAGTGCGGCATACGTTTTTGATATCGCTATTTCTCTTTGATGAATTATTCCGTTATTTTCATTTATTGCTGCATTTGTCTTCGGATGATTACTGTCTATCATTGGAGAGATTACCCTGTCGCCATAATCTTTCCATTCTTCTATCGATTTATCATATAGAATTTTACATACCGAATCTATTGATGAAGCAACTTCAGAAGCGGCTTTTTTTTGCTCTGTTTCATCTTGGATATTATCTCTGATAAGGTACATAATATTTTCTACGCAATCGTGTACCGTCATAATAGCGGCGCCTGTTTCCCCATTTTTGTATTGTAGAAATGCAGAGCACCAAGCAACACCATAAGTTGCCTCCCAACTGTTTGGATCTTCTAATAGTATTTGCTCATATAACTCTAATGCTTGTTCTTCGTTGGATTCATCCATTGCCTTTTGGGCATTCTCATACAATTTATTCATGACTCTTGAACTATTAATTTTTGTTTTCCCTACTCATCTGGCTTTTCGGATTCGCCCCGTTTTTGAAATGTTCTTTGGCATCCATTGCTCTGTTAATATGCTGTACCATTATAAGATTAAACGCCATCTCTTCGTAATACATCAATATTTCGTTTTGCCAATTCTATGAGTTTGCGGTCGCTTGCATAGTTAGGGTTGCAATTTGCAATGGCTTTTTCAAAGTACTTATATGCATTAGGATGATTTTCTTTATAATACATCCAGCCAATGTCGTACCATTCGCTTTGTGAAAAGAATTTTTCTTTATCGTAGCCTTTTAATTTTTGAAGGTCATCTAATGCTTCTTCTATCAATTTCTTGCCTTTAGCAGGGTTGTGCTTTGTCTCCGTTCCGTTGAAATACAAAATGCCCGCATTCAACTTTGCTCTTACAAATGTCGGAATTTTTTCGAATAAACGTAATGCTTCATCCTTACTTGACCGTGGATGAAACCTGCCTAAGTGTGAATAACCTAAATTCAGTGTTGCTTTGCCAGCCCATTCGTTTCTCGTATCGTTCATAGTTCTTTCAAGCCATACGGTGGCATTATTATAATCTCCACGTTCCCAGTAAGCCATACCT
>Ga0209737_10003927_pt1 | contig 10424 bp, 8 predicted proteins | sample TergutCu122P3_FD_187284 | JGI IMG/M metagenome (GOLD analysis project Ga0209737, IMG submission 187284) | Cubitermes ugandensis P3 segment gut microbial communities from Kakamega Forest, Kenya - Cu122 P3 (SPAdes) (version 2) | ecosystem: Host-associated > Arthropoda: Insects > Digestive system >...
ATGCCCCCGATATCATCCCCACAGGAGCACATCATACAATTGCCCTTGGTTTAAACCAACAATTTACCATAGTTAAAAAACATTGGCCAAAGCATCTTCTTGACAGATTAACTCTGGCAAGTGAAAGTGAAAAACCCTTAATAATACTCTCTATAGACGATGAAGGGTTTGCCATTGCAGAAACTAAACAGTACGGTGTTGAAATGAAAGTTGAAGAACGTATTCGTCTGCCTGGAAAACATGAAGCTGACAAGCGTGTTGAAGGGACAAAAGCATACTTTCGTAAAGTTCTAAATACTCTAAATCAAATCTGGGCCCAAAATCACAATCCTATTGTGATAATTGGTGCTGGGTTTATAAAAAATGATTTTGCCCGTTACCTCTCTGAAGAATCCAAAGACATAAACAAACACGTAGCTGACATAAAAAGCGTCAATAACGGTGGAACCGCAGGTATTCATGAAGCTCTGCGTTCAGGTGTGCTGTTAAAAACCACTAACCAACTGCGAGTGGTAGAAGAAACAGATACCATGGAGGAAGTTATGAAACGCTTAGGCAAAGGCGAGGGCACTATAACTTATGGTTTAACAGGCGTTAAAGAAGCTGTTCAAATGGGCGCTGTTGAAAAACTAATTGTCGCAGACACTGCTCTACGAGATGCTGAAGAAGACCAACGACTCACACTTGAAACCCTAATGCGCGATGTTGAAAAACAAAACGCCAAAGTAACAGTACTAAGCACCGAACACGAAGCAGGCTCAAAACTCTTATCCCTCGGAGGCCTAACTGCACTACTTAGATTTCCCATTTACCACACCCCTACAGAACAATAACCCTCTTTTAGTGATAAACCCTCTTTAAACCATTATTCCATTTCATATTACAAAATTTTTTGATAGGTTGTACAAAATTTTTTGATAGGTTGTATAAATAGCTGTACTAATAACTGGTTTTATATCACAAGACCCATAGAATATGCTAATACAGTGTTAGTTGATAACTATGGTCACAGACTCAAACGAGTTAGAATATGCCCTGCGAGGCAAAGCATGGAAAGTCTACTGGTTCTTACTTAAAAAAGGCGAACCTGTAGGAGTACGAGAAGTTCAACGCGCCCTACACTTTAGCAGCCCAAGCGTTGCTAATCATCATCTGGAACAATTATGTGACCTCGGTTTAGTTACCAAACAAGAAATCGGTGGACAATACACCTTAGTAGGCGAAGTTAAAATTGGCGTACTTAGACATTACGTAAAACTTGGTAAACTCTTGTTTCCACGATTCTTCTTTTACGCCTTATTTTCCACAATATTCTACATATCATATGTAATATTTTTGGCAACCACCTTTAATCGTGATAACCTCTTTATCATAATCTTCGGTGCCATAGTGTGTGGAATCTTTTGGTATGAAGCTCGCCGCGTTTGGGGAATGCGACCATTCTAACAGATAGTACAGCCCGTTCTGAGGCTTAGGATAAAATAAAAACATGCAAATAACTCTTAAGGAGAAAAAAACGTATGGTTCAAAAAGAAATAAAACACAAAACTAAACTTTACACTATTGTAGCAATATTTTCCGTAATAATACTCGTAAGCGCCATCTATACCGTTACTACACCAACAGTAATGTATGGAACACTTGGCATTCCATTGATGAAAAATTTTACTTCAAATGATGAACTTAGAGATTATCTCCTAACTAACACAGGGTATTCCATGTATTCTCCAAGCGTACCCAAAGACGATATAGGTACACCTGAAAATACTCCTGTACCTACGGCTTCTGGTATTGTTGCTGGCAATCCTTCTACTGGTGCTGGTTCATATAGTGCGTCAATTGGATATCAAGAGTCTTCAACTCAATACTGGGCTCGTCCCACGGATTCCTCTCAAGATCCGTTTTCAACAACTAACATTCAGGTCGTTGGAGTTGATGAAGCTGACATTGTAAAGACTGATGGTCAATATATTTATGTCCTTAGTCGTCATGGGGCCTTAGGTACCACTATTCAAATTGTTAAAGCCAATTCTCAAAACTCTGCGGTTGTTGGCAAGATTGCTTTTGAGGGCTCAACATATATTGACAGTATGTATCTTAGCGAAAGCGGTGATAAACTCGCACTTATAGGTTTACTTATTAATTCTAGTAGCATTTTTTACAGTTCTTCTGGTGTTCCTTACCGCTATAATGGTGGTGATGTTCAAACGGTTCTTTATGTTTATGATGTTTCCAGTAAGGCTGAGCCAGTATTAGCAAGAAGCTTGATTTTAAACGGCAATTACTTTAGCTCACGTGTGATTGGTAACTATGTTTATGTTGTGGTTAATCAGCCAGCCTATGTAGTGGATAATGAAACTGTGGTTCTTCCTCAAGTTTGTGTGGATACTATCACTACTGAAATTGCTTCAACAAGCATTTATTACACTGATGTGCAAGATACATCTTTTTTGTATAGCACCTTTATTGGCCTTAATCTAATAGATGCCACTGAGCAGCCAACTTACTTGACTCTTCTTACAGGTGCTTCAAGTTGTATGTATGTTTCAACCAATAACATGTATGTAACCTTTGGTAAAAGTGGTGGTACAGAAATTTATCGTATATCTTTTAACAGGCTAGATATGACTTTTAGAGCACAAGGTGTAGTGCCTGGGGATGTTTTAAATCAATATAGCATGGACGAATACAACAAATACTTCCGCATTGCAACCACTGTATCCCCCTGGGTCCGGGGCGATATAGAAAATGAACATAATAATCTGTACGTTTTAAACATGAATCTTGACATGGTTGGCAAACTTGAAAACCTAGCTCAAGGTGAGCGCATATATTCCGCACGATTTGCAGGTGACAAAGCGTATCTTGTCACATTCAAACAAATAGATCCCTTCTTTGTGTTAGACCTTAAAAATCCAACTTCACCCAAGGTTGTAGGGGAGCTAAAAATTCCTGGATTCTCAAGCTACCTACACCCATATAATGAAAACTATATCATAGGCATAGGTAAAGAAGATGCTAAAGTTAAATTATCCCTATTTGATGTCACAGACATGAATAACCCTACAGAAATCGCAAAATACATTATCGGTGAGGATGCACTCTACTCTCAGTCCATTGTACTTTATGAGCCTAAAGCTTTTCTGTTTGACCAACAAAAACAACTCTTAGTTATGCCTGTAGTGATTGGCGCTTGGCCTTCTAATTTGGGTAGACCTGATTCAAGTGTACCTATTTCCAATGGACTATGGTCTGGGGTATATGTCTTCAAAGTATCTCCAGAAAACGGTTTCATACTGCAAGGTGAATTATCTCATCCAGCTACTAACAATAACGGTTGGAGTGATTACGCTGAAATAACCCGTTCACTGTACATAGGTAACACCCTCTACACTATTTCAAACGACATGATACAACTACACCACTTAGACAACTTGGTGTTGATTGCCAAAATCACCTTCTAACATTCTTTTTATTTTTGAAACGATGTTTTATACAACCTTGTTATATCAATGTATTTTTTCACCTGTACAGTCTTGTTGGATTTCAAAAACGATAACACAATAAGCTAGTGTTTAAAGGGTAATTTGGGGAAGTTTTTAAAAAAACGTTGTAACGTGTGTGCTTTAAAAAGAGTTGCTTTGTTTGTTAGCCTTCTTAGTGCAGGCATCACTGCAATACTTCTTTTTTGCATCAAACGTCATAAACTTTTGTTTGCAAATCGGGCATTTTTTATCCAAACTTTTCACCTCATTTATTACTTCTCTGGTAGGTTAAAAAGTTTTTCCAAAAACCCTAACAACCGTTAATGCTGAAAACTTTTTTTATAGGATGGAGGGGTGAGTGTTTGGTTTTTGTTGTTGGTTAATTGGCGTAGTTTTTGGCTGTTTGAACCATTCAAAAATGATTGTTTGATGACTTTTTTGAAAGCGGGGGGGACGTGTGTTTTGTGTGATTGCTTATTGTGCGCATTTTTAGTACAGTACTGTTCTGGGATAACATATATATGCACTTGATTGTGATACATTTTTTTAAATGTTAATGTTACATTGCGAGGTATCTGAATGAATATAAATTTCAAATCCAAATTTGGTCTACGTAGTGATTTGCTTCTTGCTTCTTTAATGTCTATGATATTAGTTGTTTCTTTGTTTTCTTATGTGCTAGTGGTCGATGCTACAAATTCTTTGGAAGTTGGAACTGAAACTGCGCTTAAAAATGCTGTTAATAATGCAGTATCTGGAGTGCCTGTTGTTATTGCTCTTAGCAATGACATCTCTTTAACCGCATCACTTAGCATTCCTGATGGTAAAAATATTACCTTAGTAAGCGCGGATAAGACTGAATTTAAGTTAATTGGTGCAGCTGACATGAGCACTATTGTTGTTGAGCGTGGTGGGTTATTGAGGCTTGATGGTATTGTTGTAACTCATCAAAGTCGTGTCAATGGTTGTGGAGTAAATGTTACCTCTGGGGGTACTCTTATCTTGGCTAGTGGCATGATTTTTAATAATACTGTTTCAGAGGGTGGGGGTGTGGCTAATTATGGTAATTTTACTATGATTGGTGGCGCGGTTTCTAATAACACAGCTAATGTAGGTGGCGGTGTGGCTAATTATGGTAATTTTACTATGTCTGGTGGTGAGTTTTTTGACAACAGCCACTGTGGTGTGTTTAATGCTGGTAATTTTACTATGTCTGGTGGTAAAATTTTTAACACCTTAGGCAGTGGGGTAGTTATTGATTACAATGGTAACTTTAGTATGACGGGTGGTGAAATTTATAGAAATAATGCCAATATTGGGGGTGGTGTGTATATCAGTAGTTCTTATGGTATTGGTAACTTTGCTATGTCTGGGGGTGTGATTTTTAACAACACCGCTGCAGAGATGGGTGGTGGTGTGTATAATGAGGGTAGCATTTTTAGATTATCTGGTGGTGTGGTTTCTAACAATACAGCTAACGTTGGTGGTGGTATGTATGGAAATGGCGGTAACTTTAGCATGTCGGGTGGTATAATTTCTAATAATACTGCTACATCAGGTGGTGGTGTGTATGCTCACTATAGCAACTTTGATATGTCTAATGGTGAAATCTTTAACAATACTGCTAGAAATAATGGTGGTGGCGCATATATCTTTGGTGGTAATTTTAACATGACTGGAGGTAAAATTTCTAACAACACTGCAGGCGGGAATGGTGGTGGTATTGGTGTTCCTCTTTTTGGTGGTCTTGAGTATGTTTATGTTTACAATGGTGCAGTATTTGCAAATAACCGTGCTTCTGTAGCATATAATCGAAACTCTGTCCATGATTCTCTATACGATACACGTATAGGTCGCAGTGTTACTTGGACATCTCCTTTTAATCAGGGTTATAACAACTATGACATAAGCTATGTCAATAGCACACAAACTCCTGAACCTAGCTCAAGTCCTGGTCCTAGTTCGTCTGGTTCAACAAATACACCTAACCCTAGCAATACCTCTAGCCCTAGTCATAAGCCTGATCCAAGTGACATTGTGGTTAATCTTTTACGCGTTGTTATTATCGTAGCTATAGTTACGGGTCTTATTGTTACTGTTATGTACTTTTATATGTCAAAGAAAAAAGCTCCAACAGCAACAAAAGATTGGATTGACTCTGATTCTGCTGTTGTCTAAACCTTTCCACTGTTTTTCCCGTGGCTATTTTCTTTTTAATATCTGTTAAAGTATCAATACTTTGGTTTAATTTGTCAATAAATTCAATGTAAGTTGTAACATGTTTTGGAAAAACAGTTGTTTTGATGTTATGTTTAATGTGTAGAGTGTGATTTGTTAGATTTTGTTATTGTTGTGGAATTTTGTTAGAGTTGTTTTTGGTTGTGGTCTTTTTTAAGGGTGGTGTTTTTTAGGTTAAGAATGTTGCCAGCCGCTGTTTTGCAAATTAGGCGTAAAAATTTTTCAGGAAATGTATCAGTGTACCATTGAAATAGTTACTGTTTTGCGTTGTTTTTTCGGTTAATTTATATATGGGTGTTTTAACTATGCATGTGCATTAAAGAGGAATATCTTAAATATGGGTTCCAAGTCTCCAAGAGGCGAATTCGCCGCAAGGCAATTAGCAAAGAAACGGAAAAATTTCCGTTGGCACGATCGTTACTTTAACAGACGCATGCTTATGCTAGATGAAAAAGTTGACCCAATGCAGGGTGCACCCCAATCACGAGGCATTGTTCTAGAAAAAGTAGGTGTCGAGTCTAAACAACCTAACAGTGCCGTTAGAAAATGTGTCCGCACACAACTTATCAAAAACGGCAGAACCATCACTGCATTTCTGCCAGGTGACGGTGCACTTAATGTTGTCGACGAACATGATGAAGTTGTCGTTGAGGGCATCGGCGGTACCAGAGGCGGTGCTATGGGAGACATTCCCGGTGTACGCTGGAAAGTAGTCATGGTAAATGGCGTATCACTAAATGAACTAGTTTACGGACGAAAACAAAAACCATCAAGGTAATAATTATGAGTACACAAACAATCGCAGCACAAGCACAGGAAATCAAACTCTTCCAAAAATGGTCCTTCAAAGAGATAGCGGTAACTGACATAGGACTACAACGCTACCTAAACCTAACCCCAATGGTTGCCCCTCACAGCATGGGTCGCCACGAACACCAAAGATTCCGTAAAGCAAAAGTAAACATTGTCGAACGCTTAATTAACGGTCTAATGCGTAGCGGCAAAAACAGCGGCAAAAAAGCCAAAGCAGCAAACATTGTCAAAGAAGCATTCGAAATCATCAACATAAAAACCGGCAAAAACCCCATTGAAGTTCTCGTAAAAGCAGTCGAAAACTCTTCCCCCTGCGAGGACACAACAAGAATCAGCTACGGTGGTGTCGTCTATCACTTATCAGTAGATGTTGCACCCCAACGCAGAATTGACCTAGCAATCCGCCATATCACCTCAGGTGCAAGAAACGCATCCCTAAACAACCCTCGCAGTATCCAAGAAACACTTGCAGATGAATTAGTTCTAGCCGCAAATAAAGACATAAAAAGCGCCGCAGTCGCAAAACGCAACGAAATCGAACGCGTCGCACAAAGCAGCCGATAAAAACCTCCCCTATATTGGAGAATATCTCTTATTTTCCTTTCTCTTCCATAATAAACCCCAAGTTTTCTAAACTTTTATTGAACCCGTTTCTTTAGGCACCTTTTTTTAGCCTGAGCGGGTGTGAATTTCTACTACATCCCCATCATCTAAAACAAAACTTAATCCAACCTTTTTAGGACTAAAAGGTAACCGTTTAGCCCAGACCATAGCAAACAAAAAATTACTAATAAATTCCTTATGAATATTTTTTGCTAAATCCCCAATAGTTGTTCCCTGCTTAAGTGCAAAAGGACGTCCCGTATCTGTTTTTGAACCTGGCTCTTTAGTGTATATACGTATGATGCTTAAACTTTGAATTAATGCCTTGCCTAACTCTTCAATACCTAATTTTTTCTCACAAGACATAGGCACAATTGGAATCCTATTATTAACATGCTTTTTAAGTATGCGTAGATTTGCTACCGTTCCTGGCAAATCCGCTTTATTTGCCACAATCACCGCAGGTTTATACGTAGTAGTCTCAAAAATAGCATCTTCTATATCATCAAGAGACACCTCACCACTAATCCTTACAATAGCATCATGAATTTTGTAACTCCGCAATAAATTCTCTACCTCTTGCATGCTACAACCAATTAATTTACCAATCAAAATAACCCGCAACGCCGTACCCGCATGACGCCTCTCAACCTCAACACGGCCATTAGGCTTTTTTACCAAAACCCTGCTTTTCTCCAACTCAGAAATCAAAAGCTCCACCTGCCCCACAGGATTATCAGCTAAATCAATCATCAAAATCACCCCATCAGCATTCCTAGCAATACCTAAAGTCACCGGCCCCCAAGCCCGCCCATCCCCACTGCCCGCCATAACAGCTGGAGTTTCAACTAACTGAAATTGCACATTCCCAAAATCCATAATACCTGGAACTGGCTGTGTCGTAGTGTAATTTGTAGGTGAAACAACAACATTAGCCTTAGTAACTGCCTGCATCAAACAACTCTTACCAACATTTGTTGGCCCAAGAATAGCAACCTGCGCTGAACCCTCCTTTTCCACAAACAGCTTCGGTCCACCACTACTCTTACCCGTCCCCTTACGCTTTTTATCCTCAAGATCCTCACGGATTATGGCAATTTTTCTTTTAATTTCTCCACGAAGTTTTAACGTACCTTTATGTTGCGGAACATACTTTAAGAACTCTATCATTTTCTCCATTTTTTCTCTTGGAGTATGGGCAGCTTCAACTTCTTCCCATTTATCAAGCGCATCAGGTGGAAGGTTTGTCGGCATGTAAACTTCAGCAAATATACCACAAGTCGACTTTAAGTCTATTTCGAATGATATACCCAATTTTTGCTTATTTTACAGGTTTTGTTAAGTGTTGACGGCGTGTTGACTGACATAACTACGTATATATGGTGGGGGGGGGTGTGCTATTTATTTCCTGTAAAACTATTGTTAGTTGGTCATTAACATGAGTAGTATATGTTTAGGCTTATCGCGCAGTTCCACGTTTGATGTACATACCTTTTATCGTAAGGGGCTGTTTTTGTTTTTTGTTTCCTTGTTGTCTGTGGCAGTGTTGTTTTCTTCTTGTTTTGTTTCTGCGTTTAATGATGTTTCTCCATTTGTATCTGGATCTTCTGATGTTGTGGTTAGTATGAGTCTGAACTTAGAAACGCAATCAACAACGCACCAACTAAAAAATCATACCCCATCACCCTCAAAGCTGATATTACTCTAACAGATTCTAACTCACCATTCCAGCCAGAAAAGACATCACACTCACAAGAATAAAAGTAATGGCATCTATTGGCAATTCTATGATCAAGTAGAGGTGACAAATCCGCAAGGAGACGGGGATAGTGGCGCGCCTGTGTATCACGTAATTAATCTTCCAGGTAATAGAGTACTACTATGTAACATCTAAAACTTTACATTATTATTGGGTATAGCTTTTTTAATTTTATTCGTGCGTCTTTGGTTGTGAATTGCCAATCAACCCCTTTCTGTGCTTGATTACGTTGGGTATGCCAAGAGGATAACTCAACATTAAGCTCATTGATATCTGATATACGTCTTTTCCCAAGACACTGCACACCAAGAGCCGACAACTCGATCTCCGCAACATTAAGCCAACTCCCATGCTTAGGAGTAAAATGAACCTCCAAACGCTGCGCCAAATCAAAAGCCACCTCAGGCAAAAAAGCCTCATACAAAGACGAAATCGTGTGAATGTTCAAATTATCCACCACTAACACAACCTTCTCAGCATCGGGATACTGTTCTAAAAGCAACCAACGTATTTTATGCGCCCAATCCACCTTAGTCCTACGCTCCAACGCCTCTGCATGACGCCAACCCCCCAAAGGATCATTAAACAGGAAAATACTGCACGTACCATGGCGTGTATATTTATAATCCACTTTTTCAGCAGAACCCAGTTGCATGGGCAAAGAAGGATAGGCGTCTTCTAAGAGTTGGTAAGGTTTTTCATCCATGCAAATCACTGGACGTTTAGCATCATAGGGTCGGGCATAAACTGTTAAAATGTCCTCCATGGCTGCTACAAACGCGGCATTGTGTTTTGGGGGTATGCACCAGGTTGTTTTTAGGTGAGGTCTAAGTTGTGTTTTTTTAAAACACGCTTAACACTCATATGAGATAGTGAGTCTGCATAACCGAGTTTTACGCTTTTATCTGCTATTAGGCGTAGGGTCCATTTTGCGTAACCTTCAGGAGCTTTGCTGGCGGCTAATGCGATGATGTGTGCTTCTGTTTCGCCCGTTATTTTTGGTGCTACTGGAGGTGTTGTTCTTTTTTTGCGTTGTAAGAATTCAGTGGTGTTTTTGGAGTTTAGGTAGGCTTTTTTTGTGTCGTGTATGGTTTGGTAGCTTACGTTTAGGTGATTTGCTATTGTGTGGTGGGTTTCTTTTTTTCGTTCTGTGGATTTGTCTAGGGCGAGGATTATTTTTGCGCGATTCACAAGTCTAACACTATGCACTCCGGTGGTGCTGAATTTTTTTAATTCTGCTCTATCGGATTCCGTTAACAAAACATTTCTATGCTTACCCATAAGACGTCACATCATAAGATGTGACACACATTAATATATGGTTTTAGATGTTACAGTGTACTACCTGTTTTTTGAAAAAATTAAACGCCCAAATCAGGTTAAACCTCAAACCAGAACATTTTTTCGCTATAATAACAATCAAACTTTTACACTATTTCACAGTTTCGCAAGAAGTCTAATGTGTTACTGTCAAAAAAGTATAAACAGGAAAGATGCACCTCACGTTTAAGCTAAACAAGTAAATT
>Ga0209737_10003928_pt1 | contig 10423 bp, 10 predicted proteins | sample TergutCu122P3_FD_187284 | JGI IMG/M metagenome (GOLD analysis project Ga0209737, IMG submission 187284) | Cubitermes ugandensis P3 segment gut microbial communities from Kakamega Forest, Kenya - Cu122 P3 (SPAdes) (version 2) | ecosystem: Host-associated > Arthropoda: Insects > Digestive system...
AACTTAAGTCTATATGGGGTTTCAAGGGGCTTCGCCCCTTGACCGCCGGAGGCTCTCTTCTACGTTGTTCCTTCCGCCGCCTTCGGCGGCGGAAGGAACAAGAAAAACCTTAAGTTGACGGCATTGATTTAGTATAAGGAACTGTGAAACATAAACTCGAACGTTTGTCTTGCCTTTTTGCCGTTAAGCATCGTTGAAAATCCTCGTTTTGCGTGAGCAAAACTGCGGTTTTCGCCTAATCTAACAACAAAAATTCTGCGACAAACTTGTTCAACTTATTATTTCACAATTCCTAAAGTTAGGATTGATAAATTTGAACAAAATCAGAACAAGGTTTGCCCCCAGTCCGACAGGTTATATGCATATTGGCAACCTGCGTACTGCGCTTTACACATATCTCATCGCCCGCAAAAATGGCGGAGATTTTATTTTGAGAATTGAAGACACCGACCGTGAACGCTACGTTGAAGGTGCGGTTGACGTTATATACAATACACTCAGACTCACGGGTTTGAATTGGGACGAGGGTCCTGATATAGGCGGACCTGTAGGTCCGTACGTTCAGTCTGAGCGTATGGGAATGTTCAAGGAATACGCCCGGCAGCTCGTTGAAAAGGGCGAGGCATATTACTGCTTTTGCGATAAAGAGCGCCTCGAAGAAGTTCGCCGTGTACAGGAAGCCTCGCACATCCCTCCGATGTATGACAGACACTGCCGCAATCTTTCCGCAGAAGAAGCCGCACTGAAACTCACCGAAGGCGTTCCATATGTAATACGCCAGAAAATGCCGCTCGAAGGAACGACAACGTTCCATGACGATGTTTACGGCGATATTACCGTTGAAAATGTCACTCTTGACGACCAAGTTCTAATCAAAGCGGACGGTATGCCGACTTATAATTTTGCGAACGTTGTTGACGACCATACTATGGGGATTACCCATGTTGTACGGGGCAACGAATACCTCTCGTCCACTCCGAAATACAACCTCCTTTACAAGGCCTTCGGCTGGGAAGTTCCTGTTTATGTTCATTGCTCGCCTGTTATGAAAGACCAAACGACAAAACTTTCAAAGCGTAACGGCGACGCGTCTTTTGAGGACTTACTTGCTAAGGGCTATCTCAAGGAAGCCGTAATTAACTTCATCGCACTCCTCGGCTGGGCTCCGAAAAGTGAACAGGAAATCTTCTCGCTCGAAGAACTCGCACAGGAATTTGACGTTAACGGCATATCCAAATCCCCTGCTATTTTCGACCCTGTCAAACTGAAGGCAATTAATGCGGCGTATATTCGCAAAATGTCCGCCGAAGACTTTCTCACTCATGTAACGCCTTTTATCCGTCAAACCGTTAAACGGGAGGATATAAATCTCCCTCTTCTTGCAGGAGTACTGCAGCCGAGAACTGAGCTTTTCACGGATATTCCCGAACAGGTTGACTTCATTGATTCGCTGCCAGAATATGACAATGCAATGTATTGTCATAAGAAAATGAAAACGAACGAAGATACTTCACTTGAAGCGTTAAAAGCTGTACTGCCCGTACTGGAGGCTCTTGACGACTGGAATGCGGAGACAATTCACAAGGCACTTTTCGACCTCATCGCAAGTCTCGAAGTCAAGAACGGCTGGCTCTTATGGCCTGTAAGAACGGCTGTTTCAGGTAAAGCGTTCACACCTGGCGGCGGCGTTGAGCTGTGCGCAATCCTCGGTAAGGAAGACACAGTTGCTAGGATTAAAAAGGGCATTGAGAAGCTGTCGTAATTTTCTGTTTGTTATCATTCCATTTTCACATCGAAGTGGTATTATTGTAAATAGGGAACTGTCAATAAATAAAATTGACGTTTTGTTTGTCTTTTTACCGTTCTGCGTTGTCGAAAATCCTCGCTTTTGCGAAATGCCATGCAAGCATGGCTATGCAAAGCTGCAATTTTCTCCTAGCATAACAACAAAAACACTGTACAAACCTGTCAACTTTATTCACTGGCACTTCGCTAAGTCGCAAAACGACACCTTTAACAGTTAACTGTTAACTGGATATTACTCCGCAACAAAACGCTTGCGTTTTGGCAGAGTAATACTGTGCGTCTTTTTCGGTTGTCTGCCGCAGGCAGACGAGAAAAAGGCACATTTAAGCAAGTAAACTCCCGAACGGCTTTGCCGTGAGGCGTAAGAGTTTACTTGCGGATTAATAATACAGGAGGCTAAATAATGGTAGAGGTTAAAAACCTGACTAAACATTACGGTGATAAAAAAGCCGTTAACAATATCAGCTTCACCGTTAAAAAGGGCGAAATCCTCGGTTTTCTTGGCCCTAACGGTGCAGGAAAATCAACAACGATGAATATGCTTACGGGTTATATTTCCTCAACTTCGGGAACCGTCTTAATAAACGGTTACGACATTCTTGAAGACCCGTTAAAAGCGAAGGCGAATATCGGATATTTACCCGAAATTCCGCCGCTTTACATTGATATGACCGTCGATGAATATCTTAACTTCATGTTCGACCTCAAAAAATGCAAACAACCCCGAAAAGCCCATCTGAAAGATATTTGCGCCCTCTGTAAAATCACAGACGTCAGAGGACGAATCATCAAAAACCTCTCGAAAGGCTACCGCCAGCGCGTCGGCGTTGCACAGGCTTTAATCGGAAACCCGCCTGTTCTTATTCTGGACGAGCCTACCGTCGGTCTTGACCCTAAGCAGATTATCGAAATCCGTACGCTCATCAAGAAACTCGGAAAGAACCATACTGTCATTCTCTCGTCGCATATTCTGCCAGAAATTCAGGCTGTTTGTGACAGGATTATCATTATCAACAAGGGCGTTGTCGCAGCCGACGGAACGGCTGACAGCATAGCCAAAAGTCTCACCAACGAGCACAAAATGACCGTCCGCATTGAGGGGAAAACCAAAACTTCCGCCGACAAAAACGAAATCGTCGAAGCGATTAAGACTATTGACGGTATAAAATACGTCCGTGCCGACATGGAACGTGAGGACGGAGTTTTCGATTACGATATCGAGGCTCAGCAAGGCCGTGATATACGCCGTGAGCTTAACGCTCTCTGTTACGAAAAGGGCTGGAATATGCTCATGCTTCAGCTCTCCGACCTCACGCTTGAAGATATATTCCTCAAGATTACTATGGGTGAAGGGCGTGTTATTGCCAATAACACTGGCGAAACCTGCGGAGAAAAAGAAGACGCCGAATCCAAACCGAAACTTACCGTAGCAGACGCTGTTTCGGGTACTCTCAGCGTTAAAGAAAGACTTGCACAGAAGAAAGGAGGAAAGAATTAATGGGAGCAATTTTCAGGCGTGAACTTCATTCATTTTTTACATCAAGCATTGCATACATCTTTCTTTCCGTATTTTTTGTATTCTCAGGTTACTTCTTCTTCACAGGAACGCTTGACCTCAATACGAGCGATATGTCGGCGATGTTTAGTGCACTGTTCCTCGTAATTCTCTTCCTTATCCCGATTCTCACAATGCGTCTCCTCAGTGAGGAAAAGAAGCAAAAAACCGACCAGGCTCTCCTCACCGCCCCTGTCAGCCTTTGGTCTATCGTTATCGGGAAATATCTTGCGGCGGTTGTCCTCTATGTTATGGGTATAAGCATAGTCTTTGTCTACGGACTTATTTTAACGTATTTCGGGCCTGTCGTGTGGAGTGCAGTTGTCGCATATTACTTTGCTCTCGTGCTTCTGGGGGCGGCGTTTATCGCAGTCGGCGTATTTATCTCGTCGCTGACTGAAAATCAGATGTCCTCCGCCGTTGTAAGTTTTCTTGCACTCATGCTTCTTTATATGATTGATTCAATCGCAAATTCTTTCTCCGCAAAATTCGTAAAAGATACGCTGAAATCCCTATCATTCTATACTCGCTACATCGAGTTCACAATCGGCATTTTCAATCTGTCGAGCGTGCTGTTCTATATAAGCGTCGCATTCCTCTTTAACTTCTTCACTGTAAGAGTTTTAGAGAAAAGACGCTGGTCATAATAAGGAGGTACGGTAAGACTTATGGAAAATAAAGTAGGTACAAATATTAGGAAATTAAAATACGGCTCGATGGCTGTTGTTACGCTTGTTTTTGTTACGGCGATTGTCGTAATTCTCAACGTTATTGCGGGCCTTCTTACCGAAAGATACCCTCTGAAAATCGACCTTACTCCCGATAAACGCTATGAGCTGAGCGAAGAGACAATTAACTACCTCAAATCATTTGAAGGCGATGTTGAAATTTCGGTAATGCTGCCGCGTGAAACCCTCGATTCGAACAACTATACAGGCATTATCACAAACATTCTCGACAAGTATGAAATCTACGCTAGAGGAGGCAAAGGAAGCGTTAACGTCAACTATTATGACATTGATAAGAATCCCGACGCCGTCGCCAAGTATAAGAAATATTACAACGGCGTAATCGACAAGGGTTCGGTTGTTATTTATGCAAACCAAAGAGTAAGGGTTGTAGATAACATCCTTTCTTTCTTTGTTCAGGATTCTAAGTCGCAGATTTATACCAACGAACAGTCTCAGTTAATTTTCTCAGGCGAAAATACAATCACAACCGCAATCATGTCCGTTACAGACGCACACCCTGTTAAACTCGGACTGCTTTGGACGGCCGCTCAGGGAACCGTCAACATAACCGAAGAGGTCGAATCTGTCAGAAAACCTGTTTCGATAGGTATCCAAACTCTTGAGAAAAACGGATACGACGTCACTATGCTTGACCTCTCGGACGAATTCTCTCCTGAAGATTACGATATGCTCATGATTCCCGCCTCCGCTTATGATTTCCCAGAAGAAGTTATAGAAAAAATCAACGATTTTCTTTATAACGGAGGTAAATATGAGCGTTATCTTATCTATATTCCTGACCCGCTTCTGCTTGGAACCAACAAGATTGACGCTCTTATGGAAAGATGGAACGTCAAAGTTGAGTCTGCAAATGTAAGCGACGAAGGCAAGAATGCTATGTCCGTCTCGCTTATGTACGGCAAGGATATTGCACCTATAGCCGTCGTTCCTAATGAAGATGTGTCCGCTGCAATCGTTAATAAAGGTTTGCCGGTCGTTGTGCCCAGTGCAAGACCTATTACCGTTCTCTCAAAGAACAATGACGTTGAAACCGAAGTTCTTCTCCAGTCAAGCCCAACTGCTAAAGCTAAACCTCTCGTTGAGGGAGAAGGCACGGAGGTCAAAGGCATTCAGAATTTCGTTACCGTTTCAAAGAGAGGCTATGCAGAAGGTTACTTCGAATACAGAAGTAAAGTTATGGTAATCAGCTCGGCATATTTCACCGACCCGATTTTGATTGAGAATATCAGCACCTATAACAACACAAACTTTTTCCTTAGTGCCGTTAACTACATGGTTGGCAAAGAAAACAATGCCCTTATCCCTCAGAAAAACCTCGAACAGCAGCTTATTCAGGTTGACCAGGATAAAGTCAAAACATTACAAATCTTCGTAATGTATATAATCCCTGCCGTAACGGGTGTATTCGGTATCGTCGTACTGTTGAGGAGAAAAAACCGATGAACAAGAGAATAAAAGGTATTATTGCGCTTTTTGCGGGAATTATCGTGCTGTCAGGAAGCCTGATTATTCTTCTTAACATCAAACCCGAACAGGGCAAAAGCGGAAACAGTCAGACTTCCGCAACCGAACCGCAAAATGAAACCGTAGAACTTAACCGCCGGGACCCATCTACAGTCAATAAAGTTGAGGTCTCCAACGAGGAGGGCAGTTTTACTGTCCTCAGGACTTCATTGCCGCAGACAGACGGGGAAAGAGAGCAGTATACGATTGAGGGCTACGAGGATTTAAGGCTTGAGAACAGTCTTCTTTCAACGCTTCCTTATAACGGCTCTGACCTGTTTTCCGTAGCAACCGTCGGAACCCGCGGTGACGGAATTGAAAAGTTCGGACTTGAACCTCCCCGAGCAACGGTTGTTCTGCATTACGATTCGGGTGACGCCGTGAAATTCTTTATCGGCGACAATTCCCCGACAGCGACAGCGTCATATTTCATGCTCGACGGTGACGACAATGTATATACAGTAGCAATCTCCAGCGTTTCCAACTTCCATACACGCGTCAGGGATTTCGTTTCAAAAATTATTGTTGAGAGACCGTCCGAAGAAAATTTTCCAATTGTTGAAAGAGTACGTATAACACGCGACGATTTGGACAATGATATTGTTATAAAATATGACAGAAACGAAGCAAACGAGGAACTTGTCAGCGGCGGGACGGCGGCGGCACACGTGTTGACCGAACCTTTCAGAGCCAACCTGAACATCACCTACTCACAAAATGTAACACACGGAATTTTCGGGCTTAATGCAAGCGATTTCTACAGCATTAAACCGACCGCAGGCGACATTGCCGAGGCAGGCCTGAGCGAACCTTTCTGTACAGTTGTAACCGAATGCGACAATGGCGTGACATACACGTTCCTCATGAGCGAACCTTTTATCGACGAAAGCGGCTCTAAGTCGCATTACGCCATGCTGGAGGGCGGAAATGTCATCTATATCGTTTCTGCCGAAAACGCCGTATGGGGAACAATTTCCATAATCGACTTCACGTCTTACCTCGTTTACTCCTCAATGGTTTGGGATATCCGTACAATGACCGTAACAGGCAGGGACTTTGATACAGTCATATTCGAGGGTGAAGGAACCGATAAGACAAATTATGTACTCACGAAAAACGGCGAAGCATTTGACAACGAGCGTTTCAGACTTTTTTATTCTTTCCTTCTGAGTACGGCGGCGGAAGACGTCGCTTATGACAAGCCGATTCCGAACGGAAAACCGCTTGTAAGAATTGAGATTAAGGACGCCAAGCTGGACAGAGGGGCTCAGTATATTGAATACTACGAAGACACGCTCTTTACCTGCCTTTTTGTTATAAACGGCGAGACCAAATACACGTGCAGCAAATCCTATGTTGATACATTAATCGGCAATATAAGAAGGATTCATACCGGCGAGGCATACGTCACAAAATGGAGCTAGCCTCAACAATAGTCAATCGACTATAACGGCAGAAAGGAACGGTTATTATGGATAATAATTTTTACACTTACAAAGGTTATCACCTCGTAAGAAGCGGAGACACAATTTACTACGGCTTCATGTCTGACCCTTATGTAACAATGCTGCAGATTGTTTCAAAAACTAAAGCCGAGGACAGCGGTGAAGAAATTGCCTCAAAAATCAAGGTTTATCAAATGTCAACAGACCCATTGCTTAATCCTATTCAGGCAATAGTCAAGACAGCCGAACGAAATACTCTTTATGACGCATTGGGTCTCGCACACGCTTGGCTACAAAAAGCAGTCTGATATCATTCCCCGTCTTTTATGACGGGGAAAATTATAGGAAATCAATACAGGGAGGGAATATGAAAGCATTAATCACAGGTGCAACATCTGGAATCGGTAAATGCATGGCTGTACAGCTCAGCAAACTAGGCTGGGAATTAATCCTTACAGGACGAAACGCCGCAGCTCTTGACGCTCTTAAACAGACCTTGAAAACAAATGTTTACACTGTCACGGCGGATTTGTCTTCTCAAACCGACGTCTGCAAAGTCTACAACTTCTGCAAACAACATTCCGTCGATATGGTAATTAACAACGCGGGTTACGGCATTTTCGGGCGTTTTGATGAAACCGAAATCAACAACGAGCTTGCTATGCTGAACGTTAACATTGTTGCCGTTCATATCCTCACAAAACTGTTTCTGCGCGACTTCAAACGCCGAAACAGCGGTTTAATCCTCAATGTTGCGTCGAGTGCAGGCTTCATGACGGGGCCGCTTCTTTCGTCATATTATGCTTCGAAAAATTACGTCGTAAGGCTGTCTCTTGCAATCGCCGAGGAACTTCGCCGCGACAGGTCAAAAGTGAAAATCTGCGTATTCTGTCCCGGCCCTGTCAACACGGAATTTAACAGCCGTGCGGGCGTGGAATTCTCATTTAAGCCGCTTTCTGCCGAATACGCCGCTAAATATGCCCTCGACAATGCGTTTAAAGGTAAAACGTTGATTATACCTACATTTATGATGAAGCTGAGCCTGTTTGCGACGAAATTTCTTCCTCTAAGCCTTGTCGGTGCGGTAACCTACAATATTCAAAAAAAGAAACTGCTATGAAGAGTAAAAATAACAATATAAGCTACAGGGTAGCCTTGGGCGGCGTCGTATCGGCGTTATGCCTCGTGTCAATGCTGATTGCGGGTATAATCCCCGCACTTTCACTGACTTTGCCGATGATTGCGGGCGTACTTCTGAAAATCGTCTCAATCGAGGTCAGCCCTAAATGGGCTTTTCTCACGTATGTCGCCATAAGCATACTCGCCCTCGTTACCGTTTTCGATAAAGAAGCCGTACTGATTTTTGTAATGTTTTTCGGACACTATCCAATAATACGCATATATCTGCAAAAAATCAAAATCAAATTGATGCGTATTATACTTAAATTCGCCGTGTTCAACGTCTGCATACTGGCTTTCTTTTATCTGACGGTATATATGTTCGGCATGCAGCAAATCCTAGAGGACATTGGCGAACTCGGCGTACACGGCGGACGGATTATGCTTGTGACGGCGAATGTTATGTTTTTTCTTTATGACATAAATCTTGATTTTTGCCACTTGATATACAGTAAACGGCTCAGACCCAAACTGTCACGGAAATAGGAGGTTCGGCATGAACGGAAAACTAATTGTAATTGAAGGTCTCGACGGTTCGGGAAAAACGACGCAGTTTGAAATGCTCAAAAAGAGGTTTGACGGATGCAAGTTCATAACTTTCCCGAATTACGGTTCTCCGAGCGGAGAGATTATAAATCAGTATCTAAGAGGAGAGTTTAAAGAACAAAATCCTGTTGCGGCGGCTTATTCCGCAAGCTCTTTCTATGCCGTAGACCGTTATGCAAGCTATAAAAGCGACTGGGAGCGGAAATACAAGGCGGGCAAGACTATTATTTCCGCACGGTATACGCCGTCCAACGCCATGTATCAAATGACAAAACTGCCTAAATCAATTTGGAAAGAATACATCGACTGGCTTTATGACTATGAATACAAAAAGCTTGGCATTCCGATACCTGACAGAATAATCTTTCTTGACGTTCCCGTTGAGGTATCGCAGTGGCTTCTTATGGAGAGATACGGCGGCGACAAGGCGAAAATGGACATTCACGAATCGGACGTCGCATTCCTGAAATCCTGTTCGGACGCCGCAGAATATACAATGAAAAATGACGCCTGCACAAAGTGGGACGTCATAAAGTGCTGTGAAAACGGACAGTTACGAAATGCCCAGTTAATCAATGACGAAATTTACGGAATCGTAAACGGAATTGTATAATACCTTGACAACGGCCGCTTCTTTATGATATAATTAGAGTGTAAAGAATATAAGGAGGTTTTACCGTGAACAAAATAGAAATAATTGCAACATTCACCGCCCTGAAATCCTTGCAGGAGAATAAGCTTTACGACGAAGTAATGAAAGTAATCGAAGAAACTTTGGCTGCCGCAAAAGGCGAGACTGTCAAACCCAAAAAAGCAAAAGAAACCGTCGAAAATGAATAATTTTTATTGAAAGGCAAGGTCTCACAAAAATGTCAAACGAAAAGAAATTGGTCGCCGAAATAACCTCAATGCATGAGGATTTTGCTAAATGGTACACCGACATCGTTAAAAAAGCAGAGCTAATCGAATATACAAGCGTAAAAGGGTGCATGGTTATCCGCCCGTACGCCTATGCAATATGGGAAAATATTCAGCGAATTCTTGACGGCATGTTCAAAGAAACAGGTCATGAAAACGTCTGTATGCCGATGTTTATTCCCGAAAGCCTATTGCAGAAAGAGAAAGACCACGTTGAAGGTTTTGCTCCCGAAGTTGCATGGGTAACTCACGGTGGCTCTGAAAAACTTGAGGACAGGCTCTGTGTCCGTCCGACCTCGGAAGTCCTGTTCTGCGAGCATTATGCGAACATAATCCATTCTTACCGCGACCTGCCTAAGCTCTACAATCAATGGGTAAGCGTCGTGCGCTGGGAAAAAACAACCCGTCCGTTCCTGCGTTCAAGGGAATTCCTCTGGCAGGAGGGGCATACAATTCACGCAACCGCCGAGGAAGCTATCACCGAAACAGAGCAGATGCTCAATATCTATGCTGATTTCTGCGAAAAAATTCTTGCAATGCCCGTTATCAGAGGAAAGAAAACCGAGAGTGATAAATTTGCGGGTGCAGTTTCTACATACTGTATAGAAGCACTAATGCACGACGGAAAGGCTTTACAGGCGGGAACGTCCCATTATTTCGGCGACGGTTTTGCCAAAGCATTCGGCATCGAATATACCGACCGTGACAATAAACGTGTC
>Ga0209737_10003930_pt1 | contig 10421 bp, 10 predicted proteins | sample TergutCu122P3_FD_187284 | JGI IMG/M metagenome (GOLD analysis project Ga0209737, IMG submission 187284) | Cubitermes ugandensis P3 segment gut microbial communities from Kakamega Forest, Kenya - Cu122 P3 (SPAdes) (version 2) | ecosystem: Host-associated > Arthropoda: Insects > Digestive system...
CGGCTCGCCCTTGTAAGGGCCGTGGGCTGTTCCGATAGCAACCGCTAAAGCATCGATCCCTGTCTCTCTGACAAAACGCGCCGCTTCATCCGGATTCGTAAAGAGTGCATCCCTTTCGTCTACTGATATATCATCCTCCACACCGCCGATTTTACCAAGCTCCGCTTCCACAGAGACGCCTACCGCCCTTGCTACGGCCATGACACGCTGTGTCTCGGCAATATTCTCATCCAGGGAAAGTTTGGAACCGTCAAACATAACAGAGCTGAAACCCTCCCGGATGCAACGCATGACCTGGTCGAAATCAGTCCCATGATCCAGATGCAGGACAATAGGCAGATCCGTCCTCTTTACGGCTGCTTCAACCAAAGCGACGATATTCTCCAATCCTGCATACCCAATGGCGCCCTGGCTGGCTTGCAGGATAACCGGCGACCTCTCCTCCTTTGCCGCAGCGATAATAGATTGAATAATCTCCATACTGTTGACATTAAAAGCCCCGACGGCATAGCCGCCTTTCTCAGCATCAGCCAACACTTCTCTTAATGTAACCAACATCGCATATTACTCCTTTCTAATGTTTAAATTAAAAAGATCAATGCGGAACGCCCCCATGAAAAGCCATATACTATACTATTGAAAAGATAAGGGAACTTTGATTTGTATAAAATAATAGAAGATCCGACAGATTAAGCATCTATTCTGAAGACGCGTCAATAGGGCCAGACGCCGAAGGGTATATCCTTATATTTACTTCTCCTTTAGTATGAGTATCCCTTCAAAAAAATCAAGAAAAGCTTACTTTTTCTTCATTATATTTAATGGCGCCAGAGACAAAATCCCTAAAAAGCGGATGAGGACGATTTGGACGAGAGATAAACTCCGGATGATATTGAGCCGCCACAAACCAAGGATGGTCACGGCGTTCAATAATCTTGACCGATCTTCCGTCAGGCGAAACGCCGCTGAAGACCAGCCCCGCTTCCTGTAACTCTTCCCTGAAAATATTGTTCAACTCGTAACGCTGACGGTGTCTTTCGTAGATAATCTCTTCTTTATAAGCTTCGTAAGCCTTTGTGTCTGTAACGAGCTTGCAGGGATGGAGACCCAGTCTCATGCTCCCGTTCTGTTTGGCAGCCTCTTTCTTTTCCGGCAAAAAATCGATCACCGGAAAAGGAGTATTAGCGTTAAACTCAACAGAATGGGCGTCCCTCAGGCCGCATAAATTTCTGGCTGCCTCGATAACGGCACAATGCAGCCCCGAACCAATGCCTAAAAAAGGAACTCCATTCTCCCGGGCGAAACGAATTGTTTCTAATTTTCCTTCTATACTTCCATCATCAGACCCGCTGGGGATGACGATACCGTCAGCATGGCGCAGAAGCTCTCTCAACTTATCCTCCCCTAGCTTAGCGCAAGCTTCTATCTCTTTAGCTTCCAGGCAAGTCAAATCAATCTCCGCATTGCAAAATACCCCCGCGTGCCTGAGCGCTTCGATAACGCTAAGATAAGCGTCTTTCAGAGAGACATATTTGCCGACCAGGGCAATACTTACTTTTTGCGTCAAATTATTTATCCTTTGCACCATAGCAACCCATTCTTCCAACTGGGCTTCTTTTTCCGGAAGGCCGAGGGTTGCCAGCACCTTGGTATCCAACTCTTCCTCTTTTAAAAGGAGAGGCACCTCATAGATATTAGCGACATTGCTGTTTTCGATGACGTCACTGACCTTGACGTCGCAGAAAAGGGCGATCTTTTCCTTCATATCCCGGGATAAGGTATGCTCTGTCCGGCAAACGATAAGATCCGGCTGTATTCCGATGCTGCGAAGCTCTTTGACGCTGTGCTGGGTAGGCTTTGTTTTCAGCTCTCCCGCTGCAGCCAGATAAGGCATGAGGGTGACATGGAGATAACAGACATTTTCTTTGCCCAGCTCTATTTTCAATTGACGGATAGCCTCCAGAAAGGGAAGCCCTTCTATATCGCCGACAGTGCCCCCTATCTCTGTAATGACCACATCAACTTTAGGGTCCATGGCCACCCGCATGATACTCTCTTTGATTTCATTGGTAATATGGGGTATAACCTGAACCGTTCCCCCTTTGTAGTCGCCTCTGCGTTCCTTATTAATCACAGACCAGTAGATCTTTCCTGTAGTGACATTATTATGTTTGGTAAGGTTAAAATCAATAAAGCGTTCATAATGACCCAGATCCAGATCCGTCTCCGCTCCGTCGTTTGTAACAAAGACTTCCCCATGCTCAAAGGGGTTCATTGTCCCCGGGTCAACGTTTATATAAGGGTCGAGCTTCTGTATGCTGACCCGAAACCCCCGGCTTTTCAAAAGACAGCCCAGAGACGCCGCTGTTATCCCTTTTCCCAGGGAAGAAACCACACCTCCGGTGATAAAAATATGTTTGGCGCACATCGCTTTCCTTCTCCTTCCCTTACTTTTCCCTTACTCTTTTGCCCGCATCAAAGAAACGTCAGGAGGGCTTCTCGTATGATTTTAGCGCCTAATAGCGCAGTGATCTGGGCAGGATCATAGGGAGGAGAGATCTCCACCAGATCAAAAGCAATAACATTATCCTTCAGTTTTTCCAGAAGAGAAAAAATTTCAAGAAGTTCTGCGGAAGTTACGCCTCCAGGCTCCGGAGCGGTAACCCCCGGGGCAAATGCGGGATCTACGATATCTATATCTAAAGATACATAAAGTGGTCTCTCGCTCAATATAGGCAGCATCTTTTCAAGAGGTTCCCGTAATAAGTGGAAAAAAATATTCTCACCGGGGCGAAGGCCTTGCAGCTCTTCCCGCTCTGCCGAACGGATCCCAAACTGATAAAGATCAACACCCTCCAACAGGCGCAGATAGTAAGCTACAGATGCATGGGAGAAAGCTGCGCCAAGATATGCTGACCGCATATCTGCATGGGCGTCCAGACAAATAACCGTCAGATGAGGATACTTACTCAGGCAGCCCTTAACCCCGCCATAAGTTATAGTATGCTCTCCTCCCAACAAAAATGGCTTTTTTCCGGATCCCAAAATGGCAGCGACCGCAGCTGCGATCTTATCGAGGGAAGCTTCGGTATCTCCCGGCGCCAGGACCAGATCTCCTCCGTCAAAAAACGAAATATCTCTGAGATCCCTGTCTCTGGCGAGGCTATACTCCTCCAGAGCCCCGGATACCAATCGCAACTGAGCCGGTGCAAAACGGCTGCCGCCTCTGAAAGATCCTGTATCATCCAACGGGCAGCCGAGGAGCACCCCTGCTGCATTCTCCAGGTCGTCTCCTGCTGCGAGAAACACTCCTGTCTTCTCTGTCCCGGGTATTTTGTTTGCCACAGCTAAAAGCTCCTTTTGGCAATAGTCATGGATCATGGCTAAACGTTTAAACTATTCCAGCAGCTCCTGCACAAATGCAGGCAGGTCAAAAGAACTATTATGAATCCCAGGCTGGTAATAACGGGTATTCTGTGGAACAAAACTCCCCTGGGGCGCCCTGGGATCGTATTTTTTTGATCCTAATGTAAAACTCCAAAGCCCGCTCGGATATGTGGGGATAGAAGCCAGATAAAAATAAGCAGCCGGAAACACTTCTCTGACACGAGGGTAAACTGCCCTTATCAAATCCCTATTGAAAAAAGGCGACTCTGTCTGGGCGACCATAATACCATCCTCTTTAAGGGCTTTAAACACCGCCTTATAAAATGACGTCTCAAAGAGACCGATGGCAGGCCCCACCGGCTCGGTGGAATCAATAACAACCAGATCACAAAAAGACTCCAGAGAATGAATAAACTCAATACCGTCAGTTATGCGCACCTCTACTCTCGGATCATCCAGGCCAGAGGAGACCTCAGGGAAAAAGCGGCGTGAGGCTTCCACAACCTCCTCGTCGATCTCTGCCAGTATGACCTTTTCAACCGAGGGGTACTTACAGATCTCCCGCACTGCGCCTCCATCTCCTCCCCCGACGACCACAACAACCTTGGGCGCGGGATGTGTGCGCATGGCGGTATGAACGATCATTTCATGGTAAACAAACTCGTCTGCTGCAGTCAGCTGAACCATTCCGTCTAGGACAAGCATGCGGCCGAATTGCAGCGTATCCAGAACCATCAGCTCTTGATACTCCGACTTACAATGGAGCAGCGTTTCTTTTATTTTGCAGCTAAACCCCACATACGGGGTCTGCTTCTCTGTATACCAAAGCTCCGTCCCCAAAACATCTTCACCAGCCTCAAATAAAAAATATTGACTACCAGAGCGCTACCGCCGCCATAACAGCGCCTGCCTTCTCTACCACATGCTCTGCACTTTTAATCTTAATATCCTTTAATTTCAAATTTCGATTAACAAAAGCTTCCCGGATCATCTCTTCAACCTTTGCCTCGGCGCTCGCCGCGCTGCAACAACCGGCATGCTCCATAATAACCCCAAAACTGTCTTCAGAGAAGCCGATCCCCACTGCCGCTGCAATCAGCTCGCCCTTCTCTTCACTTGCCGTAGATCCGAAAGCTGTGGGCACAAAAGCCCCGGGAGGGAAGTCGATGCCATTTTCCTCCTCAGTGCAATCCGGAGGGAGAATACTGCTGAGGCGTATTAAATTAACATTCCCGATCCCTGCTTTTAAAAGACAATTATCAAAAGCGGACAGAGTATGCTTCCCTTCGGATCCTGCGGCTACGATCATAAAACGTGTTGGCTTAATATTCCTTTCAAACACCTGTGTAACCACCTGCTCCCTGTTTTTCTATGTTAAAAAAGGATTATAACGGCGCTCATCCCCGATAGTCGTTCTCGGGCCATGTCCCGGGTAAACATCAGTATTATCCGGGTAAATCAATAATTTGCTTTTTATGCTCTCAATAATCTGCCTGTAAGACCCCCCCGGAAAATCCGTCCGCCCGATAGATCCGGCAAAAAGCGTATCACCGCTGAAAAGGACGCCGGAAATGTCCAAAGTGATACCCCCCAGCGTATGACCAGGCGTTTCCAATACATCAACATTCAGATTCCCTATGCGCAGTTGTTCATTCCCTTTCAGGAGATAATCCGGCATTGTTACCTTACTCAAACCCATAAAAAGAATCATGCTGGCATTAGGGCTTTGGTAGAGGCCGGCGTCCGCCTCGTGAACCATGAGAGGCGCGTCAAAAGCCGCCTTTACCTCACCGTTTGCTCCGGTATGATCCATATGCCCATGGGTATTGATAATGTATTTTATCTTCAATTGCAAATCTTGCACATTCTTTATAATACGCTTCCCCTCTCCGCCGGGATCGATGATCAACCCTTCAAGGGTCTCAGGGCAAGCGACGATGTAACAATTCGACATAAAAGGACCTACTTCCAGCGTCTTCAGTATCAATTTGCGCGCCCTTGTCCGCAACCATTACAACCAAATAATGGTATACACATCGGGCTATCCCTCCTTATAAATAACAAATATTTTCAATAATATGTTGTCATAGTATGAACCACAGCATTATTATTAGACAACATACTGTTAATTCCTCTGTAAATAAATAAAAAAATAATAAATATGCTATTGTGATAGTAATATAACCGTGATATTGTGATATAATAAAATGCAACCATTTTTAATTAACCGGGGGGTGCCTTATCCTTGATAAAAAATTTGCTGGATACTATAGGCAATACGCCAATGATTAAAATTAGCCGCTTAAATCCCAACCCGCGAGTAACCATGGCAGCCAAGCTTGAAGGCGCTAATCCCGGGGGCAGCGTCAAAGACCGCATCGCTTATTACATGATTACCATGGCGGAAAAAGAGGGGCTGTTGACCCCGGATAAAATTATCCTGGAGCCCACAAGCGGAAACACCGGTATTGGTCTTGCTCTGGTCGCTGCGGTAAAAGGATATCAGTTGCTAGTTACCATGTCTGAATGGATGAGCGAAGAGCGCTACAAAACACTGGAAGCCCTAGGCGCAGAGATTCTCCTGACTCCGGGAGAAAAAGGGACAGACGGCGCTATTGAAAAAGCACGGGAGCTTTACGCACAGAATCCGGATCGCTACTTCATGCCCAACCAATTCAACAATACCAACAATGCCCTGGCTCATTACGATACCACTGCCCTGGAAATATGGGAACAAACGGGAGGAGAGATCACCCATTTCGTCGCAGGTATGGGGACGACAGGAACCCTCATGGGTTGCTCAAAGCGTCTGAAAGAATTTAATCCCCAGATAAAGATTATCGGCGTGGAACCCAACAAATGCCATAAAATTCAAGGCCTAAAAAACATGGAAGAAGCTATCGTTCCGGAAATATACAATCCGGCGTCCCTCGATCAGGTCATCAGCGTTACTGACGACGACGCTTTTACCATGGCAAAACGCCTCGCCAAAGAAGAAGGCGTCTTCTCCGGCATGAGCGCGGGGGCAGCCTTCCATGTAGCCTCTGAAGTAGCCAAGACCCTCGATAGCGGCCTTATTGTGACAATCATCCCTGACCGGGGTGAAAAATACGTGTCCACGACTCTGTATTGCATGGATCCCTGTGAAAACAGGAGCGAGTTTTGCTTGATAAAGGATATGATTGAACTGCATAACGTATAATCTATACGAGGAGGATGACGCATGAAATACTACATCATTCTACTATTTGCGGTTTTAGCAATCGTATTAGCGACAACAATAGTGATATCGCGCCAGAAAAAGCAAAAGGCTATAGACGCAGATCAGTTTCTAACCGGACGTTCAACGGCAAGATGGCATCAAGTAGGTTTTTCGGTTTTGGCGGTCGTCATGGGTTCATGGGCGCTGTTCAGCCCGGCTGAAGCCGCCATGATGAACGGGATATCAGCCGCCATCGGGTATGCAGTTGCGCAAGGCATCGCAATTGCGATATTTGCAGTTTTAGGCGTTAAGCTCAGAAATACTATCCCAAACGGGTCTTCTATGACTGAATTTGTCAGGGCTCGTTTCGGAAATGGCGTCTATTATGCTGCCATGGCAGTCAGTGTACTGTACATGTCTGCCGCCTTCGTCGCCGCGCTTACAGGCATAGGAATGGCAGCCTCATACACATGGGGCATCCCGGGATGGTTGGCGGTCTTTACCCTAACAGCCGGAATCATTGCCATTGTGCTGTACGGAGGGATGAGGTCGTCCCTGTTCTCCGACAAAGTCCAAGCGATAGTCATAATACCGACCCTGATTATTGTATTTGTTGCTATCGTGTCTTATTTAGGCGGTTTCAGCTTTATTTCCCAGGCAGCAGCAGCCGCAGACTCAAGTATGATGGATCTGGGCAATACTTTTGGTTGGGAGTATTCCCTTGCACTTGTCCTGGCGATTGGCTTTGCAGGATTATTTGATCAATCTTACTGGCAGCGAACATATGCTGCAGACAGCGACACGTCTGTTCGCAAAGGCTTTATCATGGCCTCCCTCTGCCTGATGCCGCTGCTGTTTATGTGCGGGTTGCTGGGAGTATTTGCCGTCGGCGCCGGAACCATAAAAAATCAGTCCATTGCCATATTTGAACTTATGCATCAATATGCGCCTGCGTGGTTATTTGCATTGCTGCTTTTGCTCACTGTCTGCCTCGTTGTGAGCACATGCGGCGCACTTGTAAATGCTATATCAAGCGTAATATCCGTAGAAATCAAACGGCATAAAAAGAATATTGAAAGCAAAAACCTTATATTTTTAACACGCGTCATCGCTCTTTTCGTTGCAGTTGTAGCTGCAATTGTCGCCCTTTTCGAATTCAGCGTGCTTTATGTGTTCCTCATCGCAGATCTCTTCTGTGCGGCTGCCGGATTTCCTATATTCTTTGGATTGTATAAAAGAAGACTTCCCGGCTGGGCAGCGCTGGTTGCCATGCTGGCAGGCATTATCTCCGGAGCGTTTTTCTTCCCGGATCCCACTTTCGCAACCGGAAATCTACTACATGCATTTGCATTGGCGGCAGGCGTCCCGATAGTCATTTGTCTCATATTCCAAAGAGCAGGCCAGCCCGTTGATTTGAAAGCATTAAACGAAAAGATAATAATAGTACGGGAAGAAGACGAGGCGATAGCACGGGATATGGAGTCAAGCAAAAAATCTTAATCGGACAGCAGAAAAGCAGTGATATTTTGCGATTTTATACCATCATATGACGTGATAAAGCTCCTGTCCATGGACAAGAGGATCTTTTCGTAATTATCCCGTATGGACCTAAGGGGCCTAAGTTCACGTTCTCTGACGGACTCGTCCATCATCGTTTCCGTGACCTGAATATACAGCTTTTCGGACGGCTTTTCTGCGACAAAGTCAACCTCCGTATCGCCGACTTTTCCGACATAGACGCGGTAATCACGGCGCAGAAGTTCAAGATATATTACGTTTTCGAGTATATGGCCGCGGTCAGCGTCACGATAGCCCAGAAGCATATTCCGAAAGCCCAGATCTATAATATAGTTTTTTTCCAGAGTTCTAAGAAGTTGCTTACCCTTTACATCGTACCTGCCAACAGGATAAAACACAAAGGCATTCTTCAGCATATGAATGTACTTACCGACTGTTTTCCCGGCGATGCTCCTATCGCCTTTTCTCCTAATGCTTTGAATATCACCTTCACTTGACAACACATTTCCTATGCTGTTTGGCGAGGTGAAGCTGCCGATATTGCTGCATAAGAACAGAACCAGCTTATGCAGCAGCCCTTGATCGGCTGTCCGGTTCCGTTCCAGAACATCCCGCAGGATAACCGTATAATATATGCCTTCAAGAGCCTCAAAACTTCTCGCCTCATGGAATTGAAATTGATGGAGCACAGGCATACCGCCGAACAGAAGGTATTTCTGAAACTTTTCATCTATGGTCACATCAGGGGCAAATTCATAGAACAGCAGAAATTCCTTGAAAGATAAAGGCAGCATCCGTATCTCAACATAACGCCCTGAAAGAAGCGTAGAGAATTCTGAAGACAACATATAAGCATTTGATCCGGTAATATAAATGTCGACGTCATAATCGATCCGAAACGACTCTATCGCCTTTTCCCAATGTGCAACGGCTTGGATTTCATCAAATATCAAGTAGCTCTTTCCATTACCCGAGATCTTTTCGCTCACATATTCGTACAAAGAAACATAATCGCCTAAATCCCGGAACTTGAGCGATTCCATATTCATATGAATAATCCTATCTCCAGGCACGCCGCTGCCTGTCAAATAATCCACAAATAAATCCAGCAAGGTCGATTTTCCGCAGCGCCGCAACCCCGTCACGATCTTAATTACATCCTTGTCCTTATACTCAATCAATCGCTTCATATATTCCGGTCTGTTTATGCGCCTTATCATACAGCTTAAGCATCTCCTCTGCGGTTTAGTTTTTCATTTATAGCGATTGATAATATCATCCCCATTCCAACCCCTACAGGGAAAATGAATGCAAAGAAGTATGAATAATTAAGCCAATAAAATGGCAGAACATATTGTACCACAAAAAGCAAAACAACATAAGTTACAATACCAATTGGTATATATGCAAACAGATACTTTTTGGACTTATAATGTAAAATAAATATTGGTATCAAACCGGCAATCAGTCCTGCAATATCAGGTATATTTTCAAGAGAAATGCCTATAACTACTTCTTGTACTGTCTGCCTAATAATGAGAAGGGTTAAGATATATGTAAAAATAATGCACAAAACAATTGTTGCTGTTGCAGATACAACACCCATTAAAATTGCTTTTTTCCAATTAGTTATTATCATTCTGCTGCTGTGGCCCAGCGTTCCCCTGTGCCTGATAAATAATCTGACCTGTCTTAAAAACATGCTTCACAAAACCGCTCTTGTCCTGTGTGGTATCGAGCATGTGCGGTTCAATATCAAAACTTATATCATGACGCAAACGCCATAATTTAGCGGATGCCTCAAGCCAATCACCTGTGAAACCATCAAAGATAATACCTATATCAATATCGCTGTCCTCATGAGGAACACCGTTTACATATGAGCCGAAAAGAACAACAGCGTTTGGCGACAATTCTTTTTTAATAGCATCGACATACCGCTCAACAATACTCATAACTGCCCCTTTATCCAACATAGCAGTTCCTCCGTTCCTGTAATAATTTCAGCACATGAATCCAACATAAAGATATTTTCCAGTCTGCAACATAGCTTTCGCTACGTCAATATCATAATCAGCTATTGACAACCAATACTCAACTTTTTCGTTCATCTCAAATCACCGCTCTATGCTTCTTTATTTATAGTATAACACAAAGAAACTCACTCGGACAGCAGAAAATCAATGACATTTTGCGATTTGATACCATCCCGTTAATTTGTCAATGTTTTCGACTTAGAAGTCAGAAACTATTGCGTTTTTGCAAGTTTTGGACTTAGATGAATGGAATTGCAAGCTGCTGAGAGACACCGCAC
>Ga0209737_10003931_pt1 | contig 10421 bp, 8 predicted proteins | sample TergutCu122P3_FD_187284 | JGI IMG/M metagenome (GOLD analysis project Ga0209737, IMG submission 187284) | Cubitermes ugandensis P3 segment gut microbial communities from Kakamega Forest, Kenya - Cu122 P3 (SPAdes) (version 2) | ecosystem: Host-associated > Arthropoda: Insects > Digestive system >...
CTGACTTGGTGGTAATGGTGGTAGACGTAAAAAGCGGCTTAACCCCCATTGATTATATGTTGGCTCAAATGGTGCGCCAATACGGAAAACCGATTATTTTGGTAGCCAACAAAGCCGACAATACTACCTTGGATATGCACGCCAGCGAGTTTTACGCCCTTAACCTAGGTGAGCCTCTGGCCATTTCGGCTTATCATGGTTTGGGGATTTATGAGCTCTTGGACGCCATTCATCAAATTTTGCCTCCTCCGGCTAATGAAATAAGTACCGAAAAAAACGAAGTTGCTATTCGCTTAGCTTTGGTCGGTCGGGCCAATGTGGGCAAATCCACCTTGGTTAATGCCATTTTGGGTCAAGAACGTTGCATCGTTTCATCCATACCGGGCACCACCCGCGACAGTGTAGATACCCGCTTTTCACAAGGCAATCGAGATTATGTTATTATTGATACCGCTGGAATTCGCCGACGAGGTAAAATAGAAAAAGGCTTGGAGCGCTATTCAGTCTACAGCTCCATAAAAGCAGTCAAAAGTGCCGATGTGGTGCTGATGGTGATGGATGCCACCGAACCCGCCACCTCTCAGGATATACATTTGGCCGGACTGGTGGAAGAAGCCAAAAAAGGAGTGATAATTGTAGTCACCAAAACCGATCTGGTGCCCGATTTCAACAGAGCCGATTATTCGGAAGCCATCCGCCAAAAACTGCGTTTTATGCCCTATGTACCGGTTATCTTTGTTTCCGGTTTAACCGGTTTTAATTTGGGCAATATTCTCCCTCTGGTGGAACAAATCTACACCGAACGGCAAAAGCGGTTTGCTACCAAGATGGTGAATTCGGTGTTGGGTCGTATCTTGGCCGAACAGCCTCTGCCTCGTGACGGTAAAAGGCAACTAAAAGTCTTGTACGGCACCCAAGCCGAAGTAAACCCGCCCACTTTCGTGGTGTTTGTAAACGACAAGAGTTTGGTGCATTTTTCCTACCAACGTTTTATACTTAACCGATTGCGGCAAGAGTTTGATTTTCGCTATTCTCCCATCGAATTAATCTTCCGCAATCGTACCCATGGGTCGCCTATACCAGAGAATTCGAGTCAAGTTTAAAATATGGAATTAATGTTTCTGGTTAAAATTGTTCTGATCCTGCTCGGGTGCTACTTAATCGGTAGTATTCCCTTTAGTTATATTTTTACCAAAATGGAAACCGGTAAGGATATACGCCAATTGTACAGCGGTAACGCCGGAGCCACCAATGCCTCACGGGTTTTGGGTAGATGGTATGGGATGGTAATCGGAGTTTTGGACTTTTGTAAAGGCTTGGCGGCCGTCTTTTTAGCCGGATTTATCATGCAACACAGTTATATTCCCATAGGAGAAGAGTATGCCTTTGGCTCCCGAGCGGTACAATCACTGGCCGGCTTAGCCGCCATAGCCGGACATTTATACCCCATATTTATAGGTTTTAGAGGCGGAAAAGGGGTAGCCACTTTCTTTGGAGCTTTGACAGCTTTGGTACCATTGGCCGGCATGGTAGGCGGCGAGGTTTTCTTGATTATTTTCCTACTATACTCCTACGTTTCCTTGGGTTCTATAGTGGCCGTAGCTTCCACATATATTGTGTTGGTGCCCATGATTGTTTTCTACGGTTTCCCTTGGGAATATATAGTATTCACTTTAATCGGTACTGTGATCATCGCCTATAAGCATCGGGAGAATATCAAGCGCCTACTTTCGGGTAACGAACGCTCGTCCCGTCGAAAATCCAACACCTAAAAAAGGATAAAATGTCAAATATAACCGTTATCGGGGCAACTTCTTGGGGCACCACCTTAGCTACAATCTTGGCCAAAAACGGGCACAAAGTCAAAATCTGGTCACGCGACCCCCAAGAACACGCCGTATATATAAAAAATGGTCCTTTTATCCGAGATTTATCCGTTCCTTTTTCCTTTCATCCTCGCATCACTCCCACATTAGACATGCCATTTGCCATGCACAAAGCCGAAGTAGTTATCGTGGCAGTGCCTTCCCAAACCATGCGGACCAACGCCCAAGCGCTGGCACCTTTTCTAAACGAAAAAGCTTTGCTTATTTCGGCCTCTAAAGGTTTGGAAGAAGGAAGTCATAAACGTATGACCGAAGTTCTCCGCGAAGAATTGCCAGAAACCCTGAGAAGCAACGTATTGGCTTTAAGCGGTCCCAACATAGCCCGTGAAATACTGGACGGTATGCCATCGGTAACAGTTGTCGCCTCGGAAAAAGCCGAGAAGGCCAGTTTGGCTCATCGCATCCTGTCGACCCCCGATTTCTATATCTACACCAATTGGGATATGGTGGGAACCGAATTGGGAGGAGCCTTTAAAAACATCATCGCTTTGGGAGCCGGTATTTTAGATGGGCTACAGATGGGTGATAATATTAAAGCTGCCCTGATTACCCGTGGCTTAACCGAAATATCGGCTTTGGGACAAGCTATGGGTGCCAACCCGCTTACTTTTGCCGGTCTGGCCGGTATGGGTGACTTGATTGTAACCTGTCAGAGCACCTCCTCACGTAATCATTACTTTGGCACCCTTCTGGGACAGGGTCAATCGGTACCAGAAATAATGACTCAGTTAAAAAACGTAACCGAAGGCGTACCCACCACCAGAGCTGCCTATGAAATAGCTCAAAAAATGGATATCTCGATGCCAATAACCGAAAGAATCTACGCCATCCTATATAACGAAGCACCGGCTTCCGGTATCATCCAAGCGGTACTTGACCCGGGCCAAGATCATGAATTGGGCGGACGTAAGTGGAATTTACGCAAATTTTTTTATAAGGAAAAAACTGCTTAACAATTTTGTTCTATAATAGGATGTGAATACCGACCGTAACCCAAACAAGGAGGAAGTGGGTATGTTTTACGGCTTAGATCCCGAAGAAGTTTTCCGATTGCTGTACTTACGTATGAGATATTTAAAAATCATCTCGGCTTCCACTCACCCCACCGCCGAGAATTTTCATCCATTTTTTGTCAAAAACACTAAGGCAGTGTTAACATATAGCATCAAAGCTTCTTAAGATAGAGTAAATATATGAGAAAATGGGCTATTCGAATCGGACTGGTATTGTTGGTTTTGGTTTTATTGTCCAGTATCATTTACACTCCTCTATCCACCTGCCAAACCGATAATAAAAGGAACCGGAACATTGCGTATCCGGTTCTTAATTCTTATTCCCCCGATAATGCTCTGATTCCGACTGCCAAAGCAGGAAAAAACCCGGTTCGGGGAGTGACCTTGGTCATAATAGCAGTGGTACTAATGGGGGTTACCATCCATTTGGTGATTCGGTCTGTGAAAAAAGACGCTGCCAAGAATCCCCGATCATACCCCAAGAAAAAATCCAAGTAACCAACGTTTGGGACTTGGTTGAGCCTAAACTAAATGAAATACCTTGACTTCCAAGAGGGCTTGGCCGTCTGATTCTATTCCTCTGTAAAAGTGGCGGACAGTTTTTCAAACAGTTCTTTTTGCTCTCTGGAAAGTTTTTTCGGCGTCTGTATACTGACCACACAGACTTGATCTCCCTTGGTATAGCCGTTTAGAGAAGGAGCCCCCTTGCCTTTTAGACGAAACTCCTTGCCGTTTTGAGTACCGGATGGCACCTTTATTTTTTCATCTCCATATAAAGTGGGAGCGGTAATATCGCACCCCAAAGCAGCCTGGGCAAAATTCAGTGGCATCTCGTAGTAAATTTCCTGACCCTCACGTTGGAAAAACTTGTGAGAACGTACAGTTATATTAAAGTAGATATGTCCGCTGGGAGCGCCAAAAGAACCGGCATAACCCTCTCCCGATAACCGCACTTGCGAACCATTATCCACCCCGGCGGGTATCTTTACCACAATCTTGCGTTTATTGAAAACTACCCCACTGCCTCGACAACTTAAACAAGGATCATTTATGATAGTGCCCCGCCCTTGACAATTACTGCAAATGGTGGTGTTGCGAAATTGACCAAAAACCGAACGTTGTACCTGTACCACTTCCCCACTGCCATTGCATTGCGGACAAGTTTGGGGAGAGGTACCTTTTTTGGCCCCACTGCCATTGCAATCACTGCAACACTCGTCACGTTTAACCTCAATTTCCTTCTCTACACCCAAAACCGCCTCGGCAAAATCCAAATTGAGATCCATGGTAATGGATTGACCTTGCCGGTTGGTCCGTTTGCGAGTGCTGCCACCAAACCCGCCGGCAGCACCGAAAAATTGCTCAAAAATATCACCTAAATTACCAAAATCAAAATTGGCATAATTTGAGCTAAAACCCCCGGCTCCGAAATTGGAAGCAGCGTGACCAAAACGGTCGTAATTGGCCCGACGTTCTCCATCGGAGAGAATCTCAAAAGCTTCGGCGCATTCCTTGAATTTTTCAGCGGCTTCCGGTTCCGCATTACGATCGGGGTGATACTGCATGGCTTTGCTACGAAAAGCCTTTTTAATTTCCTCATCGGTAGCTTGGCGGGAAACACCCAGCACCTCATAATAATCCCGTTTAGATGGCATATCTTTCCTCTTACGTTATTAGCACAACGGAGGAGGAGATTTTACCTTTCTCCCCTCCTCCGTTTATTTTGGGTCAGGAAACCAAAGTTTAAACTTCCCTAAACTCACCCTCTACAGTGTCGTCATCATTTTTCGACGATCCTTCGGTACCTTTAGCGCCCGGCTCGGCGGTGTTCTGTTGAGCATATGCTGCACTTCCGGCTGCTTGCATCACTTTCATTAGCGCATCGGTAGCACTTTTAATCTTTTGGGTGTCTGAGGTATTTAAAAGATCTTTTAGGGCATCTTTTTTGGCAATGATGTCTTGGCCCATTTCAGCGGAAATTTTGTCCTTATTTTCATTAAGGAGCTTGTCAGCACTATATACCGCGTTTTCCCCGGTATTTTTGGCAACCACCAATTCTTGCTTACGCTTATCCTCTTCGGCATGCAGTTCGGCGTCTTTCTGCATTTTTTCCACTTCTTCTTTGGATAAGCCGCTACTAGCGGTAATGGTTATCTTTTGTTCTTTGCCCGTGCCTTTATCCTTGGCCTTGACACTGAGAATGCCGTTGGCATCAATATCAAAGGTAACTTCAATTTGCGGTACCCCGCGGGGAGCAGGCATAATACCGTCCAGAATAAAGTTGCCTAAAGTACGATTGTCATTAGCCATAGCCCGCTCGCCCTGCAAAACATGTATATCTACACTGGGCTGACTATCGGCCGCCGTGGAAAATATCTGGGATTTGGAGGTAGGGATAGTGGTATTGCGATTTATCAGCGGAGTGGACACCCCACCCAAAGTCTCGATACCTAAAGTAAGTGGAGTAACATCTAAGAGTAGTACATCTTTTACTTCCCCTTTTAGCACCCCTCCCTGAATGGCGGCGCCCACCGCTACTACCTCATCCGGATTAACCCCTTTATGTGGCTCCTTACCAAAAAATTCTTTGACTTTTTCCTGCACCAAAGGCATGCGGGTTTGTCCACCCACCAATACCACCTCATTGATTTGCGAAGCCGAAATACCCGCATCCTTCAAAGCCGCCCGTGAAGGACCCAGAGTACGTTCCACTAAAGGCATCACTAACTGTTCCAGTTTGGCTCGGCTTAGGTTGTAGTTAAGATGCTTAGGACCGGAAGCATCAGCTGTGATAAAGGGCAGATTAATATCGGTAGTTTGAGTAGTAGACAACTCTATTTTGGCCTTCTCGGCCGCTTCCTTCAAGCGCTGTAAGGCCATACGGTCTTTGCTCAAATCAATGCCCTGTTCTTTCTTGAAATTATCCACCAAGAAATCGATAATCACTTGGTCAAAATCATCTCCACCCAAATGGGTATCTCCGTTGGTAGATTTCACTTGGAAAGTACCGTCTCCAATCTCCAATATAGAGACATCAAAGGTGCCACCGCCCAAATCGTAAACCGCAATTTTTTCATCGCCTTTTTTATCCAAACCATAAGCCAAAGACGCGGCAGTAGGTTCGTTAATAATACGCAAGACATTCAACCCGGCAATCTTACCGGCATCTTTGGTAGCTTGGCGCTGAGCATCATTGAAATAGGCCGGCACTGTAACGACCGCTTCCAAGATTTTCTCACCTAGATAAGCTTCGGCGTCAGTCTTGAGTTTTTGCAAAATCATAGCCGAAATCTCCTGAGGGGAGTATTCCTTGCCACCCATAAGCACATTGGCATCTCCATTGGGGGCTTTTACCACTTTATAAGCCAAGAAAGCCTCATCCTTGGTTACCGAAGGATCATTGGCTTTTCGACCGATTAAACGTTTAACCGAATAAATAGTATTATCGGGGTTGGTGATGGCCTGTCTGCGGGCCACCTGCCCCACCATGCGCTCGCCATTACGGGCTACCGCCACCACCGAGGGGGTAGTGCGGGCCCCTTCCGCATTGGGGATAATTACCGGTTCACCACCTTCAATAATAGCCATAGCTGAATTGGTGGTACCCAAATCAATTCCTAAAACTTTTCCCATATTTTTATATTCCTCCCAAAAATGATTTAGTGATTTTTATCCTTGTCCTACTACAACCGAGGCTTCACGCAAGATACGCGAACCCATTTTGTAGCCTTTGTTCATAACCCGGGTTATTTGCCCCAAAGGACCCGGCTCCGAAGCCAAAGCCTCATGAATATTGGGATCAAACTCCTCCCCTACCTGTCCGTAAATCTCTATCGAATTATCTTTCAAAGCTTTTTCAAAACTGCTTTGCAACATCTTAAAACCAGAAAACCAGGGGCTATGCAATACCTCTTTGGGTACGTTTTCTACCGCCCTTTCAAAGTTTTCGATAGCCGGCAGAAAAGACCTGACCGCTTCGGCTTTAAATAAAGCGGCAGTTTCTGACCGTTCGTTTTCCACCCTTCTTTTGTAATTGAGAAAGTCAGCCTGAGTACGCTTCCAACCTTCCAGATTATTTTTAACTTCTTCGGTCAGTTTGACTATTTCATCTTCACCCATCGCGTCAAAATCATTTTCCGACAGATTGTGGTTATCTTTTTCCGACAAGTTTTCCTCCTATGGCAAAGTATTGTCCTCAAAACCATACAGCTCGGTAACCAACTTACTCATCACCAGCGACAAATAGCGAATAGTGGAAATGGCATTATTATATTCCATACGGGTGGGTCCAACCACCGATATGGTCCCCGAAGCCTCTCCTTCCAACCCATAGCAGGAAGTGACAATACTAAAATCCTGTACCGACTTTTCAATGTTTTCGTTACCGATAGTAACTTTGATATTGCCCGGTCCGTCGGGACGCAAAATAGCTTTAGAGATGGTCTTATCTTCTACCAAACCCATCAAATCCTCGGTTAAACGCGAAGTGCGGGCAAATTCCGGTTGTTTAAGCACAAACTGCATCCCGTCCACAAAAGATTCGTCATTTTCTTTTTCATCTTCGGCCTTCATAAGCTTCAATATCGCTTCCACCACCAAACGTTCACTATCGGTGAGAGGATCTTTTATTTTAGCTATGCGAGTTTGGGTAAAGCCTTCCAATAGACGGGAAAGACGATTAGACATGATAGACAATTCGTCACTGCTCATCGGAAAGGGAAAGTTCACCAGTTGTTGTTTTACTTTGGCCCCCCGCAGTATCACTACCACTAAAGCTATCTCATTCTGCAGAGGCACGATTTCTACATGGTGCAGTTTGCATACATTGGATTTGGGAGAGGAGATGATAGCCACATTATTAGTCTTGCGGGCCACTAACGAAGCAGTGAGCCTCAACCATTGACTTAATTCTTTTTCCACTTGATGGAACAAGTGATTGATGGTTAAACACTCATCCCGGGATAGTCCCACCGATTGTGAATGTTCCACGTAATAGCGATATCCCAAGTCCGAAGGAACCGAACCAGAGGCATGGTGAGGACGTACAATGTAGCCCTCCTGCTCCAAACGGGCCACCTCATTGCGGATAGTGGCGGTGCAAAAGTTAAAACCACAATCTTCCACGATACACGCTGAGGAAACCGGCTCAGCTCGCTTAACGTACTGTCTAACGATAGAATTTAAAATTAGTTCAGCTCTGGGTGCTAGCATTCTTCATACTTTCTTACTAATTAGCAATCATTATTCCTGATTGCTAACTGTAGCTACAGTTTACTCTTTTGCTCACCAAGTGTCAATAATGGTTCTGGCTTCTAAATGGTCAAACAAAATTTACGGGGGTAAGAAATTTCCCCTGTAGGACGCACAATGATATAATCTAGGTATGGAAATTAAATGGTTTGGACATTCATGTTTTCGGGTAAAAGGCAAAAACACGGCTTTGATTTTTGATCCCTACACCCCCGGTTCCACCGGTTATGTAATGGGTAATCTAAGCGCCGATGCAGTAGCCATCTCTCACGATGAGCCTACCGCCAACTACGATTTCGTCATTGAGGGAAGCCGTAAGACCATAAACGGCCCGGGTGAATATGAGATTGGGGATGCCATAATTATGGGCATAGCTACGGCTAGGGACAGCGCTAACGGAGCCACCAAAGGCAAAAATACCGTTTATTGTGCCGAAATCGATGAAATATCTATCTGCCATTTGGGCGATTTGGGGCATGATTTTACCTCCGACCAACTGGACAATGTAGGTCAAGTGGATGTCCTAATGTTGCCTATAGGCGGCAGTCTAGGTGTTAAATCCGCGGTAGTCATGGTACACAAATTGCAGCCTATGGTGGTACTACCTATGCACTACGGCAGCAGTCAAAACGGTTATCGTTATACTCCGGTAAAAGATTTTCTAAGAGAATTCGGTGCCGAAGACATCCCTTCTCAACCCAAATTGAATTTAAGTAAAAACAGCATGCCTCTTTCCATGCAAATTATTCTGCTGGAAGCTTAACTTAAAAAAACTAGGTCAAATAGTTAGATAAAAATGAACCCCTCGAAAGAGGGGTTCATTTTTATCTATTCGTTTTCCTTATCGGTAAGAAAGCTGGTTAGCTAACTCTGCGAGTGCGGAAGATAAGAACGATAACCGCAATAGTCAAGATAGTACCAATAGCAATTATGACCCAAACCCAAACCGGAGTTCCGGGATCAGGAACATTGACCGTGTTGGTAACAGGATGATTGTTGGTAATAGTGCTATTGTCGGTGTACTTAAACTCGGGACCAGTTTGGAACATGCCAGTCGTCCAAGCACCCCATTGAGTGGGAGCAGCATTGTTAGCATAGCAAACTCTCCAGAAGTATCCGGTGTCGGCTTTTAGACCAGCAGAAGCAGGGATAATCACGTAGTTGGTGGTCAAGGTTTTGCTTTCGTAAACAATGCTAGCGGCAGCGAAAGTATTGTCTTTCGAAACTTGAACCCAATAGGTAGCATTATCATAGCCAGTACCAGTCGAACCGTTGGTGGGATTAGAACCAGATCCCCAGTTCAAGGTAGGAAGAAGAGAGTTATTGTTGCCCAGATTGGTCTGGTAGGTTAACCATGCAACCGGTCCGGGATAAGTAATAAAGTTGCTAGACGAAGAAACTAGACTACTTAAGGGGTTAAGAGACACCACATATACGTAGTATCGGGTGTTTTCAGCCAACCAACCAGTTCCAGTAGCTAACCCGTTAGAGGTCAAATAAACACTGGTTCCGTCACATTCCCAGATACCAATGAGATTGACACCTGTACTAACCGGAACAACACCAACCCCAGTTAGAATAGAATAAGGGGTTTGAACTCCAGCATCATTGGTTTGCGAAGGAATAGGGGCAACAGTAATATAAGTGTCGTTCAATCTGTGGAAGTCAAAACCATTGGCAACAGCAGCGTCAAACACATACACTCTGTAGGTAGAGAAATCATCACCAGCAGTAGAACCCCACTTGTTAAACTTGTCAGCATTGTTCATAGCCGTCCAAGAAACCTTGGCGCTATTGGTTGAAACTTCGGAAATCGTTACACCAGTTACTGGTTTGATTAAAGTATCGGTATAAGTCCAGATGGTATTCTTAGGACTGCTAGCGGTCGCATTGGCGGCAAAAGCCCAAACATTGATGCCAGAAGTCGAGGAAGTTAAAGTAACAAAACCGTCCAGTACTAAACCAGTCTGATTGTCTCCATTAGCTCGGGTACCCTTGTCGACAAAAAGCTCAACAACATTGGTGCCACCGGCTACCGTACCATTCCAACGATAAACTTTTCCGTTGGAACCATTGACATAAACAAAACCGTCAGAGACAGCCATGCTCTTGAAGCCCGGTGTTGCAGGAGCAGCATTGGTAGCAGCAGTATTGTGGTCATTATTGAACACGGCCTGTTTCGCAACTTTAGCACTGCCGGCATTGCTAGCGATCTCAAAATTCATCTGATACAGGTTCTGACCGACGGCCAAAAAGCCTAGGCTAGCCGAGG
>Ga0209737_10003932_pt1 | contig 10420 bp, 6 predicted proteins | sample TergutCu122P3_FD_187284 | JGI IMG/M metagenome (GOLD analysis project Ga0209737, IMG submission 187284) | Cubitermes ugandensis P3 segment gut microbial communities from Kakamega Forest, Kenya - Cu122 P3 (SPAdes) (version 2) | ecosystem: Host-associated > Arthropoda: Insects > Digestive system >...
GCATCATCAGCGGCGGAAAAGTCAGCGCCATCCGAATGCAGCACGTCTGGGTCGAAGCGGCGGTACCCTATTACCCCGCCAGAGGCGCAAAACCCGCCAGCGTCAGAAACCCGATAGACGCCTGGGTTCCGATAGACACAAGCTTCAAACAATACGACTACCTGCAAGGGCTGGACACCGCCGCCATCGTCAACATCAACGGCGAACAGTTAGCCAACAACTTCATCAACAGCGGCACCGTGAACGAACAAGAAGGCTGGGTACAAGGGCTTAGCGCCTCCATCATCGAACAAGCGCAACAGCAAGCGCAACAAAAACTCGAAGCGCACATCAACGGAATGCAGAATCCGACCGTCGGCGACGTCATCGGTGGACGCAAAATCATAAAACAAAGCTACAACGTATTGCCGAGCAGCCTGCCGTATCAAAAAACGGCCAAAGGAAACACCTTCGCGCAACTGCCCGCCAACCTGCAAGTCCGCGTCACCCTCGGCCTCGGATGGGACAGATACGATCAGAGTTATTTGCAGAGCAAAACCATGCCGCTGTATCAGTTGAACCAGCGCAGCATCACCATTTCGTTCAAACCCGCATCAACGGCGGATGAAAATGCTTTAAGAGCATTGATCCCCGAAAACCTCACCGACCCAAGCCAGTTGCCGAGCTTCTTGCCGTCGAGCATTAGAGTGATTCCCGAAATCAAGCGAGACGATGAAGTATTGCTGACTTCGGGATCATTGGCGCTCGGCGAAGAAATCGACATGGGCTACAGCTTCCAAACACCGACGCAGAACTACCTCAACAGAAGAGATAGCATCATCGCGGGGAGTTATCTGGCTCTTGGAATTGTGGGGAGCAATCCGTCGGCAAAGACGTTTAATACGCTAAAAGCGAATCTTGAACAGACGAAGCAAATTCTGGAAACAGGCACCGAGGCGCAAAGGGCGGCGTTGACGCGGGAAAGAGTATTAGGTGACATGTTTGCCTCTGGTGTACTTGGTTATTACGCGCAGTATATCTCGCGAAGCAAGCTCACAAGCTTGGATACCAAAGTGATGTATCAAGCGATTCCAACGGCAGGGACATTTGGATATGAGTCTTATACAAGGACGTTGTTAGGTTTGAATAGAGGTGTGGAAACATATGCTTTAATTATGAACGTGCGAACGGCGCAGGCAATAAATGATCGTCAGGGAAATAGCGCAAAAGCAAAGCAGTTAATGCTTCATATCGGGATGCTTGGTTCTGCTTTGGAGCACCAAGTGCCGGAGCAAATGTTTACCGATCCGAACAGCGCGACAAAGCTTGAAGGGTTCTCAACGGCGAAAGCGTTGAGCATGGCAGTGGAGCAGGGACAAAGAATTTACACTATTACGCAACAAAATCAGGCGCAAGTTCTTCCAAATCTTCGCTTGGATAGCTTGGCGATGAGCGAAATCAGATCAGCACTAGCGGCAGGGAAAGAGATAATCGCGCATACAGATCAATTGGCCGTTCCCGGTTATAGAGGAAGCGGTTATGCGATTATCGACCCCGTAACGGGAGAAGGAGTTTATAAGATCAGTGGGGGGAAAAACGGGGGCGCATTATTGGTAGCAGGAATCGCTCTTATAGCAATTGGCGGACTTGCACTTGGTGCGATTGCGGTAAGCGCGGCGGCAGCAAGCAGCCTTTTGCTGCTTTTGACTGCGGCATCCTTTGGGGTGGGCCTTGTCCTTGTAGTAATAGGATTGATGGATATTATAATGAACGACACTGCGCTCACAGAGGAAGAAAAAAATCAATTGATAGCCGTGCTTTCGGTGCTTGCGACCGGGATTGGCGCTTTATTATCGGTGCCATTAAGCTTAGGGATGTTTATTGCTGGGGTTTTAGCTATCTTTTTATCCCTCGTGAGAATGGTTTGGTAATGAACGTTTATTTCTATTCACTTCTGATGTTTTGGATCGGAATGTTGAGCTACTTTCCAATAGGTCTTATTAACGTAAGAAGGCTTTCTGTTTTTGGAGGAATTCTGACATTATTAGCTTTTGTATTAGGAGGGTTATTGTTTTTCGGTATTGCGGAAGTATGGCTTTATGTTTTGTCAGTACTCTGGGTGGTGCTGGTTTTTTTATTTACGGGATTGCACAGGGGAAAGATCATGAATTTGAGGGCAGAGAAAAACACTTCTATCAATTACATTTTATTTGAAAGCCCTCTGAAAGAAAGAATATATTTTCTTTTGTGGGGAGGGGTTTTTACTTTCACTTTTCTGAAAATATTGCTGGAGATTGTTCGATAAATTCGTATGGCAAGCGTAGCCTGGACAAGCGAAGCGCCGTCCGGGAACAAAACCTTCCGACGCGAAGCGCCTCCGGCGTCATTGCGAGCGGAGCGAAGCAATCCAGCGATTTTTCCATTGCGCATATTTTCTGGATTGCTTCGCTTCGCTCGCAATGACGCATTTCTGATACCTGATATCTGACCTCTGATTCCTGACAACCCTATCCCCACCGCCCTCTCCCCCGCCCCTTATCATGTACTGGATTCCCGCTTTCGCGGGAATGACGGGGAGAGGGGAGAATAGAGAAGGGGAGGGCTACGAACAACGCTACGCTTCACCTTGACCGATACGCTTCCCATTGAGCTTCCCAGCGTCGCCGTTCGCTTTTATCGACGTGGTTGCAACCGACTTCTCCCGCTTCGCTGCGGATGTAGTTCTTTATCTCAGATGCTTTTTCTCTGATAACCCTTAGCGCAAGGGCGATGTCGTTGATGTGTTGATAGCTCGTCGGTGTTTCGAGCGCCACCAAAACAAGCTCTGCAATGCTTTCGATTTCAGAAAATCCCTCTTGCGAAAGAGCGTCCATTGCGTAGATCGTGTCACGAAGCTCCTGGACGTTGGGAAGGGTGCGCCGTGGATCGGCGGTGCGGGATTGTGCAGCCATGATGGTTTCCTAAGTGAATCGTTGAATGGGCACCCTTGTTGAGAGGGTGGTCGGGCACTTCAACACCGCACTTAGAACGGCTCGCAGCTTTTCCCCGAAGGGTCTTGTATCACTGCGCACTACCCGACCATAGTAATAAACTACAGGCGTAAAAAAATCGCTGGCTATCGGGGCGATCATCCGCTAAGCGCAAAGGTGTGTTGAGCACCTGAGTAAAAGCATACTCTTGCCTACTGCTGGCGTCAATGGGGATACCCGATGCCGGAAAAGGTTCGAGCAATCCGCAGAGGAATGCAAAAATACGCTGCAATGTCGTTTACAATTCCGACTTGTAACCCGATACCGCTTCCGTGATGCGTTCTCCTTCTGCCCCCGCTTCTGCTACGTTACCCGCTTCTGCCACGCTGGCCGTTGTCGATCTCGGTTCCAACAGTTTTCGCCTCGAAATCGGCGAGGTACACGGCCAGCAGATCCGCGTGCTGGAAACCTTGCGTGAAATGCTGCGCTTCGGCGGCGGTCTGGACAAGAAAAACCGGATCACCGCCGCTGCCCGTCGTCGGGCGCTGATGTGTCTCGCCCGCTTCGGCGAGCGTTTGCGGGATTTCGACCCCTCGCATGTCCGGGTTGTCGCCACCAACACCTTCCGAATTGCCGCCAACGTGGACGATTTCCTGCCCGAAGCGGAAATGACGCTCGGCTTCCCGATTGAAGTCATCTCCGGCCACGAAGAAGCGCGTCTTATTTTTCTCGGCACCTCTTATTGCCTGCCGCGCTCCACGGCGCATCGGTTGGTCATCGACATCGGCGGCGGCTCGACCGAATTCATCATCGGGCAGGGACGCCAGCCGCAAAAACTGGAATCGCTCAAACTCGGCTGCGTCAGCATGAGCCAACGCTTTTTCGTCAAAGGCAAACTGTCAGCCGCTAACTTCAAAAAAGCCGAAACCTATGCCCGTGCCGAGATCGAGCTGATCGCCCGCGCGTTCGACCGCAAACACTGGCGCGAAGCCTTCGCTTCGTCGGGGTCGGCGCTGGCGTTGGCGGAAATCCTTGAAGCCAACGGCTTTTCACCCGGCGGCATCACGCTCGACGGATTGACGGCGCTGCGCAAAAAGATGATCGCCGGTAAAACGCTTGCCAACCTGAAACTGGCGGCGCTGAAGCCGGAGCGTGTACCGGTGCTGGCCGGAGGGCTGGTGATCATGCGCGCTGCGATGACCGAATTGCGCATCCCGCGCATCGTGCCGGTCGGCGGCGCCATACGACTTGGCGTCCTCTATGAACTGCTGGGTCGCCATCACGATCAGGACAGCCGCGACGCCACCGTCGAGCTGCTGCTCGATGATTACCAACTCGACCGCCCGCACGTTCGCCGCATCGCCGCACTGGCGCTGGAATTGTTCCGGCAACTTCACCCGAAAGCCGACGCCGCCGACGCGCAAATGCTGCAATGGGCAGCGCTGCTGCACGGCGTCGGTGCCTCGATTTCACCTATCGGCTATCACAAACACAGCGCCTACATCCTGATGCACCGCGATATGCCCGGCTTTTCATCCGCCGAACAAAAACATCTGGCCGTGTTAGCGCTCACTTGTCGCGGCAATCTCGGCAAAGCCACGCCCTACCTGAAAGAAACGACATCGCGCATGCAGATTCTGGCGTTGCGGCTGGCGCTGCTCTTTTATCGCGCCCGACGTCCCGTTGACCTGCCCGCGATCCAGTTGCGCGTTCGCGGCAAAACGCTGCACTACCGCCTCAGCGCCCGTTGGCTTGCCGCCCATCCGCTGACCGAATACCTGATCGACAAAGAACGGCGCGAATGGGAAGCGGCGGGATGCCCCTGGAAAGAAAAGTAGGTTGCTGGTGAGCGTAGCGAACCGCAACGGGTCGGTTTCACGCGAAGGCGCAAAGCTTCAAAAAAAAATTTAACCGCAAAGAACGCAAAGAACGCAAAGAAAAATTCTCACGCGAAGGCGCGAAGGCGCGAAGAAGTGCTGTAGGCTGGGTTGAGCGAATAGCGAAACCCAGCAAGCGTAGCCCGGATAAGCGAAGCGCCATCCGGGAACCACCTTTGTCATTCTGCGCGGAGCGAAGCGGAGTCGCAGAATCCATAAAAACGCCTCACGCGAAGGCGCAAAGCCGCGAAGGAACGAAAGCTAAAGCTCCCTCCCATTCAAGGCATAGGTATCTACACAAGTATGGGAGTAGCCCCGAAGGGGCGTCATATGAGTAACCGTCGGTGGAGCGAGCATCGCGAGCGAAACCGGCGGAAATCGAACATCCAACACTCCCCCAGCCCTGCAAGGGCTGAATAATGTCTGTTCAGCCCTTGCAGGGCTGGACGATGGTGCTGTCTGTTTCCGCCGGTTCCGCGTTCGCTACGCTCACGCTCCACCGACGGTTACTCATGTTGCGCGCCTGCGGCGCTGCCTGGAATGTGAGAGAAAAGTGCTGTAGGCTGGGTTGAGCGAATAGCGAAACCCAGCATTTCATTCCTGCTCTCTCACCCACCCTTGTCTGGCACTGGATTCCTGCTTTCGCGGGAATGACGCCACATTTGTGTAGCGTGTTCGATTCCTTCGCGCCTTCGCGTGAGATCATGTTTTTCTGATGCCTGACCTCTGAACCCCCTCTCCCCCAACCCCTCTCCCGCAAGGGGAGAGGGGTGTTTCGTTTCTTCGCGCCTTCGCGTGATAACAAAAAGGGCGCGATAAATCGCGCCCCTACGCTCGGATCTCTGATCTCTGATTACATTCTCTCGATCATCGCTTTCCCGAATCCTGAGCACGAGACCTGATTCGCGCCTTCCATCAAGCGTGCGAAATCGTAGGTCACCAGTTTGGCCTGAATCGCTTTTTCCATCGACGCGATGATGAGATCCGCCGCTTCGACCCAGCCCATGTGGCGCAGCATCATTTCCGCCGAGAGAATGATCGAGCCGGGGTTGACGTAATCTTTGCCGGCGTATTTCGGCGCTGTTCCGTGCGTCGCTTCAAACATCGCCACGGTGTCTGACAGGTTCGCGCCCGGCGCGATGCCGATGCCGCCTACTTGTGCGGCCAGTGCGTCGGAGATGTAATCGCCGTTCAGGTTCATGGTGGCGATCACGCTGTATTCGGCGGGGCGCAACAGGATTTGTTGCAGGAAGGCGTCGGCGATCGAGTCCTTGATCACGATGTTCTTGCCGGTTTTCGGGTTTTTGAATTGACACCAGGGGCCGTCATCAATCAACTGTGCGCCGAATTCTTTTTGCGCTACCGCATAGCCCCAATCGCGGAACGCGCCTTCGGTGTATTTCATGATGTTGCCTTTGTGTACCAATGTCACCGATGATCTGTCGTTGTCGATGGCGTACTGGATCGCTTTGCGCATCAACCGCTCGGTGCCTTCACGCGATATCGGTTTGACGCCGATTCCCGAGGTTCCCGGAAAACGAATCTTCTTGATGCCCATTTCCTTCTGGAAAAACTCGATCACTTTTTTCACCTGCGGCGACCCTTCCGGCCATTCGACGCCGGCGTAGATGTCTTCCGAGTTTTCGCGGAAGATCACCATGTCGGTTTTTTCAGGCTCTCTGACCGGCGACGGCACGCCTTTGAAATAACGCACCGGGCGCAGGCACACATACAAATCCAACTCCTGCCGCAACGCCACATTGAGCGAACGGATGCCGCCGCCGACCGGCGTGGTCAATGGGCCTTTGATCGACACCACATACTCTTTGAGCGCATGCAGTGTTTCTTCCGGCAACCAGGTGTCCTTGTCGTAAACGTGCGTCGCTTTTTCGCCGGAATAGATTTCCATCCAACTGATTTTGCGCTTGCCGCCGTAGGCTTTTTGCACTGCCGCGTCCACAACCTGGATCATGACCGGCGAAATATCGACGCCGATGCCATCGCCTTCGATGTAGGGAATGATCGGGTTGTCGCTGACGTTGAGCGAAAAATCGGCATTGACAGTGATCTTGTCACCGGCGGGGACTTTGACGTGCTGATAGTTCATAGAAACTCCTGCTAAAAGTAGGGAAACGCAAGCAAAAAACGCCCGACATGAGGTCACACGGCGCGAAATGGTTAGAGCGCATCATGCACCATGACCGCATCCGGCGCAAGCCTCTGAAAATTATTTTGCTAGTATGGTTGTTTCCGAGCGTAACACACCCTATCATGCGGTGTTCAAGGAATACCATGTCATCAGACAAATCCGCCGCCGAGGGCGCGAAGGACACCGTTAACCAAAGGAGGACTTTTCATGCAAGACCATGAGAAACAAAAAAGAGCCAAAGTGGTATTGTTGGCGGGCGTGTTTTTCAATCTGGCCATCGGCGTTCTTTACGCCTGGAGCGTGTTGAAAACAAGAATGACGGCCTCCATCGCTGACGGCGGCTGGGGATGGTCAAGCTCGGAAGCGGGGCTGCCCTATACCCTCGCCATCGTGTGTTTCGCGCTGGGTCTTTTGATCGGCGGAAAAATTCAGGACAAAACAGGTCCCAGATGGCTGGTGACCGCAGGCGGCGCTTTTGTGGGGCTCGGCCTCATCCTGTCCGGTCTGGTCGGTAACAGCCCGATGGGTGTTGCCATTTGTTTTGGCGTGGTTACGGGTTTGGGCATCGGCCTGGGTTACGGCTGCGTTTCCCCGCCGGCGCTGAAATGGTTTCATCCCAGTAAAAAAGGGATTGTCAGCGGTTTGATCGTGGGCGGCTTTGGTTTGGCGGCGGTCTATTTCGCGCCGTTGACCACCGTGCTGCTCAACCAGTTCGGCATCGAAAAAACATTGATGTTTCTGGGCGCGGGCATCTTCATCGTCAGCACATGTCTTGCGCAGCTCATCAACAATCCGCCGGAAGGTTATACGCCGGCAGTTCCCACGCATTTAAAAGAAACCTCTGCCAAAAGCTACGCCTCCGTGGATTTCACCATGAAGGAAATGCTGAAAACCAAGCGTTTCTACCTGATGTTTGTGATGTTTCTTTTGTCGGCGTCGATTGGCCTGATGATGATCGGGAACATCACGAAAATCGCCAGTGTTCAATTGCAAATCACCGACACCGCCGTTCTGGCAATGCTGGTCATGTTCCTGGCGGTGACGAACACCTTTGGCCGGGTGCTGGGCGGATTGATGTCCGACAAGATCGGCAGAATCAACGCCTTGTTTGTGGTGTCCGTTTTGCAATTGCTGAACATGGTGGGGTTCATCTATTGTCACAACATGGTGATCCTGGCCGTCGGAATTATCCTGATCGGATTCTGTTACGGAACGCTTTTGAGCGTGTTCCCGGCCTTGACGATCGACCAATACGGGATCAAAAATTATGGCGGGAACTATGGTGTTCTGTTTCTCTCCTGGGGACTTTCCGGCGTGGTGGCGCCTCTGATGGCGGACTATATCTATGATACGACCGGGAAATTTATCACCGCGTATATCATTTGCGCCGGTATGATGGCGGTCGTGCTTGTGGCTACGTATCTGCTGAAAAAGGACATTGACGCGCATTTGAAAGCGTAGTTACGGCAATTAACCGCAAAGAGCACGCGGCGTCATTGCGAGCGAAGCGAAGCAATCCAGAAAAAGTGCGCAACAAAAAAACGCTGGATTGCTTCGTCGCTTCCCGCCACGCTTCGCTCGCGGCTAAAGGCTCCTTGCAATGACGCCTTTTTTCTTTACGGCTTCGCGCCCTCGCGTGAGGCGTTTTTTTTCTGATTCCTGATTCCTGACCTCTGACTTCTGACTTCTGACTTCTGACTTCTGACTTCTGACTTCTGACTTCTGACTTCTGACTTCTGACTTCTGACTTCTGATTCCTGATTACAATGCGACCATGACTGAAAAGCCTATTGCTGTCACGCCATACCGCTTCTGCGTCGCGCCGATGCTCGACTGGACAGACCGCCACTGCCGTTATTTTCACCGGCTGCTGTCGCCGCATGCGCGCTTGTACACCGAGATGGTGACGGCTGCGGCGCTGTATTACGGCGACGCGGCGAGACATCTGGATTTTGACGCCGCCGAACATCCGCTGGCGCTGCAACTGGGCGGCAGCGATCCTGCGATGCTGGCGCACGCGGCGCGACTGGGCGCGCGTTGGGGTTACGACGAAATCAATCTCAACTGCGGTTGTCCGAGCGAGCGGGTGCAGAGTGGCAGCTTCGGCGCGTGTCTGATGAAAGAACCGGCGCTGGTGGCGGATTGCGTGCGGGCGATGCGCGAAGCGGTGTCGATTCCGGTAACGGTCAAACACCGAATCGGCGTTGACGCCATCGAAGATTACGGCTTCGTGCGCGATTTTGTCGGCGCGGTGCATGAAGCAGGCTGCGACGTGTTCATCGTGCACGCGCGTAACGCGATTCTGTCCGGTCTGTCGCCGAAGGAAAACCGCGAAATTCCGCCGTTGCGCTACGAAACAGCGCATCAACTGAAACGCGATTTCCCCCAATGCACCATCGTGCTGAACGGCGGACTGGCCGACTGGCCGACGATAGAAGCGCAGTTGACGACAGGGATCGACGGCTTGATGGTGGGGCGCTGGGCGTACCATCAGCCGTATTGTCTGGCGGAAGCCGAAGCGCAGTTGTTCGGTTGCAACGCGCCGCTGCCGACGCGCCGCGCCATCATAGAAGCCATGATCCCCTACATCGAAAATCAATTGCGGCAAGGCGTGGCGTTACGGGCAATCACCCGCCACCTTCTCGGGCTGTACCACGGCCAGCCGGGGGCGCGGCTGTTCCGGCAATGGCTCTCCGATTCGCGGCAATTGGAACGGCAATCGGTTGATGTGCTTTACGAGGCGCTGAGGAAGGTGTCAGCGTAGGCTGGCGAAGAACGAAGCGAACCCCAACGGTTCCACGCGAAGCCGCGAAGAAAAAAGCCCCCTTTTCAAAGGGGATGTCGGCGAAGCCGACGGGGGGTTGCAAGGTACCCGGCGAAGCCGACGGGGTTTGTTGCGAGCTGGAAGAGGGCGCTTCAAAAAAGAGCCATTTTTGCAGCAGACGCTGTAACAGAAATACCGCTTGTCCGTTACTTCTGGTTTTTCATATTGCGTTGGGCTATGGTGCTTCTTCATGATGCATTTATCCCTGGTTAAACGTTTCTGCGAGGTGTCCCGTGAAATCAAAAACAAAAGTGTTTCTTTGCGCATTATTCGGCTTGTTTCTCGTCGCGTGCGGCGGTGGCGGCGGCGGTGGTGGCTCTCCCACGCCACCGGAACCCCCGATCCCCCCTCCGCCCCCGCCACCGACAAGCACGGACGTTACGCCCGCCCCACGGGTCACCGCAACCCTACAGATTCCGGGCTTCAGCGCGGAAGATTATGCGCGCTTGTCCGACAACAGAGGCCGGGATTATGTTCGCCCCCTTCCCCTGGACGCCGATGCCGTGTTCAGATTGCCGCAGCCGTTTTCCCGCCTGTTGTTCCAATGGATGAGCAGCGGCAACTACGACTACAGCACATCCCAATACGGCGCTCCCAGCAGCTATCGCATTCAGGTTTCGTC
>Ga0209737_10003933_pt1 | contig 10419 bp, 5 predicted proteins | sample TergutCu122P3_FD_187284 | JGI IMG/M metagenome (GOLD analysis project Ga0209737, IMG submission 187284) | Cubitermes ugandensis P3 segment gut microbial communities from Kakamega Forest, Kenya - Cu122 P3 (SPAdes) (version 2) | ecosystem: Host-associated > Arthropoda: Insects > Digestive system >...
TCAGCGTTGCCAAACGTAGGTCCATATATATACGACGTTATCATTTCTGGCTTTACTAGGAGCTCCATATATATACATTAGTAGCCTAAGGGTTAAGAAAATTTATCTTTCGCCCACATTGTGTTTTACCCTTCGTACATTTCTTCTAATGAATACCGATTATTTTTTATGCTTTTAGGTTGGAACTGACTTCCTACATGTATCAGATAAATTGCAGTCTTCAAAGGTTAATTAATATGGGAAGTCATTTGTTCCGAAATATTGCGATCTGTACGATTCGTTACACCTTGAACATTGACTTAGATAAGCTGGAATTTGCACGATAATGTAAAGTTTTTTAGAGTCAATGCAAGATCGAATCGGCATTTCACTATTTTCAGAAAGTGTAGTGTAATCTAGGTTGATGCGTTCGGGAGATGCTCTTTCCCAATCTCACCCATGACACTGTTTTGACTTAATTTTTTCTATCGCAGTCCTCATGCCCTATAGACAAATGTTAGGACAATTCTATCAATTAAGACGCTGCAACTTCCTTCACTTCCAATACATTATTGACCATCATGCAATTACTAGAGAAAACAAAACATAGTCTCTGAGTTACGTGAACAACGCGAAATAAACTGCAAATTAATAGAGGCAATGAAATCAAACCCAGGAAAATTGGACTCTTCATAACTTCTGTATGAGTGGATACCAATTTCAGATTTCTTTATGTCCACGTTTAATTCCGCCGATCCCAGCAGCCGCGCAGTCTAAGGCTTGGGGCTGCGAAAGCTCACTTGCTGGTATTGTGGGTTCGAATCCTGCCGCAAGCATAGGTGAATCTCTCTTGTGAGTGTTGTGTGTCAGGTTGTGGTCTCTGCGTCGGGCCGATCACTTGTGCAGAGGAGTTCTACCGAGTGCGGTGCTTCGGAGTGTGATCTTGAAACCTCAATGACGTGATGACGTATGGTTTTGTGAATAAGTAACAACGTTTACCTCTATCTTTAGGGTAGAAGGGTAAACCCGACAGCTCCCCTCCAACGCCGGCAGACTATAAGTCTCACACGCCAAAATACTGTTAACCTGTGAACGCAATATATATTATATATTCTTCTAGATAGCTTTGTTCCAGTGATCTTGACATTGTTAGTTGACATGGTTAGTTACCCACTATTTATGGAGAAAGTTGATTGAGGCATTCGCTACCAGTCGAAAGGTCTCGGGTTCGATTGCCGATTGTGTCATTAGAACTTTTCACTGAGATAATTCTTCCAGCCGCACTATGGCGCTGGGGTCGACTCAACCTCTAACAGATATATATACCAGGAATATTTCCTGTGGGGTACAGGCGGCCGGTGCCTAGGGCTAACAATTTTACTACTTTCATGACCCACCTGTCTTGAAATTTGGGAGCCTCAGCTCTCTGGAACCCTTGAAGCCTGTACAGAGATTGCTTTACCTTACTCAGTATTTTCGCACAGGAGTTTGTGGGTGTGTGAAAACACTGCAATTTAGTGTTTTGGTTTAGTGACTTCAACAACCCTCTGAATATTTAAGATAAAGTGCTGTGACATGTGCATTTGTCTTGTCACCTGCAACACTGACTCTGAAAGCATTTCTGTACAGTGTTGTGACATGAGCATTGGTTTGGCAACAAACCAGTAATCATAGCAATGTCTGTATCTGTGGTGGCACTTCAGAGGAGCTATGCACTTTGTGTAACGTAACATTCAAACAGCAAACAGTGTCAACTGAACTGTTACAAAGTTAGGACCCATCCACAGGAAGACAGGCAGCAAACCAGGTAAGCCATAGCATCAACATTATCTTGTGTTGCCAGTCTGACCCCAGGCTGGTCATGATAAAATAGTACACTGCCAGGCAACTTTGTGTTTGTTTTTTGATGCAATAGCCACCAGAACTTCAGAGGTTAAGGTCAAGTTGCCAAGTATGTTCATGGAGTATTTTGTTACTATTAGTTTGTAAGGTTTTGTTCTTTGCCCTCTTTGTTAGGTGCCTAAGATAGGATTTGTAAATAGGTGGTGTAAATTAAGAAAAACTGACGTTCATTTAGGAGTGTTAGGTTAAGTACTTATGTGTGCTTTCTTTATATCATTGAGTGACAACTTGGCAGGTTCAGTTGGAATGACCAATGAAATGTGAGGATGACAGAGAGAAAAGAAGTACTTTTGCAGACTCTCCTCATGAATAACTCACATTGTCAAAACATAACAACAGTGTTTTTCTTCTTACTTGGTTTTGAACGTACATAAACACAAACTGTATAATTATGCTTATAACGTGAAATATGAGGACTGTCACACATCATTCACAAAATTAAAATTAGGAGGAATTCAGTGTTTACAGAAGGTACTAAATTATACGGAATACAGTGAAGTACTGAAGGCACAGAATTACACAAGTCAAGTCACTTAAAAACACTTATATCGAAGGAAAATAGGGTTGATGATGCAGTCACAGTTTGTGCTTGAATAAATCGTGCAATTCACACAATACTCAGAATTCTACAAAGTCAGCTGACAAATTAATTTCTGCTTTAGTGAGAGAAGAATTAGGCTATGCTACAGACAAAATCTTAATTTGAATTCAATAGGTTAGATGCCAGGCTATGTGGCATTAGACTTTTTATTATAATGATGTGGGTTGTACTTCTTTTTATTAACCAACCAGGCGCACTAATTATTCAAATTTATTCTGTTATAAAACTCTACACGTTTCGGGCATCTCCTCTGCCCATCATCAGGAGTTTTCTACTGTATATTCGGCATTGGTAAGTTTCATGCAGTTTTGATGACAACTTCCAAGCAGAGTCAGGATGGAACTCCAACCTGACTCCACTTGGATATGGTCATCAAAAACTTGCATGAAACTTACCAATGCCGAATGTACAGTAGAAAACTCCTGATGATGTGCAGAGAAGATGCCCAAAACGTGTACAGTTTCATAACAGAATAAATTTGAATAATTAGTGTGTCTGGTTGGTTATTAAAAAGAAATTTATTACGATGCATGTTCACATGAATGTAAAGTGGGTTGTACTCTTGTATGCTATCCCCATTTTCCTTTATGTCATATACATGGGATTTAATGAACATGACCTGTATTTTAGAAACTGTAATCTGCAACAGTCTGAGTACAGATATTTCAACAGAATAGTCTAAGCACATTCATTAGGGAGGGAGTGTAATATTTAGGATGTATACAAATATATGCAGACTACAGATAAAAAATTGCACCCATGGGACTCCCAACACATCCTCTTCATCATATTCATAGCAAACAAGAGCATTATATCTGAGTGATGCATACCATTGTGTTCTTCTTTCTTTCAATGTTTTTAGCTTCATTCTATGGAGACAAAATTGTATTATTCTCGGCATAGAGCTTAGATATTTTATCTTGAAGTGGAAATGCAGCCAGCAATGACAACTGTTTTGTTCATTGTACCTTGCTTGCTTTATCCACAGCAGTTTGCTGAATGAAGATTTATGTACATTGTAGTCACAAATTTGTGTGAACTGAAAGTACATTCTTTTTCATCTTTAGTAGCTGATTGTTTTAACAGTCCTATTGTCTGAAAAATGGTAGATATCTACAGAAAACTGTTGAATTTACATGCCTTAAAGATGTTCCACATGTATGGAATATCAAGCCAAGAATTGTACATCAACACTTTTCTGTCCGAAGAAGAAGAAAAGTCATGCACTAACAGTACAAACGGAACAGATAAGTTTCCTGCATCATGTATTTTACTCCAGTTTCTCCTTTCCATTGTTTTTGTAAAATACTTTTTTTGGTGGGGAGAAGGGGTAGGTTGTTTTGTCTTGTATCATTTCAGGTGACACTCATATCTTGTGCCTCAATTTGGTGAATGGGTGAAACAAAGATCAGTGTATTCATGATAAGTTATGTTGTTGCATTAAATGTAAAATCCTCAGTCTATACAAACTCCAGGCATGTCTGCTGTGATGTCAGTATGCAGTATCTTGGCTGAGGTGCTCATAGCAATGCAGAAACTTCTGTTAGGTTCCCCATGCCCATCATGTCAGGTCTTGATGGACACATTTTGTATAAACAGTGGTCTTTGGGAGGAGTATACTACCTCGATGTTCAAGATACATATTTTTACATAGAATGCCAAAGTGTCCAACTCTGAAACTATGAGACAATGTATCAGAAAAAATAGTCCAAATAAACACAGAACTTTCTTTTAAACAATTGTCTCTGTATCTGCATGCATGGTCAAGTAATGCAAAATGACAGATTAGTAAAATGTTTCATTCCTTGGCTAAATAAGATATAAACCAATAACATGGTATTTTGCCTTCAAAAGTCAGCCTTGTCCCAGTTTTTTACTGTTAAGCATTCCAAATTCCATCACCATATTTTAAATATTTGAAACTCGCCCTATCCTGAGCCAGTTAAATATCGGGTGCACATTTAAAACACATTTCTTACATTCCCAGTATCAGTTTTTACAGTCTTCTTGTTAACAGTTGTTTTATGACTTTCTTGAGAAGTCCCCATTCAAGAATAAAATTCTTTTAGGGAACTTGTCAGTCTGCTAACTTGTACTAAACTGTCCATCAGTTCCTGTGTTCATACAGGAACTTGGTCAACTGAAATTCTTCTTTAGTTCAAATTTTAGGTGTGTATTTCACTGTCTCGCTATTTACATGATAAGAGTCCAGTATCACACTGTGCATGATGCAAGAAATACCAGAATATTGAAAGTTCCATGTGCAAAGCATGAATCTGGAACACTCCCTAAAATATTCATTAAAGATGCATCAGAGTGACATTTATTCTTTTGCTTTACACAGACTGGAACAGACTTGATAGTTTATCATATGTTGAGGGTGGCAGTAATGTTCTTGTTGCACCATATGAAATCAGGTTAATTCGGTGTCATACAAGTTGTACCAGCACTGGAGATTAAGTAGCTCTGCAAGAAATGTCAGGATGTTTGGAATGGTGATTTGGGTAGCATAAGAAAGAAGAGGTTAAGTTTGTCAGAATTAACATGCAATGGCTGAGGAAATCCCACAGAAAACCTCAGTCAAGATGCTGTGTTCCAGCTTAGAAATAGATTAGTTTCAAACTGTGGGATCTCATGTGGAGTATAGTTATGCTCACCTTTATACAGCACTTCTCATGTGTGATATCTGTTTAGGGAAAGTGCATGTTGCCAGTATGGGAGTGGAGAGTTTCATATGGATTGCTTGAATTGTAATAAATTTGCCAGTATGGCAACCTAATGATGGCAGGTGACTCTTTGTATCATAAAATGGAACTGGATTTCTGGCAAGTTGTGAAAAATGCATTTCATCAACCACTTGCAATACATCCACTGCGCAGGACATGAGGTGCTCTTTTTCATCAGTGGTGGCAGTGTATCTGAACATTCGCCTTCATGTAGTGCCAAGGGGCCAGGGGGAGGTATGAGCCCCTCCTGAAATAATAGGCACAAGTCCCAAACTGAAACATGGTATATTTTACAAAAAAGTAAAATGCTGATAATAAACAGTATGAAATAAGAAATTATTTGTCCCAATAATAAAATTCGCTTACCAGTCTTGGGTCTATGATAAACAAAACTGAACCTCTTCTTGGATCTTGACCCTAGAAGATGGGACCAATAGGTTGTCCCAAAACATTGTTAATAAATTATAACTAGTCACTGTGTAAAGGCCCAATAACCCAAAAGAGCACAGTTCTCATCTACACCATGGCAGAAGATTGAAATCAAACCAAAACAGAATCAAATTGAAAAAAATTATGCAGAGTACACAAACAAGTCAGCAGACGGTCTCGAGGGTGGCTGTCACCAACTGGTGCAACAGGAGATATGCCTGGTTTGTACTGCAGTGTTAATACTGCAAGAATGGTGGCAGTTTACTCTGAAGTTCAAATGTTCGCAGACTTGGCTGAGTGTGTGATCTTGCATACCCCTTACAAACATGAAATTCTGCTGCCACTGGTTAATAGATGGTGCCACATTTCCATGCCTTCATGTCTTCTTCCTCACATTGCTCCAGTCCTTACATCTTGTGTCACTAGCATTCTGTGCACATGACATGTCTCTAAGTGATGTGATCTCATATTTTTGTGCTTGCATTCATTTATTTACAGTATGTTAATAGCACACAGCTACCATAACACAAACCAGTAGTAGTACACAGATACTGTAAAGCTGTTCTTACTTGAGCTGTTCAAAGAGTCAACTATTAGTTCCCTAACATGATCTGCAACACCAAAACACAGAAGTGCCGTGTGACAACATTTCTCTGCGATGTTCTGTACAGTATTCCTCTTGTGCTTGCAAGCACACTTAACTGTCATTACTCCATAATGTGGTGAAGTTTTAGCACGTAATCATGCATGTCCTGTGACAGCTTTTATACCAGTCTTGTCAGCGTCTGCTCTCCTCAGCATTGCAAAAATAATTTTTCACTTGACTTAAATTAAAATTCATATAATTTTGAACATCTTTGCTTTCTAATGGCTGACTTTTAAAGTCATATGCAACAGTGTTCTTCATGTAATAGTTTAATTTTTCATATTATGTTTCATGAAGTATTTGAAGAACATGGCACCTTAATTTTATTACTCTTTATACACACACACAAACATATAGTAACTTATTACTGCCAGCTATGTCCAGTTAAATATGTGTGTGGGGGGGGGAGTGACACAGCGTCTTATCCATAACTGTATCAGTTTTTATTGAGTGCTGTATAACCAACAAAGGTAATGAAGCATCTTTAAAAGCTGTGACATAAGTGCAGACAGCTTGCTGACTTGCATACTGCTCTGCAAATATCTCCCTACACATGCATAAAATGGGAAGACTGATTATGAGACAATGACTCCACATGACAGTATAGGATCACTCATATTTTCAACCAGCCAGTTGTAATACAGACTCAGTTCTATCACTGAGTCATTAGAAATCATCCTGTTGAGCAGTCCTCTCCACTTACAATATTTCACACATGCTGGGACATTGAATCGGAGATAGGCTTACACTGAGTACCTTGGAGAAAATAAAATTTCAATTCAATATTTTAAACACATATGTTTTTAATAATATGAAGAAAACATTAAAATTACATTAAATGTTTGAAATTTGAAATATGTGTGGATTTAAAAGGCATAACAAAACATAGAACATTTTAAAAAATGTCTATCAACAATAGACAATCAATGCATATTTATCACTAACATACATACAGACTTCCGCACAATATAAATTGTGTGACAGTGTCAATAAAGAATCTCAGTGTGTGTTCATATGTACAGATGAACTGCGCTTTTTTTTTTGTAACACATAGTGCCAGAACTTAATTCTAAACAGCAGGTAAAGTGAAAAATGTTTCTTGTCTCGGTATAAAAAATGTTTAAAAATGCTGATATTGTTGTTTCTTATTGTGATAATATTGTTGGAATAAGAACAACAAATAAGATTTATTTCCCCCCCCAGGTCTGACTTATAGTAACCGATGTCACGATTATTAAAGGTGTCAGTAGGCTGTATTGTTGCATACTGTCACAAACAAAATACTGCACATAACTACACTGTGTAGTGTAAGCATAATATAAATGCAAAGTTTCAGTGTTCTACACAATTTATAATATATTTTATATATATATATATATGTATGATTATTTTATATTTGAGAGCAGGGAAGTGCAATTCTCATTTCCTTTACAAGACTCACATAAACATTAATGCTGCTAGACAGGTAATACATATTAACAAACTGACACATACATTGGATATTTTCCATCTTTTCATTTTTTTTTTTTCAGCAATACGTTTCAGAAGATGGCTGTGCTTGTGTCAGGTGAAACTATGACTCCTGGTATACTGAGTCCATTACATTGAGTTAATATCTGTCTAGATTTTTGTCATTCATGTTTGTAAATTCAAGTATGAATACGTAAATATTTCAGTAAAACTATTCTAGTTTCTAAGAAAATGACATACCATCTGTGTGCAAAGAAACATATAGGACTAGCTAACATATTTACACTAGAAACATTGAAATTTTTACATAATACTTGAGTTGTAAATGACAGAGAAAAGATAATGTACTGTATGTGCTGTTTCGTTTAACTGTCTACATTTGTCTGTGTACAGAATGTGCAAAATGTAGTGTTTTTTCACGGCATATCTGACACTTCCTCATTTCTAGCTCATTCACTTAGATTTTGCATAATGAGGCGAAATCTCTTCAGGAAATAATATGAGAACGGAGGTTTCTTTTTCCAAAAGAACCTGTATATGAAGACAGGATGGAGTTCTGCATCTTGTAACTGTGCTAGAAATTAGTTATTCTGCTTTAGGTTGGAAATATCTCGTGTTCTTCATGAGACTTATATCGGATGTTGAATTTGGGACTACTGTGTAGCCCTTGTTTACTGTCAGATTTAAACACGCCTATACAAGAAACTGAAGCTGATCTAATTGTAGTTTACCCAACTTGTTATCCAAATAAGGACAGCATCTTTCTAAATTAGGAAATGCTTATGAATGCTCAACTCAAAATAATGCAGTGAGGAAATTGTTTTCAAAATCAGTGGTAGAGTAAAAAAAAATGTTAGGATAAGAGGAATAGAAAGCTCAAAACTGCCTCTGAATTACAAGGGTGATATTGACTTTCTCTGGTATGTGGACTGGTTGAGAGTGCCCAGTGCCTACCCCTCTGTCACATGATTTAACCACAGCAGACTTCCCTGGTGAGTATCAAATTGTCAGGCATCAAAATCATGCAAACATGATAAAATTAAAATAATGATTTTTGGTAACTCTTGCTATGATTTAGGTTGGGAGATAGGGGGTATTGTTGGCATTGTGTGATGATTTACACCATTTTTGAAAGTGTAAAGTAGGGTGGGAAGAGATGTGATGTAATGCTTTTGTTTCATATTCACAAGTCCCTTTGTTTTTTGAGATATTATATTTGGCCAAAAGTGTGACTTATTTTATGAAGAAACTAGGTAACAATTTGAATAAAGAAAGCACTTTAAATTGGAACAAGTTATAAGTATTCAGCAGTTGGCAATTCTGACATGATTATTAGGAAGCAACTAATATGAAAATCTGAATAAAGAAAGCATTCTAAATTGGATCAAGCTAAAAGTCTTCAGCAGTTGGCAATTCTGACTCATGATTACTGGATTATGTTTATCACACATACATGCAATAAACAATTTACTGACTAACTACGATGATTATATTGTCATAAAAGAAAAGTCATTGTGCTATGGTCCCACTTTTGTGGAATCTTTTTACTTTCAATCCAGTACATAAACCTTAAAATCCAAAGAGTGTAGAGTGAATAATTCCTGTATAACAATTTCGAAGACATGATCAGAAATGTAAGGAAGATGGCATTATAAATTTAGTGCTTAAAAGACTGTGACTTAAAAAATACTTCTGTGTATTTATATTTACTCTATTGTGGAAAATTTGCATTTAATACAGTTAATATAAATTGCTGCTGAGCTGCTTGCCATTTTATTTTTAATTAGTCCTTTAATGATGCTGTGTATTGGGTCCTAACTACTGGCCATATTTAAATTTTTAGCACCCTTAAATGCATTCATGACAGTATGGTGCAGTGCGGCTAACACTGTGCAAAGAATAAAATGCCCATACAGTCCACAGTGCCCAGTAATGAATGTTTAACTAAAATAGTAATGCATGGAAGGATAACAATAATTGAGTTGGGTAGCTGGTAAATGCAATGCACAATGGCAGAAATGTGGATATTTTCCCTTCTCCAACTTACTGACTGAATCATGTCGTGTGTAACAAAAGTAAGTCGATGAATACTGGTATACAAGGAAGCTGAATGCAATCAGTCATCTTTGTTCCAGTTTTTTAACCTAAAACACAATTTTATTTTTCACTGATTACTGCACAACTTCCTTTGACAAGTATTGAATTTGACCCTAGTGTAACAATCTCTGACATAAATATGCAACATTTCATAAATACTGAAAAATCATAGTTATGTTGTGATTCTTGCATGTCTTTAATTTCAAGATATTTATGCAAAATCTTGGAATTCACTTGAATTTTATCTGATTTTTTCTATGTGTGTTTCATATATAGTCTGACACGAACACTCTCTTCAGGTCTGGAACACTCCCATGCCTGCAGACATCTCCAGTATCCAAATATGACACTCCTGCACAATTCAGAGCTGTTGTGAGTGATTCAACAGACAGAACTGGCACAGGAAGCCGCTTCTGTCTGTGGGGTCTTCGTCTAGGTGGTGTCTGTTGGACTGAATGTCGTGTGAGAGGTTGCCCCAGTATACGGCGGTTTCCTGGTACCTGCTTGTGGAAACGTTTACTGTTGGCTTCTTTACCACTTGTTTCAATCATTTTATGTCTGCCAGAACT
>Ga0209737_10003934_pt1 | contig 10418 bp, 10 predicted proteins | sample TergutCu122P3_FD_187284 | JGI IMG/M metagenome (GOLD analysis project Ga0209737, IMG submission 187284) | Cubitermes ugandensis P3 segment gut microbial communities from Kakamega Forest, Kenya - Cu122 P3 (SPAdes) (version 2) | ecosystem: Host-associated > Arthropoda: Insects > Digestive system...
GGCGTGAGGATTGAAGGATGCGAGACGACGGCCATGGAGCCCGGCAGCGAGAGAGCACTCCGCGCAGTCATTGAACCCAACAACGCCACCAACGAAGGCGTGACGTGGACAAGCGATGACACCAACGTGGCCACTGTGGATGAAGACGGCGTTGTCAAGGCCGTCAGCGCAGGGAAGGCCGTCATTTCTGCAACGACAGAAGACGGCGAGAAAACAGCCAGCTGCACAGTGGTGGTGGGCGTTTCTGTCAGGGGCGTGTCTTTCGCCGCATGCTCAACGGAGGTGATGACGCCCAACCAAACGAGACAACTCACAGCCGTGGTTGCGCCTGCCAATGCCACCAACAAGAATGTGACATGGAAAAGCAGCGACACAGAAGTGGCCACGGTGAATGCCAACGGACTTGTCACAGCCGGCAGCCCGCCGCTCGGGAAGATGACAGCGGTGATTAGCGCAACCACACAGGATGGGAATTACACAGCCACCTGTGCTGTGAATGTCAACGTTCCTGTCAGCAGCGTGACGATTGCTGGATGCTCCACAGTGGTGTTGACGCCCGGCAACACAAGACAACTCACGGCAACAGTTTCGCCCGCCAACGCCACAAACAGGACGGTGAGATGGACAAGCAACAACACCAATGTGGCCGCAGTGAATGCCACCACCGGCCTTGTTTCGCCCGGCGACGTTGCGGGGACAGCCACCATCACCGCAACAGTGCAGGACGGCAGCAGAGCAGTCACCGCCACTTGCAGCGTGCCCGTCACCATTCCTGTCACGGGCGTGACGATTGGTGGGTGTCCCACGGAACCGATGCTGCCTGGAGGCATCCGCCCTCGACTCACTGCCACCATTTCACCCTACAACGCTACCAACCAGAACGTAACTTGGACAAACAGCAACCCATCTGTGGCCTCAGAGGCCATGAGTGTCGGTAGTGGTATCCTTCTTTATGCTCATAATGTGGGGGATACAACGTTTACTGTGAGAACCAATGATGGTAACAAACCAGCCACTTGCCTTGTGAAGGTTCGGCGGGCATTCATCCGTTGCTTCAATTCAACGACCATTTTTGGAGGTGGATTCAGCGAGACATGGACCAATCTTGCTAGTAGTGTCAAAGTCAACGGAAAATCTGTAAGTTTTTCAATTAACTGGGGCGGTACTGCGATAACAATCTCTAACCAAACCTTGCGTGCAGGCGACACTGTTGCTGTTGAACTGAAGGACAACGGCGGGATTTTCAGCAGCGAGAACTTCAACGCCAACTGCAGTTAAGTCGTGGCCAACCAAACCCCTGCACTCCGAAAGGGGCGCAGGGGTTTTTTGTGGGCATTGTCCGCTTCACTTCCAAAGCCCACGCCCAAAGCGAGCCGCAGGCAAAGCAGTCCAGAAGTGCAAACATTCGCAGCGCCAGATTGCTTTGCTTGCTCCTACGCCACAAATACCACTTCAATGTGCCCTGTGCCGTCATTGTGGCGATCGGGGCCCGCGACAATTTGGACATGTCGGCCAAGCCGCGCAAGACACTCCAGCATTTTGGCTTCGCTGATGCCGCGAAATTGTCCGCGCAGCATTTTTGACAGTTTGGGTTGTGTCATGCCAAGCACGCCCGCCGCTTCTTGCTGTGTCCATCCGCGGCCTTGAATAATTTCTCCAATTTTCATGGCAAGCCGCGCCTTCATCAGCATTTCGTCAGCATTGGCCATGCCCATGTCGGCATAGACACTGCCACTGCCTTCTTCCACTTCTTCTTCGGGTGCTCTCATTGGACGTTCCTTTTTCTTCCGGTGCTCTGAGCGCCCTTTGGCTAGGGACGCGCCTTTCTGCGCACAAAAAACAAAGCCGCAAGGGCCACAAGCCCGAATGGCCCACCGGTTGTGCTGCAGCCCTCGCCGGAGCTACCACTGGAGCCACCGCCAGAGCCGTTGCTGGAGTCACCACCGGAACCACCAGAGTCACCGCCAGAGCCGTTGCTGGAGTCACCACCAGAGCCACCACCAGAGTCACCGCCGGAGCCGTTGCTGGAGTCGCCACCAGAGCCACCACTGGAATTCTCCGGGGGCTCAGGAGGCGAGGGGCAGGGGTATTGTTCCAGAATTTCAAATGCCTGTCTGGCGTTGATCAGCGAAGCTGTAATCAATGACTTCATGGTGCTGTCATGGCTGGGAAGTCCTCTTTCAAAAATGAGATCAATCAACAATGTCACTGCAACAGAAGCCATGCTTTCAACAGTGCCCGGTAGAGTGATGCTTGCAATGGAAGCAAAGGGTATCAGCGGATAAATCAACGCCAATTGCATTGTTGTTTGGGCTCGGTATTCATACAATCGAATGATGTCAAGCCATTCATGTTCATCTGGATGGCATACTTCAAAAGCTGCTATGTCCGCTTTAAGTCTTTCGAGAATGTCAAACAAAGAAATGGCTTCGTTGTTGTTGGCATTTTGTGCATAGGCAGGCACAGCAGGAAGCGACAAAAATGCCGCGCCGAAAAGCGCAAGAAAGAAAGGCCTGAAGGGAAGACGCGCGAATGCCTTCGACAACCCGTGTTTTTTCATGTGCACTCCTTTGTTTGTGCCACGCATGAGCAATGGCGGAGTTCTTACATATACATATTCACAAAACAATGGCTTTCTCTGACAACCACAACCCCTGTGCGCGAAATGCATTGGGTGCGGGTAGACACCCCCTCTTACATGTATTATGTTGCATGCCATGTAACAAAATGGAGGACGAACGCATGTCCATATGGATTGCAGCTATTTTTGGCGGATTGGTAGGCCTGGGCGTTATGAATCTCATGGCATTCATTGCCAAAACCAGTGGAAAGCACTATGACATTGTCGAATTCACAACTCAAGACAGCATTTGGGCCAAGGTGGAAACCTGGGCGAAGCGCCACGGCTATGCCCTGAAAAAGGACGAAGGCAATGCACGCCGTTATCAGAAAGGCATCAACATTCTGACGTCGCCGATGTTTTTGGAAGTCACCCAGCAAGGCAGCCAGGTTTGCCTCAAAGCCTATACTCAAATTAACGGCTTCATCATCAAGGGCGACATGGCCCTGGGCGGTTCCGGGTTTATGGCCAGTGTCCCCCGCCGCATTGCCAAAAAAGCCGTCAATGAGCTGCTCAGAGAGCTGGGCCAGCGGGAAATTGCCTGACGGGTTTTCGGCAGCCGGGCTTCGCAATTTCCTGTGAAATATTTTTTGAGCGGAGAGTTTGTTTTCTGAACCCTGCTTTTTTGGGGGGGGCATTTCCAAGAACGGCACGCCTTCTGGCTTGAGCTTTTATCGGTGCTTTGATAGTGTGAACCTATGAAGCTGGCGGCTTTCATGCGCAAAGAGAGCTGCAAAGGAACACAGGGAGAAAGACATTGACCATGAAGCGCTCAAGCACCTTCTATATCCTTCTTGGCTGCATATTTTTGGCACATCTTTCCTGTGGGGTGGCGTACACCGAGGAAGGCCCCTTGCCGGGCAAAGAGAGCTCCACAGAACAGAGCAACAACGAGGAAAGCGACGGCGAAGAAAGCAGCGAAAAAGGGGGCAATCAAGAAAAGCGCAACAAAGAAGAGGGCAACCCGGAAGAGGAAAACGACAAAGAGGACAACCCGGAAGAGGAAAACGACAAAGAGGACAACCCGGAAGAGGAAAGCGACAAGGCCATTGTCTGCGAGAAGCTGTCTTTGGAGCAATGCGCCGATGCGGGTTGCAGGGTGGTGGAGGCGACACGATATGAAGCCGAATTCAGGCTCTGCAAATACCCCCAAGAGCCTGTCTTCTGCCTTTCAGCCGGCGTAGTTTGTGCAGATGCCCTCACCTATGCCAGAGACTTGAAGGGCAACACCTGGCAATTCGGAGACAGCTGTCTTCCGGAGGGCTGGCAAGTTTTCGAGGAGAAGCCGTGGGACAGGCAGGCGGCAAGGGGGGAGGAGATGTGTCCCTGAGCACTCTGGCGTGTTGGGCGTCCTGCCTTTAAGCCGCCGAATTTAGCGCAAAGAAGATCACCCCTGCCGACCCCATGTCGATTCCTACGCCTTGGAACCACCTTGAGGCAGGGATGATGTTCGGACTTCGCCTCAAAATGTGTGGCCCAGCAACTCAACTCAGCGTAAAAGCGGCCATGCCACACGAAACAACGCTTGTTTACAGTGAGCAGATTATCCGCCAGGCGGCACTCGGTTTTTTGCGTCACACTCTCGGCATCCGCTACATGCTTTCCCTTGGGGTTGTCGCCTTGAGTTTTGGCTGGTGTGTTGTGCAAGGAATGGACACTTGGCTTGCAGGCATGTTCGGCGCCATCCTCTTCATGGGCATCGCCTGTGCTGTGGCTTTGTATTTTGTCCATTACCGCGCCTCGCTTCGCAAGTTTCGCCAAATGGGCAGCCCACAAGCCACCTTCCGCATCGACGAATCCACGTTGAGCTTCACTTCGGCCATAGGGACCACAACACTTCAATGGTCCGTCGTGAAAGAACTTTGGCAACTTTCCAGTGTGTGGCTTTTGTTGTATTCCAAAGCACAATATAACATATTGCCGCTGGACTGCCTTCCCCCTGAAATGCAGACATGCATAGAGCAGTGCGTCCAATCCGCAGGCGGCAAAATTCTGGGAAAAACCTAAAAATGCCTCCGGAGCTGTTCTGGACAGCTTTCATGCAACAAAGTTTGCCTTCTTCTCCGACAAGAAAAAAGCCATCGGCCTTCGTTGCTTCTTGCGTGTAGTTTTTAAAATGAGTATAGTCGCGGCGCAGAAGCTAAGAAGCTTGTTCAGCTGGCACTTGAGCGTGGTTTCGCCCCGGGTGGGGGGCGGTTTGCTGTCACGCATGTTCCAGTACTCGTTGGTGGAGGTATGTGCAAATGTTTTCAAAAACAGCAAAAAACAGAACATGGATCATCAGAACAAAAGCTCCCTTTCTGGGTGCTTTGCTTTCCCTTGTCCTCGCCGTTTCTTTGTTTGTCGGTTGCAAGGACGACAACCCAAACACTGAGCCAAAGTCAGAGCCTGTGTTGTGCACTGTCGGCGACGACAGCCCCTGCGAGTTGTGGCAACGCTGCGTGGCCACAGAAGGCGGCCAGGCCCACTGCGAGGGAGAGCGCCAGTGCGAAACCAAAGACAACTGCCCTGAGGGGAAAATCTGCAAAGGTGGTGTCTGTGTGCCCATCGTCGTTTGCGAGGTGGGTTGCCTTCCCGAGTCTGTCTGTATTCTTCCGAGCGTCGGCTGCCAACCCGGGTGCTTTGAAGACAGAGATTGCTCTGGCAGCAGAGTGTGCGGCGGCCGCGACGCAACAACCGGCCTGGGCGCCTGCCGAAACTCCACCTCAACCCCTGAGCCTGTGCTTGTGCTGTGCACTGTCGGCGACGACAGCCCCTGTGAGTTGTGGCAACGCTGCGTGGACCAGGGCAACAACCAAGGCCACTGCGTGGGAGAGCGCTTATGCGAAACCAATAACGAGTGCTCTGATATGAAAACATGCAAAGGCGGCATTTGTGCGCCATTCTCAGAGTGTAAGGCGCTTTGCCCTTGGGATGAGTATGTCTGCTCTTCTACGGGCGGCTGTCAGCCCGGGTGCTTTGAAGACAAAGACTGTTCCGGCAGCAGAATTTGTGGTGGCCGCGACACGACAACCGGTCTGGGCACCTGCCGAAACCCAAAGTAGAGGCCGATAATGCAATCCAAGAGCATGCTCCGCAAAGGTGTTCTTCGATGGGGGAAGAATTCCCCCAAAGCCGTCATTTGAAGGAAAACATAAGCAGATTTTTCAAGGCGTGGAGGGTTTCACATGAGAAGTTTTCATCAGAAGTTGTGGCTGTTTTTTGGTTGGGCGTTGGTGTTTTTGTCCAGCTGCGGGGAGGGGAGGGTGGCGGGCATGGGCGCTCCCGAGGAAAGCCCTCCGGAGGGCATTGTTGAACAAGGAGGCGAGGGGGGCGCACCAGAGGATGGAATGCGCGTCAAAGGCATGCCGGTTGTTTCAAGCAAAGCCAAAGAAGTTGTTTTCTGGCGTTCCACGTCGGAGTTTCCAAGCAAGGCCGAGCCGGATGCCCATGGGTTGACAGTGGTCACTTTCAACCCCTTGCCTGAATCGGCGCTCAGGGAGTTGCAAGAAGAAAACCGTCGGAATTCCGGCAAAGACTTTGGCACCCAAACAACCAGAATCGGCGTTCATCGCAAGGCCGATGAGGCCGGAATGAGCAACGCCCAACCCTTGGTTTCAAACTGGCAAGACATAGGAAACGGTGTTGTTGCCAGACTGGCGCTCAGCTCTCCGGATGCCCGGAGAATGCGCGTTGCCTTGCAGCTTCACGCTTTGCCTGACAATGCTGAGTTGCGTTTTGCCGGCTCTGCAGAGCCCCAAAGGGTTATCGGCGTCGTCCGCGGCAAAGAGGCCAAGGCCTTGCGCAGCGAAACCAAAGTCTACTGGACGCCGTCCACCGAAGGGGAGACGCAGAATATTGAAATCTATCTGCCGTCGCTTGAGGAAACAAAAGCTGTGGAAATCCGCCTGGAGGGTGTTTCCCACATTTTCACTTCGGCCAAAGACTATCTTGACGCCGACCGTTATGCAAAATCGATATTGGTGATAGGGAATGCCGGCCCATGTCACGTGGATGTTGTCTGCAGATTCAATGCACTGGGCATAGCTTTTCAAAACACCTCCAACGCCGTTGCCAGGATAGAGTATGAAGTGCCCAGAGGCACAACGCATTGTTCCGGAACATTGCTGAATGACTCGGTCAATTCCGGCACGCCTTATTTTTGGAGCGCTGCTCACTGCATCAACACCCAGGCGCGAGCGAATACTGTCGAAACTTTCTGGTTTGAAGAGGCCTCTCGTTGTGGCGATAACACTTCGGTGGAGCTTGGCAACATCCAGCGCGTGGGTGGCGGGGCACAACTCCTGCATGCCAGAAGGGATACCGACACCTTGCTGCTTCGCCTCAACGACTTTCCTCCTGCGGGCGCCTTTTTCTCAGGCTGGGACAGCACCCGTTTTTTGAACGGCGCCGCCATTGGCATTCACCATCCTAACCGGGACATCAAAAAAGTCAGCTTTGGCGAAGCAAATGGAACCTGTGATGCCGTGCGAGGCGCTGGTGCTGTGTTGGATAACACCACCCTAACTCTGGTGAGTTGGGCGGAAGGAACCACGGAAGGCGGGAGCAGCGGCTCCGGGTTGTTCACCTTGTCGGGGGACGGCAACTATTATTGGCGGGGAGGACTCCAGGGCGGCTTTGCTGAATGCTCAAACGAAGGTGGCTCCGTCGCTTCGGGGAATTATGACTGTTATTCAAGCCTCAATGTTGTCTGGAACGACGTCCGCCAGTGGCTGGCTCCCGCTCCGGTACTTTCTAACGGGAGTGTGACAAACATCACCGCCACAAGTGCAGATTTTCGTATAACCAGCGACCAAAACGCCACCGCCTATTGGCTTGTGCTTCCGGCCAATGCGCCCGCACCCTCTGCCGCTCAAGTGATTGCCTGGGCAGGCACCAACACGGGCGCGATGACGGCGAACGCAGCATTTGCCAGGACGCTTTCCGGGCTTTCTTCAAGAACAGCCTATAGGCTTCATTTTGTCGCCTCAAACAACCATGTGCCCAGCGCTGTGTGGAGCCAGGCATTCACCACCCCACCGCTTCCCATTGTGGATGTCCCCACCGGCGTGGATGGCCGCATTCTCACGCCGGCGCAAACCGGCGACACTGTCCACTGGGTGGAAATTGCCCGAAACGGCAACTATGCGCTGATTGTACGCTCGCAATTTGTCAATGTTCATCCAAACAGGGTGGTGTCCGGCCAGACAGTCTGGGGAGACCCGGCCTGGCAACATACAAGTTTCGGCTCGTCAACCCACTATATGACGGCCCAAAACTCCATCCGGTGGAAAATCAACGATTGGTTTAACGGCACCGCACCGGGTGAAGCCGAGAGCTTGCCTGTCAACGCAAGGTTGAGGAACTTTACTGCGCAGAGCAACGCGGGACAAGTCCTTGGCAGCAGCACATGGTCCCCTGCGCTGAACGACGGCTTCTCAAGGCCAACCCACGTTTTGGTGGGCACAGGGAACGACGTTGCCTTTGCTTTGAGTTATGGAGAGGCCGCGAATTTTGTGTCCCTGCTCCATTTTTTGAGAGGCATGTATATCGCCAACCAACCCAGCAGCGACATTGCCGTGGCCAACTATGCGAAAATAAGCATTCCAACTTCCTTTGCCTATTATGGCATGTGGCTGCGCTCCCCGGGTGACTTGCCCCAAACGGCGGCCTTTTTAAGCAGCAGCTTCAGTCAGGTGGTTCCCGGAAGAGTTTTCCAGTCATATATAAACACATCGGATGTGCGTGGGCTTCTCTATCCGGCTTTATGGGTGGATGAATATATTTTCTCCCCCTGAAATGGGAGTTTTTAGTTAGCTGTCCAGTCTTCCACCCTCAAACCCGCAACACGGCTGAATGCGGCGTCATGGCTAACGAGGACGGAATGTGTTGCCAGTGCGTGGGCTGCAATCAGCATGTCGAGCGGCCCGAGCGGCCTGCCTTGTTTTTCCAGGTCAGAGCGCACATTTCCGTAGCATTCCATGGCCGCCCTATCCCAGGGGAGCACGTCCACGCGCCGCAGGAGTTCCCTCACAGCCTGATGGAGTCGCTGGGCGTCCGGCAGCTTTGCCAAGCCGAAGATCAGCTCCCCCCCGGTGATGGCGGAGATGCACAGCGTCGCCATGGGCACTTCCGTTACCCGCCAAGAAACAGCAGGGTGGTTTTTGACAAGATGGCTGATGGTATTTGTATCCAGCATGTAGCGCTTCATTCGCGCCATTCCGCAAAAGGGTTGCGCTCTTGCGTGCCTTGGTTGCGCTCAGCAGCATCCAAAAAAGTGGCAGGCACCCGAGCGTCCTTGAGTGCTGCAAAGAAGCCGTCCCAGGTTGCAGGCTTGCGCGAGAGAATGACATCACCTGTCAGCGGATCCTGTCGAATGAAAACCTCTTTCTCGGCAAAGCGATAGGCGGCAGGCAGACGAACTGCTTGGCTGCGGCCATTGATGAACAGTTTGGCAATGTGGCTCATGCGTCCTCTCCGGCAGTTTGCATATACCCAAGGATATACCATCGGCAGGCATAGATCAAGGCCTATGCATGTTCAAGGGATTGTCGGAACTGCCTTCCAACCCAGGTTGCAAAGCCTGACAGACTTCGTTTGGCGCCTTCGGCTCTTCTTTGGCCACACCCCTCAATCCTTCGCCGGTTTGGAGTGAAGGCCGCGAAGCCAGGTGGCAACGGTTTTTTTGTCTTCCGCTTCAAAGTCGACGTCGTGGTTTTTGAGGTGCGTTATTTGGAGTGTTGCCAGTCCATGAACAAGGGCCCATGCGCCATAGGCGATGGTTTCTGCTTTCTGGGGGGCGAAGGAGCCGTCGGCCAAGCCGTCGTTTGCGGCCTTCAGGATGCGGGCATAGGGGGAGCCTTCGGGATACCCAGGAAGGTGTTTGCGCTTGCAGGGGAGGATGAGGAAAGCCAGGAGGAAGTCTTCGGAATATTCGCGGGCGAAGGAGAGGTAGCAGGCGGCAAAGCGGGCAAGGCGGGTTGAAGCGCGAAGGGAGTCGGGGATGCGGGCCATGCGGGCACCCAACTGGCCGATGGTGCGCTCGGCCAATGCCTGCAGGAGGGCTTCCTTGCTGTCAAAATATTCATACATGGAAGCGGGGCTGAAATGGGTGCGCTCAGCGAGTTTTCGCAAAGAAAAATGCTCCACGCCCACCTCAAGCACCAACTCTCGCGCAGCCATTAGAATTTGCTCCCGGTTTCGCTCATGGCGCCGCTCCCGCAAGGTGGGCTTTGACATGCAGGAAGCATGCGGAACAATGTTCGGCAAGTCAAGAAAAACACATTTTTGACTAAACCGGTCTAAACGCCCCCCCATCATGGGCTGCATTGCCTGCTGTTGTGCACACGACATGCTGTGCGCGCTTGACATTCCGATGGATGTTCGGTAATTTCAGTTTATGAAAAAAATAGAAGCCATTTCATTTATAAAAACAATAGGTTTTTTGATTATAAGGCCGTTTTTGTTTTCCGGGTTAAAAGGCGTGAAAACTGAAAAATTCCGAACGGTGCTTGTGGGACATGCGCATGCGGACTGTGGAAGGAAGTCATTCCTATGAATATAGCAGAAGCCATTCAAAAGCGGCGTTCCATTCGCACCTATACGGGAGAACCCTTGCGTGACGAGCATGTGGAACAAATAAAACAATATATCCATCTATTGCAAACGCCTTTCGGAAAAAGGGCGAGAATAGAATTGATAAGCACGCAATTCGGAGACAGTCGCATAAAACTAGGGACTTATGGGTGGATTCAAGGTGCGTGCAATTATTTGGTATTGGTTTGTGAAGAGGCGCCCTTTGCCGAAACGGCGGCTGCCT
>Ga0209737_10003935_pt1 | contig 10418 bp, 8 predicted proteins | sample TergutCu122P3_FD_187284 | JGI IMG/M metagenome (GOLD analysis project Ga0209737, IMG submission 187284) | Cubitermes ugandensis P3 segment gut microbial communities from Kakamega Forest, Kenya - Cu122 P3 (SPAdes) (version 2) | ecosystem: Host-associated > Arthropoda: Insects > Digestive system >...
TCTGGGCCTTGCCGAAATGGATTTTGAGTTCCACCGAGGTTTCCAGGAGGCGTTCTTTCAGGCGTGCTACCCAAGCGTGGTCGATTTCAAGGCGTTCCGTTTGGAAGCTGGCGTGCAGCTTGGAGCGGATGGGTTCGATGGTGGCGTAGGGCAGGCAGATGATCATGGTGCCGATGGAGGTGTCGAGTTCCACCTCGAAGGTGATGACCACCACCACATCGCTGGGCGGCACAATCGCCGCGAACTGCGGGTTGATTTCCGAGCGTACCAGTTCCAGCTTCACGTCATGCACGGGGCGCCAGGACTCTTCCATATTGTCCAGGGCTATTTTGATAATCCTGTCCACAACGGCCTGTTCGATGCGTGTAAATTCGCGTCCTTCAATTTTTGGCTGACTGCCGGCACCGCCGAAAATATTTTCCACCAGGGAGAACACAAGACGTGCGTCCACCACGATAATAGCGTTGCCGCGCAAGGGATCCATCTTGAAAATATTGATGCTGGTAGGCACGGGCAGAGAGCGTATAAAATCCCCGAATTTTGTCATGTCGATGGAGATGGGGTTAAGTTCCACACGTTTGCGCACGGCGTTGGACAAGGCATTGGTGCACAGCCTGGCGAAGCGGTCATTGACGATTTCCAGAACAGGCATACGCCCGCGGATAATGCGATCCTGATTCGCAAGGTCAAAAGGCACGATCCCCGCATCATCGTCGGGAATATCCGTTTCCACCTCTATGGAACCGCCGGAAAGCCCCCTGAGGAGGGCATCCACCTCATCTTGCGCCAAAATTTTGTTCATGGTCTCCCTTCCCCGTTTTTCCCCGTGTATAAAGCATAGCCATCTTGTTCCCTTCCGGTCAAGAGCCAAGGAAAGCCTGCAGGTCTATGTCGCACAAGTATAATGCAAAAACGGGGCCACATGCTGCCTGTTGACAACGGATACCGTTCAAGGCACTAGCCCGGAAAGAGACATGCGACGATGAGTATATGCGTACACACAGCTGAAGGGCGCATTCTGGATGTGTCCTGCCCGGAAGGCGACACCTTGGCCCAAGGCATCTGGCTTTCTCCGGGTCTTCGCCCGCCGGCTTTGTGTTCAGGACTGGGTCGTTGCGGCCGTTGCCGCGTGCGTTTCCTTTCCTCCCCGCCGCAGCCGTCAGACGTGGAAAAACAGGCGCTTTCTCCTGAAGAACTTGCCGGCAATATCCGTCTGGCGTGTCGCCATGTAGCCGCGCCCGGGACGGCAGTGCAGCTTTTTGCCACTGCCAGGCCTTCATATACGCTATTGCGTCCTGACACGGGCGAGGCTTTGTTGTTGGCAGTGGATTTGGGCACTACGACTGTGCATTGGCGCGCGATAACGCGCGTCGGGGCTTTGGCGGCCGAAGGCCTGGGATTGAATCCGCAGATGGGCGCGGGCAGCGAGGTCATGTCCCGTCTTGCCGTAGCGGCCACGCCGCAGGGCAAGGCTCGGCTGTCCGGTCTCGTGCGCGACGCTCTGGACGAAATTCTCCGCGTTCTGCCTGGAACGGCCGTGGAATGTTGCATAGCCGCCAATCCTGCCATGACCGCCATTCTGCTCGAACAAGATTTGGAAGGACTGTCCTGTGCGCCGTATCGCCTCACCTATCCCGGAGGGGGCAGCGAGCGTGTCGCCGGATTGCCCCTGCTTTGGATTCCGCCGCAGCTTGCGCCCTTTGTCGGAGGCGATATCAGCGCTGGTGTGGCTTTTGTGCTTGCGAGCACGCGCCCGGAATACCCGTTTCTTTTTATCGATTTAGGCACCAACGGCGAATTCGTGCTTGCGCTGGGGCCGGAAAAGGCCCTGGTGGCGAGCGTGCCTCTTGGTCCCGCGTTGGAAGGCATCGGCCTGCGCCACGGCAATGTTGCGGAAAATGGCGCTGTGTGCGCCTTCAGCCTCGGCCCTGGTGGGCTGCAAAACTCCGTCATCGGAGGAGGCAAGCCCCGTAGCGTCTGCGCAACGGGGTATGTGTCGCTGCTGCGTATCTTGCTGCAGCACGGGCTGATTACCATTGACGGCGCATTTCGCCGAGAGGCCCGTACGCCTTTGGCCGGCCGCCTGACAGAGCGCCTACGGGATGCTGCCGATGGTCTCCGTTTTGCCATGACGGAGGATATGGTTCTTGAAGCCCATGATGTGGAAGCCATTTTGGCTGTCAAAGCCGCCTTTTCCCTGACGCTTGAGCGCCTGCTCGCCTACGCGGATATCAGCAGTGCGCGCCTGCGCCGGGTTTTTGTAGCCGGGGCGATTGGCAGCCATGTCAAAACAGAGGATTTGGAGACGCTCGGCTTTTTTCCTTCCGGCTTGGGCGCCCGGCTTAGCCCGCTTGGCAACACTTCCCTGGCCGGGGCTGAACTTTTCCTGCGTGAGCCCGAATGGCGGGATACTATCATGCGTTGGACGCGAAGCTGCTTGGTGCTGGACGTGGCGGCGGAACAGGATTTTCGTGCCGGGTTTATGCGGCATATGCGTTTTGCCTGGTGAGTTTTTGAAAAGCATGAAGACAGTGAATCGGGAACTTTTTCCGCACCTGACCGGGGATGCGCAACGCGCGCTTGAGCACTTGCCTGCGGCATTGGATGCGGTGCTGCCGCTCAAAGCGGCGCACCGGCGGGATTTGCCTGCCGCGGTGCAGGAGCTTTCAGCTCGGCTGACCTGCGAACGGGGCGGCAATGAGCGGCCGTACTGGAGCAGTCCGCGTCTGGCTTCGGCCTACCTGCGGTATATGTTGCCCTGGAATCTGGCGCGTTTGATCCGGCTTTTTGGCGCGCTGGAATTGCCCCCTCCTCCTGTGGACGCAGCGGAACGGGCGATGCTTCTGGATATCGGTTCCGGTCCGCTGACCCTGCCGCTGGCCTTATGGCTGGCGAAGCCCCAGTGGCGGGAATTGCCGCTGGACGTGGTCTGCTTGGACAGTTCGCCCAGAGCTTTGGATTTGGGGATCGAGATTTTTGCGCATCTGGCCGGAGAACAACATGCGTGGCGGATCATTCCCGTGCGGGCGGGCATCAATGCGTTGGCGCGGGAGGCGCGCGGGCGGCCCTGGCTGATGAGCGCCGTCAATGTGCTCAATGAGCTGAAGGTGGAACGCGCGCCGTTTACGACGCGCCTGGCCGTATTTGCGGAGCAGGCGGCAAGGCTGCTGCATGCGCGCGGGTCGTTGCTGTGCGTGGAGCCCGGCACGCGCCTTGGGGCTAAACTCGTCCAGAGCCTGCGGGAGAAATCGCTTGCCTTGGGCCTTGCGCCCGTGCAGCCTTGCCCGCATGCCCGGCCCTGTCCGTTGCAGGATACGCGGAGTTGGTGCCATTTCAGCCTGAGCACCCAGGGGACGCCTGATTGGCTGGCGCAGCTTGGGCAGGAGGCGCGTCTGCCGAAGAAGGCTTTGCATCTTTCCTTTACCTTTTTGCAAAGGCAGATTGTAAAGCAGCATGAGGCGGTTCGCGCAGGCATGGCGGAATGCCTTGAGGCGCGGGTGATTTCCGCGCCGTTCAAGGTGCCGGGAATGGAAAGCCAGGCGCGTTATGCCTGTAGCGCGCGGGGACTTCTGCTGTTGACGCGGGCGGCGGACGCCCCATCTGGAGCGCTTGTCGAAGTGCAATGGCCCGCGCGTCCCTGCAGGGACGATCGTTCCGGGGCGTGGATAGTGTAAGTCTCTTGATTGTTATAGCATTATTGTTACAGTATTATACGGCGTATAATAGGTAGATCCAGCCTTGCGCGCAGCCCCCCTTCCGGTCTGTTGCGCAGGCTGATGGAAGCGTTATGCAGCCGCGCCATGCTTTGGGCAATGGAAAGCCCAAGTCCATGCCCGCCTGTAAGGCGATTGCGTGATTTTTCCATGCGGAAAAAGGGTTCAAAAACTTTTTCCAGCATACCTTCCTCAATGCCGGGACCATAATCGTCAATATCTATCCGCAGTATGGATTTTTTCGTCCCCTCGTCGTGCACCGAAGTGGAAACAATCGCCGTTTTTCCATAGAACAAGGCGTTGTCCAGCAGGTTTTCCAGGCAGCGCCGAAAGGCCACTGGAAAAATAAAGGCGGACAGCGTCAGTTCCTTGCCAAGCAGGCTGACGTCTTCTCCCATACTGCGCCTGTCCTCCACAATGGCCTCAAGCAAGGCCTGCATATCAGTGTGTACCAGAGTTTCCGCGTGGCGTTCGCTTTGGGTGAAGGCAATGCTCGTTTCTACAATGGATTGCAGGTTGCGGACATCTTCCTGCAATTTTTCGCGCACTTTTTTCTGTTCTACTTGTTCCACGCGCAGGCGCATGCGCGTTAAAGGCGTGCGCAAGTCGTGCGAAAGCGCCGCAAACACCCTTTCCCGTTCTTCAATCACGCCAGAGATGCGTTCGCGCATGGTGTTGAAAGCTTTTGCGGCATGGCGCACTTCGATTGGTCCTTCTTCAATGATACAATGAGGAGCGCGAATAGAGGCGCCGAATGTATCGGCAGCCTTTGCCAAAGTATGCAAAGGGCGGACGAGTATGTGCACCATGAAGAGCAGCAGCGCTGCAAGAACGAGAAATTGCAGCATAATGCCAAGAAAAGGCATGTCCACTAAATGGGCTTGGTGCGCGTGTCCGGTATATTCGATGTTAAGCCATGCGCCATCTGAAAGTTGTATGATCACATGTGTTTGAAAAAAACCGGAGACGTCCCACAGGGCAAAGAATTTTTCAATGAAAGACTCCCATTGCGTCGATTTGTTATCTGCAATGACGGCATGCACCTGCGCCAACAGCTCACGGGGCATTTTGTCGCGTTTTGTCAGGTCTGTAAGCGCGCTTTTCAGATGCTCGGTAAAAAATCGAGAAAGCTTATCATCCCCTTGGGGTATCACGGGCTTGTCCTTGACGATCTGCATGGAAAGCTCAGGGAGCTTTGACAGGGTTTTCATGAGCAGGGCTCTGCCTTCCCCTTGCTCCTCTTCCAGGAGTTTTACGCTCAGAGCGATTGAGGCGCTATGGTTTGCCAGTAGAATCTGCACCACGTGGCGTTCAAAGAAGTCTGCAATAGTCAGAACTGTACTTGCCTGTAATATAAAAAAAACGCTCAGCAACAGCAGCGCCAAACGGGCGAAAAGGCTTTGCGGAAAAAGGTGTTGGAGCTTCACGCTATCTCCTGTCGCAGCTCGGCGGCCCAAAGATATCCGTCGCCCCTCACGGTTTTGATGAACTGTGATTCCACGCCGTTTTCATCCCGCAGGCGCATGCGCAAGCGGCTCACTTGAACATCAATGCTTCTGTCAAAAACGCCGGCGCTGCGCCCTTGGGTCAATTCTATCAGCGTATCGCGGCTCAATACCGTGTGAGGGTGGGTCAGAAAAATCATGAGCAGGCGGTACTCCGCCCCGCTCAGGTTCACTATAACCCCGTTGGGCGACTCAAGACAGCGAGTCGCCCGGTTAAGCCGCCAGCCCGCAAAATACAGGCTGCCGCTTTCCTTGGCCGCGCCGGGTTCGGCATTTGCTCTGCGTAAAACGCTCCGTATGCGCGCCAGCAGTTCCCTTGGTTCAAAAGGTTTGGATACATAGTCATCCGCTCCGAGTTCAAGGCCTACTATGCGGTCCATACTTTCATTGAGCGCACTGAGAAAGATAATGGGGATCTGCCATTGCGCCCTGATATTTCGGCATATGCTGAAACCGTCTTCACCCGGCAGCATGATATCCAGCACGATGCAATCCGGAGAAGATCGCTGCAAAAGCTGCATCAACTCTGTGCCGTTTTCGGCGCAATGCACGGAAAAACCGTGCTGTTTGAGATAATTGGACAGCAATTCCAGAATTTCCAGGTCATCATCCACAAGGCATATTGTCTGTTGGCGTTCCATATCCACCCAGTCCGTATGGAATTTTTCTTTATCTGCCCAAAATACATGCCGGATGCAAGGAGCATAGGTAAAAAAGAGCGCTTTGATACAAATTGTAACAATTTGAAAGCCAGACGAAACACACATCTTGTATAATTATTGTAAGAAAAAGCGGTAGAAAATTAGTAAGGAGAACACTGGCATGAAGAAAGCATTGGATGAACTGAAGAAAAGTATTTTGGAAGATGGCGTCATAGATGCCCATGAAGTCGCGAAACTCCGTGAAATACTCTATGCGGACGGCGTGATTGACCGTGACGAAGCTGAACTGTTGTTTGATCTCAACGATGCGACCGCCGGTAAAAGCAACGCTCTGGAATGGGAGGAGTTCTTTGTGGCCTCGTTGGTCAAGCACCTGCTTGAAGACCCCGACTCCCCTGGTGAAATTGACGCTGCCGAAACAGCGTGGCTCAAAAAGCGCATCAGCGCTGATGGTCAGGTTGACACATTGGAAAAAGCTTTGCTTGCGGCTTTGAAGGCCAAAGCAAAAAACTTCCCTGCAGAGCTGGCTTCGATGCTATAATATAGTAAAATTATTTAATCCATGTTTGAAAAGGGAGGCAGTGACATGCCTCTTTTTTTTTCCCTATCCCGCGACAAACCCGTGATGCGGCAAAATCTGGAGTTATTGCTCAGCTCGACCGCAAGGCGCAGAAGTCCTATCTTGTGTTTGATGATATTTTGGTTGACACTTTCCATAGTACACTCCCATAAAAACGGAGTTCCCACTCGTTTTCAAGGGCACACCGTCATATGTAACGGCACGATCTGGGTTTCCTGAACAGCGGTCGGCTTTTTGGCCTCTTGCCAAACGGGGATTGCGGCTTATTTGTGGATATTGATGAGATGTACTGCGCGGCGCGGAATGCGCGCGCTTTGAATATGCATGTCTGAAGGAGATTCGCATGATGGATCATGATGATACGCGCAGTAATACGGCGCCCGAAGACCCTGAAAGCCCGGAGGATGCCGGGGTGCATGCTCAGGCGTCTTCCGGGGCGGGCGCGTCCGGAGAAGCGGAACGTAATGACGACGCCAAGCACGGCACTCCGGAAATTCCTTCCGTTTTGCCGGTGCTGGCGGTGCGCGATGTGGTCGTTTTCAACTATATGATCCTGCCGCTCTTCGTAGGACGGGAAAAGTCCGTTCTGGCAGTGGAAAACGCGATTCAGAACAGCCGCTATCTTTTTGTCTGTGCCCAGAAAGAGGAGCAAGTGGAAGAGCCGACTCTGGATGATTTGTACATGACAGGCTCTATTGTTGCCGTCATGCGCATGCTGAAAATGCCGGACGGACGGCTCAAGCTGCTGGTGCAAGGCATAAGCAGGGCGCGGATCGCGTCCTTTATCCAGACGGAACCGTTTATGCTGGCCGAAGTGCAGGCGATAGAAGAACACGATTCCGTGAAGTTTAGCGTCGAAGTCGAAGCCATGCTGCGCAGCGCCAGGGAGCAAAGCGAGCAGATTCTTGCCTTGCGCGGGGTGTCTTCCGGCGAAATTATGAATGTGCTGCAGGGCGTGGACGATCCCGGCAGGCTGGCGGATCTTATCGCCGCCAATCTGCGTCTGCGGGTTGAAGAGGCGCAACGCATTCTGGAAGCGGAAGAGCCTGTCGAACGCCTGCAACTTGTGAACACGCAGCTTTCCAAGGAAGTGGAAGTGGCCACAATGCAGGCCCGCATTCAGAACACCGCCCGCGAGGGCATGGATAAAGCTCAGAAAGACTATTTCCTGCGCGAGCAGATGAAAGCCATCCGTCGTGAGCTGGGCGAACGGGATTTTGATCAGGAAGACGAAATGAGCGAGCTTGCGGCTGCCATCGCCAAAGCCGGCATGCCCAAGGACGTGCGCAAAGAGGCGGAAAAGCAGTTGCGCCGCCTGGGGGCCATGCACGGAGATTCTTCAGAAGCCACAGTGGTGCGCACCTACCTGGATTGGCTGATCGAACTGCCCTGGAAAAAAATGTCGAAGGATCAGCTTGACATCCGTCTGGCGGCGAAGATTCTGGATGAAGATCACTACGGCCTGCACAAGATCAAAGATCGTATCCTTGAATATTTGAGCGTGCGCAAGCTCAATCCGGAATCAAAGGGCCCTATTCTCTGTTTTGTCGGGCCTCCGGGCGTGGGTAAAACTTCCCTCGGCCGTTCCATTGCCCGCGCCCTCAAACGCCAGTTCCAACGCCTGTCCCTTGGCGGCATGCGCGACGAGGCGGAAATCCGGGGCCACAGACGCACCTATATAGGCTCCATGCCCGGCCGCATCATTCAAGCCGTCAAACAGGCCGGAACGCGCAATCCGGTCATCGTGCTGGACGAAGTGGACAAGTTGGGCACGGACTTCCGGGGCGATCCCTCGTCCGCGTTGCTGGAAGTGCTGGACCCCGAACAGAATTTCAGCTTCAGCGATCACTATCTGAACGTGCCTTTTGACCTGTCGAAGGTCATGTTCATCTGTACGGCCAACCACCTGGAAACCATCCCTTCCGCCTTGCGCGACCGTATGGAAGTCATCGCCCTGCCGGGGTATACCATGCAGGAAAAACTGGCTATCGCGCAGCGTCATCTTTTGCCGAAAATAATCAAAGATAACGGACTTACGGAGAAGAATCTGTCGATCCACACAAAGGCTGTAGAGCGGATTATCCGGGAGTATACGCGCGAAGCCGGGTTGCGCAGTCTGGAACGCAAGCTTGGAGCCCTGTGCCGCAAAATCGCCCGGCGCAAGGCGGAGGGGCATAAGGGTCCCTTCCGCGCAGGGGCGGCTCAGGTGCCGAAATTCCTCGGCGTTCCGCGCTTTCTGGATGCGGAAAAGGAAAAGGATTTTACTTCAGGTCTGGCGCTTGGCCTTGCCTGGACGCCTTTCGGCGGTGAGGTGCTGCACATCGAGGCGAGCAGCATGAAGGGCAAGGGCAGGTTGACCTTGACGGGACACCTTGGCGACGTGATGCAGGAAAGCGCCAAGGCGGCCTTAAGCTACGCGCGCGCACACATCAAGGAACTGGGCATAGAAGCGGGATTTGCGGAAAAAACGGACATTCATATCCACGTTCCTTCCGGGGCCACACCCAAGGACGGGCCGTCCGCGGGCGTGACCATGGTTATCGCCCTGATTTCCGCCTTGACGGCAAAGCCGGTTGACTCAACCCTGTGCATGACCGGCGAGTTAACCCTGCGCGGCCGCATTCTGCCCGTGGGCGGCATCAAGGAAAAGATTCTCGCCGCTGTGGCGCGGGGGCTGGATCATGTCATCATTCCCAGCCAGAATGTGAAGGATCTTGAGGATGTGCCCAAAGAACTGCTTCGGCGCATTCACGTCCACCCGGTACAGCATGTGGACGAGGTGCTGCCCCTGGCCTTTGGAACGAGGTAATGCTGAAAATTGTCCTGGCCGAGGCGTCCGAACGTTTGCTCCGGGCAGGCGTGGACGCGCCGCGCCTGTCCGCGCAGCTTCTGGCTTGCCGGGTGTTGCATTGTTCGCGGCTGGAGTTGGAACTGCGCGCGGATACTGAGTTTTCGCTTCAGGAAGCAGCGGCGTTTGCGCAATTGCTGGGCAGGCGCAGCCTAGGCGAGCCTGTGGCCAGGATCCTTGGTGAGCGGGAATTTTACGGACGAGCCTTTGCCGTGAGCAGTGCAACGCTTGTGCCGAGACCGGAAACGGAACTCGTGGCAGAGCTTGCGCTGGCGCGTCTGCCTGCGGCGGAGCTTGCCTTTGCCGATCTGGGCACGGGTACGGGCTGCCTCGGCGTGAGCTTGTGCGCGGAACGTCCGGCCTGGAAGGCCGTGCTGGCGGACATATGCGCCGTGGCCCTGCGCACGTCCGTGGGCAACGCCGTCCGGCACGGCGTGGAAAAGCGCATATTGGCTGTGCAGGGCGACTTTTGCGTGCCGCTCTTTCAAGCGGGCTCGCTGGACTGTATCGTGTCCAACCCTCCATATATTTCCGAAGCGGAATACCGGATGCTTTCGCCTGAGGTGCGCGATTTCGACCCCCGCTGTGCGCTTGTGCCGGGTCCGTCGGGTCTTGAACATATCCGGGCGCTGGCCGTGCGCGCAGCGGAGGCGTTGCGGCCCGGCGGGCTGCTGCTCATGGAATTGGGCGCGGAGCAAGGCAGGGCGGTGGAGGATATTTTTTGCGCAGGGGCTGACTGGGCGGATATACGTATCCATAAGGACTGGGCCGGGCTTGACCGTTGCCTGGAGGCACGGCGGAAGCTGTAGGCCCGTCCTAAACATCTTGCCCTTGGAACTGCCTTAAAGCCCTGCCTGGGGAGCTTCGCATTTTTTTTGCTATTTTTTTTGCTTGCCAAAGCACGGACAATGTGTGTATAAGCCCAACTCTTATGCTGGCGTAGCTCAACTGGCAGAGCAGCTGATTTGTAATCAGCAGGTTGCGGGTTCGAGTCCCATCGCCAGCTCCAGCACGCAAAGGCAAAGGCGCGTTGTCTTTGCCGTGGGCATATGTGGCGTGCCGTTTTTTGTGGTGGGGTTCCCGAGTGGCCAAAGGGAACAGACTGTAAAT
>Ga0209737_10003936_pt1 | contig 10417 bp, 12 predicted proteins | sample TergutCu122P3_FD_187284 | JGI IMG/M metagenome (GOLD analysis project Ga0209737, IMG submission 187284) | Cubitermes ugandensis P3 segment gut microbial communities from Kakamega Forest, Kenya - Cu122 P3 (SPAdes) (version 2) | ecosystem: Host-associated > Arthropoda: Insects > Digestive system...
CCCTAAAAATTCTTACTCTTACAGGTTTACCTAAGTCGTCTAATTGTTTAATAACTGATTTAGAGGATGATTTTAGAGTTCGCCTTCATTAATATCTAATTCTTTTAGCGCTTCTTCATGGGTATAGGCACGACCTTCAGCGAAATCCTTCTTACTTTGCTCTAAACGATCTAGTACTCCTTCACAACTTAGAATCTCCAAAGTCTCCTTTAGCGTCTCCAGCTCGGAACGAAGTTTAGGCACCTCTTTGGTTAATGCTTTGAGATTTTTCTTCTCTTCCTCAGTGAAAACAGCCTTAACCATTTAAAACACCAATACCCAACTACGGCTTAGAAAGTATTAAAATTTTCCTAAACTCGATTCTATCAAGTTGCCTGCATTTGTATCGTTTTGTTGATGTCAGCAAAATGATTCTCAATGTTAAAGCCGCTGTTTTTACAGGTAAGCGTGGTGCGGTCAATTATTTTGTGAAAGTTATGCTATTGTGTATGTTGCAATGCGTTCTGTAAATCTGTTGCATAACAAAACTCTGTACCATTTGCAGTAGTTTGTTTGTTTCAAAGGATTCGTATTCGATGGCGTCTATTTTAGTATCTGTTTCTCTCGCTGTTTCTAACGGTTAGATGCAGTTGCTCTTTTAATGTATATTCTATATTTTGGTGCTGTCTGTTGATTGGTTAATTTTTGATGTTGCAGTCGAGTTGATTGTGTTTGTTGTGCCCTCGCCATCAGCAAACCCTTCTGCAGTTCCATTACGCAACAAACCAGAACCATTACCATCACCATAGGCAACACTACCACAAACACCAAAAAACAAAACAAAGAGCCCATTGAAACGCAACAAACACCCCGTTTTCTATAAAAGAGCACTCATCAACGAGCTGATGCTATAGGAATACAAACTAACTACTAAATAAGCAAAAACATGCTAAGTAGCCAAAATAGACACGATGAAAAAACATAGAATAAACGCAAGTTAGGAACTATTGTTACATAGTTAGTAGACCTTTGCGTCTTAGATTATCTGCTTGCGCGTGTGTATAGCGCCAGACAACGTCTCCACGAGTATCACTCTGAAAATCCCATGGTGCAACAATGACTATGTCATTTTCGCGAATCCAGACACGTCGCTTCATTTTGCCACAAATTCGGCATAATCTTTCTGTGCCGTCTTGGCATCTGACTTGAATGCGGTCAAAGCCGAGTAGTTTTGTAACTACCCCTAAGACTTCGCCTTGTCCAGGGTAGACTAACTCGCTGATTTCGCCTTCGTTTAAGACTTTCTTCTTTCCCAAATAATAACCTCAATTATTTTGAATGAATATAAACAGGTTACTTAAAAGCATGCTTATTGAAAAAAGCAAAGAGTTAGGGTTGTTGGAAAATTTAGTGCCGTTTGAGGTTTTAAGTGTCTTCTAAGAATTATTATCTAAGCTACGATCAACAATACCTGCAAAGGTGTTCTAATCCATAATGGAAGGGTTAGATAGAGTATTTAGCCATATGGCAATTTAATTTTTGATGTCCAAAACTACAGTGTTTTACTTGTTCTCTACTGTTTGTAGTGTTTAGTGATGGTAACTTTTCTGTTTGATATTGATTTAAATGCGGATAAGACTTGGTTACGTCACACAGCTTGGACTATAAAAAGTTACAGTGCTATATGCGACAACACTTAGAAGCTGGTTTGGTAGCTGTTGAATGTTTGTTGAATGTTGTAAGTGTATTTTTTGTATCTAGGCAGTATTAAAAGTAGGAAGGTGTTTTTATCCGGTGATGCCGTATCCGCTTATGTTTATGGTGGCGTTTGTGGTGTTTTTATTGCAGGTAGCATCAATAATTATTGCTCTAATTATGTTTTGAGAGGGTAACATCTCTAGAAGTTCATCGTCTGAGAGCCATATGGCGGTGCTATTGGTGAAGGTTTTTGTGATTTCTTTGGAGTATGAGCCGTCTATGTATGCCATTTTTATGCGTACCGTTATAGTTTCACCTTGGTTAAAGTTGCCATTTACTTCAATTTTTGGTTTAAAGCTGGTAATTTTTAGAGTATTTTGTTGTATAGTAACTGCATTGCCATAGTTTCCGTTTAGACCTATAGGTATGGGTACATCTTTTTCTCTAAAGACACTGCCAGTGCTTGGAATCCATTTGCTGTAGGGATTATGAACTTCTGTGGTCCAGATGCCTAGAAAGCTTGTGTCAACGCCAATTATAGGTAGGTTGTAGGCAGTTTCTAATATGTCAATTGCAAATAGTCTGTTAGGAGCTTTGCTGAAGGATTCAAAAACGGCTCCGGCAAGTATGGTTTGGGACATGGTGCCGGCTAGGCGTATGCCTGTTTGGTTGGTATTGCCGTATTCGCCTATCCAGATGCGTATGTTTTGCAGTTGACTGCAGGAGAGTTCAGCGTTTGGTTCAACGTTAATGGCTATGGAGTTGTCTTGTTGGTTAAAGAAGCAACGGTTTATTTCTGTGCTCTCATATGAGCCAGTGGCGGTGCCTGTTGGGGTTCGAAAAGCAATGCTTTCAACGCAGTTTATAAAGTGGCAGTTTTCAATTTTTGAGAATTCAGTCCAGGTGTTGTCATTGGCAAATTCTAAGCCTACTTTACTGTTTTGAAATAACATATTAGTTATGGTTGCTCCAAAAGTATTTTCAATTCGCAAAGTGCCATTATTTATAATTAATCCTGAAACTAGGGGATATTTAGAGTGTGTGTAATCATCGCCACGTATGATGATTAAGTGTCCATTGGCGTTAATGGTGGCGGTGTCGCCTACTATTTTTGCATTCCATTTATTGGAAATTAATATGTCTTCATTTAAATTGAATGTACCTTTTAAGTAAACGGTGTTGCCGCGTAATAGTGCATAGTTTATAGCATCATTTGCTGAAGTGACTCTGTTAAATATTTCTTTAGTTAAAGTGTTTCGAACTTGAAAAGTTGAACCTGTCTGAGACACAACATATTCAAAGCCTGAACTATCCGTTTGCCCAACATCATTAACCTTAATGTATACACTAATTACTAAGCAGGTATTAACTATAGTTGTAAGCAACATTATAGCAAGAATTAAACTTACAACCCGACCAGATAAGGCTAATTTCATTAACTATCACAGAGCAATAAAGACAACAAGCGCATCGTTAATTAAATTTTTGATAAAACACATACAAATGGCAATCAGATAATATTTGCGTTTTATATCTATGAATTAAAAATACTATGAATTAAAAATACCTCAAGCAGTCAAGTCTTGTAGATATAGCAGATTTATAATGCAACACCTATAGATAAAAAATTTGTTGACCCGAGTTGATTAAAAACCTTTTTAAAATTTAATTAGGATATAGCGTCTATGAGTTTCAAATTTGCATTCATCTCTACATTAAAGGAGAAACGTTTTTGGATCTGGGCTATAGTGGGTATAATTATATACCTAATTCCAGTTGTCATACGTTATGCAACAGGCAGTATAATAATACCCTTTCTTAACTGGCCAGGTTACTGGATAGATCACTTTATTCCCGGTAATTTGTCAGAAAAAATTATAGTTAACATGTTTTTTCCAGGTGCTACAGGGGCCGTAACTGGAGAAATCTTTATACAGTATTATCGTAAACAAAACTTAACTCTTAAAGCTAAATATCTCTCAAGATTTGCAGGTGCAATGCTCTTTGTTTCTGCATGGTCGCTTTTTCAGCTTATAGGCTACCAATTTGAAATATATATGTCCTTCTCGCCTGGCAGTAATCTATTTGAAAGCTATTTTGTTTATCCCTTAAACTATGTAATAGCAGCCTGTTCAATTTTGACGCCAACTATAGTTGGGGCTCTAAAAAACTTGATACAGAAAATGAGATAAAAGAAATTAGAACTTTATTATTTGAGCATGGGGAATGCCATCGATTGTTATAACGGCGTCAGAATGTATGTAGCCATTTTGTATTGCTTTTTCAACACAGCATTTGCCTACCAAGTTGATAATTGTGGCGTTTTTCATCATACTTACGGCTTCATCAACATTGATTTTTCCGCCGTTGTAGAATTCGTCTTTAATTTTGAAGGTTATTTTGCCTTCATGTAGGGTTTTGCCCAGGAGTTCAATATCGCAGATTGCTAAAACAACGTTTTGTTCTACTTGTTTTAGCTTAGCGTAAACATCCATGAAGTTCCCTTAAATTTGTTTAATGGCTGATTTTGCACCGCATGCATTACAGACTAGGGAGGTAAGGCGTTTTTCTTTTAGAATTTTGGTGTCAGGGCGTTTGCATACGGGGCAGATTACAAAGGCATCCATGTATCTTTGTAGTAAGCGCTCAAAGCTGTCTCGTTGGAATTTACCTTGAAATATGGCGCGTGCATCGTGAAATGTTGCGGCGGTTGCCATTTCGTGGGTTAGAAATTTTAGAATGTGTTGGGGGTCACGGTCTAAAATGTTTGAGATTTCGCCGAAGTTTGAGATGATTGTGCGCATGCCAATGGTTGTTATGAAGAGTCTTGGTAGTTCAAGGCGTTCTTTTTTTATGGAAACCTCTGGCATTTGTTCTCCGGCTCTTTTTAGTAAGTCATCGTAGCAAAAGTCCATGTTAAATCGCGTTTAGCAAATTATGCTTGCCTGTATTTAAAACTTATAATACTGGGAAGTATTAATGGTATGTTAAAATCTACAAAGAATAGAGTATATTACAGCGTGTATAATTATATTTTTATGGATGATGGTGGAGCCTCTGCTAACCAGTCTATATTGCTTAAAAAATAAAGAAAAAAGAAGGGGGAAAAGCGAAAATTATATAACTGGAGCTTTCGCCATTTGATAGACAAACAAAGAATAGATTAAAATATTATAAGCCTGTAGATTACAAATCTGAAGTTAAACTGCGCAGAGGATAAATGTGTCAGCCCAAGATAAAACAAAACAAATCGATGAATTGCGTTCACAGATTGCTGTTTTAAAGGATCAGGTGAACAAAGCAGACATAGAAGCAAAAAAGATGGTTGAAAGGAGAGATCAATTAAATGGTCAAGCTGTGAAAATAGATCATGAAGTTCGTGATATTAAAAAACAGCGGGATGCAATTAACAAGAAAGTGCATGCCATTAAACAGCAAAGAGACACAATTAGAGATAAAATAAAGCCGATTATGGATGAAATTCAAACAATTAATGATAAGAAGGCTGAACTTAGAAAGAAAGTACCTCATATTCGACAAAAAGATATTCAAAAAGAAATTGACCGCATAGACTGGAAAATTCAAACAGAAACATTAGACTTACAAGAAGAAAAAAGATTAATTGGAGAAATTAAACTCCTCGAAACACAATTAAGTGGCTATAAAAAGATTGAAAAAGAAAACAAAAAAATCTCTGAACACATACAAGAACGAAAAACCTTAGATGCTCAAGCAGAAACATTCCATAAAGAAGTAGCTGAATTTGCAAAGAAAAGCCAAGAACTTCATGAAAGCATGATCGCTAAAATTACTGAAGTAAAGAAAGTAAAAGAAGAAGCCGACATGCTACACAAGGGCTTTATTGAAAATAAAGAAAAAGTTAGAAACTTACGCGTTGACATAGCCGTTCTCACAGGCCAAATGCTTGGATTACGCAATAGCCTTAGAGAAGAAAGCAAAGAATTAAGAGAAAAAGCAATAGTTACCCGCCAAAACGAAATGGCTATACGACAAAAAGAAAAAGAAGAAGCAGATATCCAAAGAAGCAAAAAAATGCAAGATGACCAGGTATTAAAATCAAAACTTGGAGCCCAAGCAAAAGAAAAATTAGACAAAGGCGAAAAGCTCAGTTGGAACGAATTCCAGCTAATCGCAAACGATGATGACTCAGAGGACAGCGATACACAAAAATAAATTAAGCTCTAACGCATTTACCTAATAGGATTATACGTTATGGCTGATACAGAATTAGCGCAAGAAAAACAAAAAAACATTCTAATTTTATGCGTTGACAGAGATAACGATATAGAAATTAAGGCAGCCATTAAAACACCCCTACTGGGTAGGGCAACTAACTTGGATGCAGCGGTTGCATTAGCTTTAAAAGATCCCGAAGAACCAGACGCAAATGCCATGTTTGAAGCAGTCCGTTTATATGACCAACTAGTAAGTAACAAAAAACCAAACGAAAATTTTGAAGTAGTCACCATTTCAGGCACAGAAATGGGTGGCGTTGCCGCAGACCGAAAACTTGCCGCAGAACTAGATCATATTTTAAAGACCTATGCTATTACAGAAATTATCTTTGTTTCTGATGGCTATACAGATGAAGAAGTCTTTCCTATAATTGAAACACGCGGCGTACCCATATCATCTGTAAGGCGTATAGTAATTAAACACAGTGAATCCATAGAGGAAACTGCGGCCGTATTTACAAAATACCTAAAAATGCTCATAGAAACCCCCAAATATTCTCGCATAGCTTTAGGTTTACCAGGTATTTTAGTAACCATTTTTGCCATATTTTGGGCTGCAAACATTACTCTTGGTGTAAATATGTATTATTATGGTATAGCCATTGCCCTTGTCATTGGCGCTTTTTTATTGCTTAAAGGGTTTGGCGTAGATATGGCAGTCAAAAATGGTTACAAATGGATAAGAGAATACTCACCTCCACCTGTACCTGTACAGATTTCAAACTATACCGTAATAGCCGGAATTCTATGTATAGTTGTAAGTCTTTTCTTAGGGGTTCAGTATGTTACGGTTAATTTACCTCTTACGCAAGGCATTATAGAGGGGATAAGCCAAATTCCCATGATAATTGCACTATTTATCAAAGGAACATCATTAATTATGATTAGCGGTGTATTGATGATTTTAATTGGTAGAAGTTTAACCTTTTACTTTGAAAAAGACATAAAGCTCCTTCGAAACACCGTTTTAATTGCAGAAGCTATATGGGTCTACTTTATACTAGTCGCCACAGCTAATTTACTTCAACAACCAGGTATACTATTGACTTTTGAAACTCAATTTTTCAGAGAATTTATACAAGCAATTGTTGTTGGCATACTTATAGGAATAGCGGCAATATTGTTATATAAGGTAGTAAGTAAAAAAACTATTGGCTTTTTCAAAAAAGATGATGAAGAAGAGAAACAAAAGGATGTTACACTTTAATTTTAGCATAATTGTTAAAAATTAAAGAAAAAAAAAGAGTGGGAAAGACGAAATCATTTAACGGGAGATTTCGCCCTCTAACAGCAATTGTTAAAAAGTAATAGTGTATTTAGCATCTATATGAGGCTAAATAGTGCTTAAGAAAATATTTTCATTAATCGGTGCTTACAAGGTTTATGAACGTTGGTTATGGTATCAAATTAAAGATGGCCAAAGACCTGAACATGTTGCAATAATTTTAGATGGCAACAGACGATGGGCAAGTGAACAAGAGAAAAGCCCGTGGCTTACAGATAAATGGGGTCATAAGCAAGGAGCAGACACTGTTGAGCAACTTTTAGATTGGTGCAGTATGCTAGATGTAAAGTATGTTACCCTTTACTCATTTTCAACAGAAAACTTTTCCAGACAATCAGATGAAATAACAAAAATAATGCAAATAGCCGAGGATAGATTCAAAAAACTATTAGCGGACAAAAGGATACATAAAAATAAAGTTCACGTAAAGGTAATTGGTCGAACAAACCTATTACCGCCAAGCCTTCAAAAAATCATCGCAGAAATTGAAGAGGCAACCGAGCATTATGATAATTATGTTTGGAATTTTGCTTTTGCCTATGGAGGACGCGCAGAAATTGTTGACGCCTCAAAAAAGATTGCTACAGAAATAAAGGAAAACCGGCTTCAAATAGAGGATATTAATGAGGCAATTTTTGAAAAATACCTCTATACTTCACATATGACAAAACAGGATCCAGATATTATTATACGAACATCAGGCGAGGAGCGGTTAAGTGGGTTTTTGCTTTGGCAGGCTGCTTATAGTGAATTATTATTTTTGGATGTTTACTGGCCTGATTTCCGCCTTATTGACTTGTTGAGGGCTATTAGAACGTATCAGAAACGTAGACGTAGATTTGGAAAATAATGGGTTAGGCGCGTTTTTTAGCGCTAACAATAGATATAACATCGCGGTCTTTTAATACAGCATCTTCACCAATGCGACGTTTATTTCGGGCATCAATAGCGTAGATAAAGTTTTCACCTAGCTCTGTGTGGATAATATAGGCAAATTGATGCGCAGTTATGCCATTTGGAACTAGATAAGCATCAGGTAGCACTTGTCCTTCATGATTTGTTAAATGCTCAGAGTCTTCAACGGGGTAAATAGTTATCATGTTGAGCAGTTTGAAGTAAGCTACATTAATAGCCTCCTGCACACCCGTAGAACCTATGGATAAAATTTTTTCACGAATAGATTCTAAGGCTTTAAGCTGTCCAGAGGAAAGCTTTTCAGGGGCTAAAATCTTAAAATCCTTATCCCCGGGTTTATAGTCTATCATTTGTTTTTCTGCAGCACGCCTTAAAGCCAATTCAGCCTCAGCAGATACTGCAATTATGGTGTAGTCAAGCTTTTTTAAACGTTCAAGATTTACCTGAGCCGTAGGCAAGTCTATTTTGTTAGCAACAATAAGCAGAGGTTTAGAAATACGCCTAAGAGTGTCTACAAACCTGTAGAAATCCTCATCACTCCAAAGCGTCGGCTTATCAACATTTAAACCACAACGACGAACTGCCTCAACAACATTAACCCTCTTTACGCCCAACCCTGTTAAACGCTCCTCCACGGGAGTAGCTATACCTTTTTTATCCGCTTCAGCAGTTCGCGCAATTTTTGACCACTCCTTCTTTAAAAGATTAAGCATCCACATAGTGATTTCACGTTCAAGAAACACTACATCCTCTAAAGGATCATGCTCCCCCAACTTACAACTCTTACCCTCACTATCCGTTCCACCCGAAGCATCAATTATATGAATTAAGGCATCTGCTCGGCAAATTTCATCTAAAAACTGATTACCCAAACCACGTCCTTCCCAGGCACCAGGAACTATACCAGCTATATCAATAAGTTCAACAGGGATAAGCCGTGTACCATCAACACAGAGCGAATTACGAGGATTATCAACTACATGGAAGTCCTCATGAACACAAGGCGATCTTACATAACCCACACCCCTATTGGGCTTTATAGTTGTAAAGGGATAATTTGCGATATCAACAGTTGCAAGAGTTGCAGCACTAAAAAAAGTTGACTTACCCGTATTAGGCTTACCTATTATCCCCAATAATCTTGAATATGATCTTTGCATGAAATATCCTCACCGTAAGATATCAAATAGCAATAGTAGATTATTTATATAAATAAGCATCTTTGATACGTGGAAATTATTGAGGTGATAGTTTGGTGTTAGAAACAACTCGATTGATTTTGCGTCCGTGGAGAGAAACTGATGCGGAAAGTTTATACAAATACGCAAAAGATCCTCTTGTTGGACCAAATTCGGGTTGGCCGGTTCATACGAGTGTTGAAAATAGTAGGCAGATTATTCGCGATGTTTTGTCTGTAAAGGAAGAGTATGCTGTGACAATTAAAAACGATGATACTGCAGTAGGAAGTATTGGGTTAAAGATTGGTAATAAAAGCAATATAGATATAGCTGTCGATGAGGCAGAAGTTGGGTATTGGTTGGGTGTTCCTTATTGGGGCAGGGGGTTTATTCCTGAGGCAGTGTGTGAACTTATGCGGTATGCCTTTGATGAATTAGGTTTATTGGTTATTTGGTGTGGATATTTTGAGGGTAATGAGAGATCAAAGAGGGTTAGTGAAAAATGTGGTTTTAGGTTTCATCATACTGAAAGAAATAAGACATGGCCACTCATAAATGAAACTAAAACTCAGCATATTATGTGTCTCACTAAAAAAGAGTGGAGAAAACGTTTTAATAAATATCAACTTTTGTAATGGTAGTCGCTAAAGTTGTTGTATTGTGGAGATTTTTTTATAATTCACGCAACGCACGCTTCGTAACATTATTTGTAGCCTCCCAACTCCACCAACAAAAATGTGAACCAGTAATCAAACGTATGTATTTAGCTCTTAATGAAAAACGGACATTTAACTAACTTTTTGTTAAGATTTAAATTTTCATGCTGTTTTTATTTGACAAACAGACTGCTTATACACTTAAGCCTATGCTTAATGAAAAAGCGTGAAATAAGACTGTTTTACTGTTTAGGGTTTAAATTTAAGGGATAAGTACGAATCTTTTGTAGATAGTGTCTAAAAGTTGCGGAATTTAGGAAGACAAAAGGTGGAAAATAGGGGGAGTTAGGGGTTTGGGTTGTGTTGGGTGTTTTTGTTTTTATCGGTGGTTTTTTTGTGTTTAAACACAAATAATAGACACATAATTTCCACTACAAAGAGAACAACATT
>Ga0209737_10003937_pt1 | contig 10417 bp, 6 predicted proteins | sample TergutCu122P3_FD_187284 | JGI IMG/M metagenome (GOLD analysis project Ga0209737, IMG submission 187284) | Cubitermes ugandensis P3 segment gut microbial communities from Kakamega Forest, Kenya - Cu122 P3 (SPAdes) (version 2) | ecosystem: Host-associated > Arthropoda: Insects > Digestive system >...
TGAATAGCCCGACATAGAAAAGGTTCGTTTCATTGACGAATGATTTATTCTTATCTCCCAGGAACGATATATTGTCCGTATAAAGAAGTTTATACAGAGTTTCGGCCCATAATATTCCATACTCCGTATAGATATCGAGTACCGGAAGCCCGTTTGCGTCCCTTTTGGAAAATGCCAGCCCCGTTGACATTGACAGATAATTTGGGACCCCCCATTGTTCATACTCAAACCCGAACATATCCCCTTTATCCGCCAGCTGATTGCCGTTTAAATCCGTATAAACGCCCCTACAATATTCGGCGAATACGTCATGTGTCCATGTCCCGTTGAGAACATGATCGTATATGTCACGTACGTCGCCAAAATAGTCTGTGTAAATATCTTTGTTAAAATATATTGCGGAAGCGCCTAACAATGTAGTCACAGTAAGGTCGCCCGTGATATAGTATCTCTTATTGTTGTCGATACTCCCTTCTTCCATCATTTTGGCATACCACCATGGCTTACCAAGATCGATGTAATCAGCGTTCATAAGATTGTGGAAATACCCTCTGAGGGCTTGTTGGAACGCTCTTGAGTTTTCCTCCATGATAATGTCGTAATCATCCACTCCGGCGAGCATAGCCTTATTCACCTGAGCCGGAAAATTATCCCATCCGTTTGACCCTTCGATCCAATTCAGCGTAATATTGAGCCTTTCTTCCGTATTGCGGTTCCTCTGGTAAACGGCGTCTAGGACTATATCGCCGCCTATCTCACCGACTGCATCATAATTTTTGGTGTTATCACTTCCGAAATGATATATGTTTATACTCGTTTCGTTGAAATCCAAATCATCAGGGAGCGAATCGGGCGTATTCGCACGATTAATAATCTCCGTTTCGCCGGATGGTTCAGTATCAGGTCTAAAGTCTCCTGTATCGGTTTCGTCTGATTTGACTTTAGTGCCGTTATTACAACTGAAACCGGTTAAAATCATTAATATTACAAGTGTAACAGCTAAAAACTTTTTCATTCTTTTTACCTCACTTTTTTGAGTTTTTCTATGGTTCACTTTAATTTATGAAAATAAAAATATATGATATTCTATTAAGTGAAATATACCTACTCTCATATTTTTTTAAACAAGACCCAATTGGCTATATTAATTATAAAATATATATTTTAATATTCTATGAAGTGAAAAAATATAAAATAAAAATAATTTAAAAAACGCATAAATCTATAGTTGTGAATGAGTAATGGATATAAAAAAGCGGTAAATTAGCGCAAAAAGAAGCCCCGCTCCCATGAACGGGTAAAATATGAAATTGTCGTGATTGCTCTGAAATACATAAAAATAACATACGCATAAATGCGTTTGGAAGTGGCGCTATTTATGTGTTTTATTAATTTTAATATATGTGGATTAAGTATCAATTTCTGTGAATATATCAAATGATTTTTTTATTTCAGCTTCCGCTTTCGTTTTGTTAGCCTCAGCTAAAGCCGCGAATCCTTTGTTATCTCTTACGGCAACAAACATTTGACTAATATATTCGCCCCAACCGAACGCTTTACCAATGTCATAAGTACGATTTTCAAAAATTATTTCAAGCATATCACGACTTTCTTCATCGCGCAAAAATTTTCCGGTGATCGTAACGTCAAGGTGAGCTTCTTGAATCGGTTTTGAATAATATGCCATAGCTTCAAGCAGAATACCCGTACGTTCGAGTTCCGTAACTGTGACAGGTACGCATATTCCATAACACGCATGTGTAGCTACGATCGTATAATAATTATCTTGTGTCTCTTCATATTTCGGAGGCGGAAAGATAGCGAAATCATCAAACATATCGCGTAATTCTTTAATCGCGTATATATTAGTCATAAGTATCATCAATCTATTCTCTTTGAACATGGTTCGGAAGTATCCCCATGGGTTATCTACACTTTTCATGTTATTAGCCCATAGCATAAAATTGGTATCATTATATATCTGTACTATTTTATCCATAACATTTACTGCGCGTTCTTTGCCGATAGTCAATTGTGGATATCCGTCTTTATCGAGCGCAGCGATATTTTCACCGGAAGCGAAATAGAAGAATTGTCCACCTTCATAACTATTGCCGAAAGCATATAAATCATTATGATCCAATATACCGTCGCCGTTAAGGTCACGCGTAACATTCACTCCCATTTTATGTACATAATCAAACGTCCACTTACCAGCTTTTATGACATCATATGTATCTATCAACCCATTTTGCTCCAACAAAACTTTATTTGCGATAAGACACCAATTAAGTTCTTCGTCATGAGTACTTATATCGCCGGTTATTGTAAAGAGTTTGTTATTAAGCGATAATTTTTCAATTAAAACTTGATCCCACCAAGGGTTACTTAACTCAAGGTATGGAATATTGTATAAATTATATATAAATTTTTCCTGAGCTAATTTAAATGATTCATCGATCAACGGTGTGACTATATCGTAAAAATTTTCGCCTGATTGAATAAATTTTCTTGATTCCGTATAAATATTTGCCAACGCTACTTCGGTAGTTACGATTTCAACATTATAATCTTCCAATATTTTTAGATTACGGGCATAAACCGCGTCGTTTATAGGTTCGCCAACACGTTCAGGCACATCGATGAAATCACTGTAATAATAACTGTTTACACTTGTACTGTTGCCAGTTACAGTAGTGTTTATTGATAATATTTTAAATTTATAACCGCCGTAATCTATTTTAGGTACTGTAAGCGGCGGACGCGTTTCACCTAATTCCGTCGTATCTGCTGTTGAATCTAAGGCAGTTGTATCATCGGATTTACCACTATTACTGCTATCTCCGCAAGCAGCGGCCAGAGTTATAAGTATTAACAATGCTAAGAATAAACAAACATACTTTTTCATTATAAATCTCCAAATCAATTAAGTTTTATTTTTTTTACATCTTATATATGAAATTCTCCATTTTTATTATAGCAGGGCATAATTATAATGTCAATAAAATAATTAATATTTCACGCCGGACGCATAGAAATTAATAAATTATCCACAAACGATATTTCCTATACATATGTATTTAGTCATTCTCTTGCCGATTAATCTAATTCTGAAAACAAAGCGTAGGATTTTGCTATTGCCGTTTCAGCTCTTTCTCTGTTCGCTTCATATAAAGACACGAACGCTTTATTATCTCTGACTGCGGCGTACATCTGCCCGATATAGTCACCCCAGCCGAACGCTTTGCCAATATCATACGTACGATTTTTAAATATTATCTCAAGCATTTCGCGGCTGTCTTCATCACGCAAAAATTTTCCTGTGATCGTAACGTCCATATGCGCTTCCTGAATCGGTTTTGAATAATATGCCATCGCTTCAAGTATAATACCGGTGCGTTCGAGTTCCGCAGCAGGAACCGTGACAGGCACGCATATTCCGTATAAGAATTGAGTTTCGACTATAGTATAATAATTTTCCTGTTTTTCTTCATATTTCGGAGGCGGAAAAATCGCGAAATCATCAAACATATCGCGTAATTCTTTAATGGCGAATATATTTGTCATGAGTATCATAAGTCTGTTTTCCTTGAACATGGTACGGAAATATCCCCAGGGGTTTGTCACGCCTTTCATATTCTCCGTCCACAGCATGAAATTCGTATCGTTAAAAATTTCCCTTACTTTGTCCATAACAGCCAATGCGCCTTCGCCGCCGAGAGTCAGCCGCGGATAACCGTCTTTATCAAGCGCGGCAATATTTTCGCCTGCTGCAAAATAGAAAAACTGGCATCCGCTGTAACTGTTCCCGAAAGCATATTGATCATTCCAGTCTATTATTCCGTCGCCGTTTAAGTCGCGCGTTACGGAACTTCCTATTTTATGCACATAATCAAACGTCAATTTACCGTCTTTGATGACGGTATATATATCCGTAAATCCGTTTTGTTCCAATAAAACTTTATTTGCGATAAGACCCCAGTTATATTCCTCATCGTGCATACTTATATCGCCGGTTATTATATAAATCTTATTGTTTAACGACAATTTTTCAACCAACACTTCATCCCACCAAGGATTATTTAAATCAAGATAGGGAATATTATATAAATTATATATAAATTTTTCCTGAGCCAATTTAAATGAACTGTCGATATGCGGCGTAATTATATCGTAAATATTTTCACCCGACTGAATGATTTTCCTTGATTCCGTATAAACGTCCGCCACTTCGGAAGTAACAACTTCAACGTTGTAGTCTTCAAGAATTTTCAAATTACGGGCATAAACAGCGTCGTTGATAGGTTCGCCCGAACGGTCGGGAACATCAACAAAATCACTGTAATAATAACCATTTACGCTTGTACCGTTACCTGTGACAGTAGTGTTTATTGATAAAATTTTAAACTGATAACCGCCGTAATCTTTTCCGGGTACTGTAAGCGGCTGCCTCGTTGTTCCTTCAGGGCTCGAAATATCGACGGTCGTATCGGCCGCTGATGTTTCGTCTGAGGTATCATTATTGCCGCTGTAACCGCAGGCGGCGACCATAACTATAAACATTAATAATACTAAAAATAAACTGATTACTTTTTTCATTCTAATTTTTCTTCCCTTAAATTTTTAAATTTTTGCAATGTGGTGCCAGCCCGTACCAACATCGCTATCATAAGACGCGGTCACGCCGCTTTCATATACCGGCGTCATATTTACTTATTATTTCTGTATGAATATATCTATAATTTCATATTAACTTTTTATATCGATGCTATTAAGCCCCCAATATTCCCTGTAACTGTTCACCATCGCAAGATAATTTTCAAGAGGTATACTGCTTGTTATAGCGTTGCCCGGAGTAAATATATGCGAACCTTCTTTTCCTTCGTCAAGACAGCGTATCACGTCTTTCCGTATTTCTTCGGGAGTCGCGAAAGAAAGCGTATTTCCGCAGTCAATATCTCCGAAAAAAGTAAAATTTTTTCCGAACCTGTCAATTAACTTTTTCAGTTCCATACCGGCATGACGGTCTATTTCCATATATGCGTCTACCCCGCAGCCGGATAAAAAGTCGTCGATAACGCTCCACAAATCACCGTCCGAAGCGTTTACCGCATATCCGCCTTTTAAATGTATATAATCCGCAGTCTTTCGTACTTCCGGCATAATCTGCTCGCGGTACATCTTCGGCGATATGAGCAAGCGGTTCCCCGCAAAATCTCCGCCTACGCCAATAATTTTAATATCGTATTTTATATAAGCGTCTATAGTCTTTTTGATCATTTCCGTACGAAGTTTGAAATTTTCTGTTGTTACGTCAGGGGCGAGGGTCATCGCCTGCATAAGGTCAGTATCAACTCCGATTCCGTGGTTGTACGCCGGAGCGAAAAACGGAAGGTCAAGTTCATATTTTTCAAGTGCTTCTTTTATATATTCATATACAATCATTGCCTGTTCGTCGTATTCACAGTTTTCAATATAAAAAGCATAGTGTTTGTTGCGGGCGGTTATAACATCGACTGGATCGCTTGCGTCAAAGCCGTAAACCGGATATTCAACTTTTTTTGAAGGTTGAATAACGGGATTGGGCACAACATACATCATATCGTGCCCAAGCACATATGCCATTTTTGCACGGTCTTCGGCATACCGCCTGACAGCGCATTCAAGCCCGCATTCTTTCGCAAGATTTATAAACTTGCCGTATTCATTGTCATAGTTTATATATTCTCTTCCGGCGAACACGGAAGCAAGAGGATTTAACAGCACATACTCAAAAATAGGAGTACGGTCTGTTATACCTTTGTCTAATACTGTATAAATTCGTTGTTTTGGATTCATTTTATCCCTCCTGAGCAAAATCAAATTTCACAGCCGGAATGAAACAGTATTTTTATGATTCTCCGGCGCTCATATCGGTTAAGCCCGAACGGGCCACCGGGGGAAGCCAATAGTTCAAACGTCCATTGAAATTGAAAAAGTTTTTCTGCCTGCTTTTGGGTGATATACTTTAATGGTTCCGCTATTTTTTAATTCATCTGGGTCACCGCTGACGAACCATTCAAGCAGTATTTTTTCTCCGGGGTACATATTCGGTTTTTCAAAAATCTTTTCCCTGCTGACTACTTCTGTATCTTTAGGCAATCCAAGTTCGATACGTATCGGAATACGCGATTTGTAATTGCCTGCGTTCATAATTCTTGTCGCGAAACCGCCGATATTACCTATTCTGCATCTGATCCTGCTTATATTTTCCGAAAGCCGCGTAAATTCTATGTCACTGACATTAAGCCACGGATGCATCGACGCGTGCTTGAGCATAAATTCCGTAATTTTCGGCGCGAGCAGTTTCATATCGTTCGGATCTAACAAATTAGCGTTATTGCTATAAAAACCGCCAACTTCAACCATGCCGATCTGCGGATGATTGAAAGGCTTCCATTCTTCAAATACGACAATTCCCTTTTCATCGCTATTTTTTAATGCGGGAATACGCAGTTTTTCATCCCATTCCGCATATGGCGTGGAAAAAACATCGTCCGCAGTTAGACCAGCGCTGTTGAAACCGTTGCCCAGTTCGATCAAATACTGAGATATTCCCAGCGACCAATAAAACCATTCTAGCGTAGTTCCGGGAAGTATTATCGGCGGATTTGTTTTCAAATCGTATTTTTGCGAGTGTATCAGCGGAAGTCCTGTTATTTCTTCCGCCATTTTGCCGATTTTCAATATTTGATTCAAATCGCCCTTTTCAAGTTCTTCGTCGGGAACGTTCGTCGGACGCATTATACAAGCCGTGCCGTTATGGAAATCTATACCGGCGAATATATTGAGATGCGACGAAGAGAATTCTGCAACCGCGCGTGACATTACATCGGCGAACGGATAATCCGGCGAATTATCATTCGGTTTCCATGATACCGCATAACTTCTGTTGAGGTCTATATCGCGCACTCCGTTTACTATGTATAATCCATCGTAATCTCGGATATATCCTTCCCTGACCATGTTGTAATATACTTCGCCGCTAAAATTATCTTCGGGTTTCCGTGATGTCATTATGCGGCGGTCGTGTTTAGATTCTTTAAAATTTCCGTATGGGTCTTGCCAGCGCATGTATAATACTAATCCATCGTCGTTTACGTCTTGCGGAACTATACCGTTTTTCAAAGTATTTTCAACACAATAACTTCTGGGCGCGGCTCCGCATCGATATGCCGTTTCAAGCCCGTCTGTATTTAATCTCGGAATGATATAAAATGCCACGCGCTTCAATATCTCAACCGCGGCAGGGACGCCGCTCAACAAATATTCAATCAAATACAAACACATTACCGAACCGGAAAATTCATCGCTGTGCAACCCGGTTTGAATATAATATGCCGGTTTATCAATATCTTCTCCGGTTTCGCTGTCGTTGATTGTTACAAGCGGTATGGCGCGCCCTTCCGGCGAAACGGCGAGGGTATTTATTGTCATAAGCCCTCTCACATCTTTTCGCTTATACTCGTTCAACGCGTAAATCAATTCATCGTAACTGTAATTTTTGTCAAACATTATTCCCATAATTTTAACCGTCAATTTCTAAAAATATATTATATGATTTCTGTATTTCAACTTCCGCTTTTGCCCTGTTAGCTTCGTATAAAGGTGCGAAAGCTTTATTATCCCGTACAGCAATGTGTATTTGACTAATATAATCGCCCCAGCCAAACGCTTTGCCGATATCATATGTTCTGTTATTAAATACTATTTCAAGCATTTCGCGGCTTTCTTCATCGCGTAAAAATTTACCTGTAATTGTTACATCAAGGTGCGCTTCCAATACAGGTTTTGAATGGTATGACATTGCTTCGAGAAGTACCCCTACGCGTTCAAGCTCTGCCGACGGAACTGTTACAGGTATACAATACCCAAAACATGCGTGAGTGCTGACTATTGTATAATAATTATCCTGACGTTCATCGTATTTAGGCGGAGGTATAATCGCGAAATCATCAAACATATCGCGTAATTCTTTGATTGCGTAAATATTTGTCATGAGTATCATTAACCTGTTTTCTTTGAACATGACACGGAAATATCCCCATCCGCTCCCTCCTTCAACATACGGTGCTATTTTATCTGCCCACAACATAAAATTATTATCGTTAAATAAAACCGTTATTTTTTCCATTACATTTAGTGATCGTTCGCTGCCGACTGTCAATTGCGGGTAACCGTCCGAATCAAGTTTAGCAATATTTTCACCGGAGGCTAAATAAAAAAATTGACTTCCGGTAGAATTATTCCCAAAAGCGTATAAATCCTGCCAGTCCGTTATACCGTCGCCATTGAGGTCGCGCGTTACGGACGCCCCTATTTGATGTACATAATCAAACGTCCATTTACCATCTTTTACAACATCATATAAATTGTTTAATTTATGCTCTTCCATTAAAACTTTATTGGCAAAAAGGCTCCAGTTAAGCTCTTCTTTATCAAAGCTTATATCGCCGGTTATTGTAAATAATTTATTATTAAGCGACAATTTTTCAATTAAAACTTGGTCCCACCATGGATTATCCAATTCAAGGCACGGAATTTTATATAAATTATATAAGTATTTTTCTTGGGCGAGTTTGAACGAATCATCAATATAAGGGGTTATCAAATCATATACGTCTTCGCCCGAGGTGATAATTTTACGCGCCTCATTATAAACGTTTTGGACTTCTGTAACGACGATTACCACATTAAAATCTTCTAATATTTTTAAATTACGGGCAAAAATCGCATCGTTTATCGGCTCGCCGGTACGTTCCGGAACATATACCAAATCGCTAAAATATTTGTCAGATACAGTTGTGGCATTATTTCCTGTTACGTGAGTCCATATTGACAATATCCTTAATTCTTTGCCTCCAAAATCTTTCGCAGGTACCGCAAGCGGTTGCCGTGTTTCCGCTTCTGTCGTCCCTGCTGTTGTATCTCCCGCCGTTGTTTCGCCAGAATTAATATTATTCTCTTTGTCCCCGCAAGCGATAACTATACTTATAAACATCAATAATGATAATAATAAACAAGTATATTTTTTCATCAAATTTTACCTCCTGTACTATTTTTTGCAGAAATACTGTTTTAGAAACCGCATTGTTATTTTATCACAAATTACGTTAAACTGCAATAGTGAATATTAGATATATATTAAACACCCAAAAGATGGTGCTTCACCCTCTTAGTTTGGTTCAAGCAATACTATCAATATAATCACTTTCCTTTTCTGAATCATCATATAACCTAAAAAGCAACTATAATCCCATTTTTATACGCATATTTTTTTCGATTTTTCCAAAAATCAAGTTCTCAAATATCACGCTGACCAGAATTATTATAATCATAACTGCCATAACCTGATTGATTTCAAGCAAATCACGCCCGGTTTGCAGTATATAGCCAAGTCCCATAACGCTTGAAATCATTTCGCCTGCCATAAGCGACCGCCACGCAAATGACCAGCCCTGTTTCAACCCTGAAACAAGACCGGGTATTCCGGCGGGAAGTATAACTTTTACATATATATCGCGCTTCGACGCTCCCATCGTTCTCGCCGCGCGTATATATAACGGATTCACGTGTTTAATTGCGGATTCAACCGAGATCGCTATACTGAACGCAGAGCCGATTATGATGACAAAAATTACGGCGGATTCATTCAGCCCGAACCACAGTAAGGCAAACGGTACCCAGCAGATACTCGGCAAGGTCTGAAGCCCTAAAATTACCGGTTTCAAGGCTTTTTCAATTATTCTCACAGTCAATAAAAGCCCGACTGTCACGCCGGTTACAATAGATAGAACATATCCTATAAACATTTTTTTCATGCTGAACAGAATTGACGTAAAAAGCATTCCCGTCCGTATAAGCCTCTCCAAAGAAGATATTACGCCGAGAGGATTCGGAAATATATACGGCTTGACTATTTTAAATTTTTCCGCCAGCAAAAAATACAAAAACTGCCATACAATTATTATTGCGGCGTATATCAAAATAACTATAAATATATCTTTGTATCTTTTATAAATTTCCCGGCGCATATCCGATTTCTTCAAGCATTTCCACCTCGCTTCTCAATTCTCTCAGTATTTCGGCGCGTATATGCACAAACTCCGCGTCGTCAATCCTGCGCGGACGCGGAAAATCAATGGGTATGATTTTTTTTACGCGTCCGGGAAGCGCGGACATCATCACGATTCTGTCCGCGAAAAACATCGCTTCCTCAACGCTGTGGGTGACGTAAATAAATGTGCGCCCCGTTATTTCCCAAATTTTTTCAAGTTCGTCGCGGAGTGTGTTTTTTGTCTGCTTGTCCAGCGAAGCGAAAGGCTCGTCCATAAGCAAAGCCTTGCTGTCAAGAGTCAGCGCCCGCGCCAGAGCCGTT
>Ga0209737_10003939_pt1 | contig 10414 bp, 7 predicted proteins | sample TergutCu122P3_FD_187284 | JGI IMG/M metagenome (GOLD analysis project Ga0209737, IMG submission 187284) | Cubitermes ugandensis P3 segment gut microbial communities from Kakamega Forest, Kenya - Cu122 P3 (SPAdes) (version 2) | ecosystem: Host-associated > Arthropoda: Insects > Digestive system >...
ATAGTGCTCCTGAAGATGGAAGCAAAGGGCGTCCGAAACATGTAGAGCATACTTGTAGTTTTTAATAAACACAATACTGCCAGAGTTGCATCTTGTTGGGTTATTATATATTATATCCCTAAGTACACATTTTATGTTCCTTATTATTCTTTAACCCTTCGATGACGCATGGATGCAGATTTCACCTGCCGGCCAAGACAGAAGTGATTTTAAAAGCTTGGTGACGGACCCACTTCCATTTCATGTAATGCTGGAAACGACGTTCGCACTACGAGTATGTAAAACAGTACCGCCATATTCAGCGGCAACTTACACGACTCTTTAGCATGGCGTGTAGTGCCTCATTCAGGCGCACCAACAGTCGCAGTCTTTAAATCTTAGTGTTAACTACATGTACCGCCAGGTTGAATACTTAAACATCCGCACAGTGTTTTTCTCTAATAAGTAAAATTCTCCCAATAAACAACAATTATTGCCCTATACAGCACGCACCAATTTGTCTTTCTAATCGAAGCACACTCTTCTCCCTGCGGAGTTCGAAAGGAATTTTTTTACATAATATAGATTGATTTTAGTCTTTAAATGGTTGAACATAAATGCCTGCAGCAACTCTCAACAGAACCGTGAGAGAAATTTCCCTCAGGGACTGGGATTTGTTTCGCCGCAGGCCGCTGAAAGAACTTCGGTGCTTAAAGATGAAGATAAATCACCAAGCAGACTGGTACAACGGTGACGCTCTATTATTTACGGACATCTATTCAAGAAATGCCCGGTTCAGATATCTGCCAGGACGCCGTTTGTGGTTAATAAAGTTTCTTGTTCCCTAAAGACAAAATTTGGGACAGTACCTGATTATATTACAAACGTTTCCTTCCAAATCACATCCAATTCATCATCTTCAGTTATCTTCCATTTGACGCTGTATGGTTTGCAGTAATGACACCACAATAAAGAAAATAACACAGTGTAGAAAAACGAGTATATAAAGATGGCTTTTCATGTACGTACACACCTGCACACCCACCGTACTATTAACACAGTTCCGCAGAGAGGACTGGCACTTTTTGTGCTAGCATTTGTGTTTGTGCTGTGATGTGGTCAAGGTGTTCGTTCTACTGGGTTACGACGCTTCGTCACTGGTGTTTGTTACCCGGCGTTTCGAGAAAATGTATGTCTCATCTTCAACGGTCGAAGTGTCTCCTAAGAACCTTTCGACCCTCGAAACGTCGGACAACAAATATTAAGCGATGCAGCGTTATCTCCCACCTTCAGGAATACCTTAATTATTTGGGTGTTAACTTGTGTGAATATCGACCGGGTTTTTAAGCTATCGTGGCTCATTTCACCATTCAAGTGATTGCTGGCATAATACAACTGGAAGAGGGTCACGACCGTCCCCCTTTGTGTCCCTAAATCGTTTTTAATTCATAAATATCGTCCCACCTTCCATCTCTTTCGTCGCCTAGTATACGATAATTTCCATCTAACAATTTATATAGAAACGTAGACCCAAATTCAGTAAACCTTCAACAAGTGTTAAGTAATGAGCACAAACGACGAATCAATGAAACATTTATACATTATTATGTTTAATGTTCCTGCCTTCATGCGACCCGGGATAGCTCAGTCAGTATAGCGACTCGCTGTAGGTGGGACGGCCTGGGGATTCAATCCCGATGTGGACAAATTTTCCGCACCGGTCCATACCGGCTCTGGGACCCACCCAACCTCCTATACAATAGGCAGCGGATGTCTTGCCGGCGGTAAAGTGGCCAGGGTGTGGTGTTGACCACCCAACCAAATCTAGTGTCGAGGTTAAAGAAAGAGCTATACCTCTGCACCCCTTCTGTGAATTCATGGCAGGTTAAGGGGTGAACTTCTTTACTTTCGTTCTTGTCTTCACATATTACTTAATTCCTGTACCGACCTGAAAATTGAGGTTTCTTTGAGATCTCTCTCTTAATCCTCTGTGCTTAAAATTGCATCCATCTTCAATTATATGACTTCACCCGTTCTGTCCCGCAGGTTATTTGTCTTCATATGTACTGCTGAAGTCACCCTTCTCTCGCACGTCAGTATTGTGAAATTACTTACGTATATTGCAGTTATAATTTGTGAACGTGCCTTGTAATTTGATGTGAATTAGTTTAACTATATCTTTGAAGTTCAAGTATCAAAGATTTCAGCAGTGTCTGGTTCTAAGAACCGGTAAATACTGGTTACACGTCACAGCACGAGAATAGAGGGAGAAAGAGAGAAAGACTTAAGAAGTAGTAGCAGTATTGTATGTACGTATATATGTATGTATGTATATATGTAACGTGTGTATATATACATATGTGTGTGTATGTGTATGAATGTGTGTGTGTGTATATATATATGCCATGTTTCGGAGGGGAGAACGAATTAGTATTGTAAAATGGTGTAAAGTTCAGCCCGCTCGTCCCTCTGGCTGAAATAGCAGAAAAGTAAAGACTAGAGTTGTGAGAAATGTGGCTTGAACTAAGAACCGAGATGTTTCGTTTTTCTCTCTTCAAATATCACCTAAAACTTCAAGTCCCATTTCACATAAAGCAAGCGTGTTCTCCGTTACAAGACCAGGAACTAACCGCTCTTTGTTGTGGGAAGAGTGGAGAATTTTTGAGGTTACTCTATGGACCAAATATTTCACCAGAATGGCAACAAAAGCGAAGAAAAATATTTCATCTGCCCCCATGATGGAAACAGCATATTTCTCCGAATATGGGTGCGTGTACATAACACTACACATCACAACCCAGAATACAGTAAATATAAAATATGAGCGTAGTCTCTACCCGGTCAGTCTTTAATCTGCTCACGGTCAGTTAGTTGAGTACCCTTCTCTACGGTCTAATTGACATCCGATGTCAGTTGGCTGGTCGAGGGGTGGCGATGCATTATTTAGCGGCTATCAACCCCCTGCAGCGGTGCGCACACAAGACGTGAATGGATTGCTTGATCGGCAGGGGTTACAGGTGGGGTGGAAGTGAATCCTCAAAGGGTTTACAGGTACGCGGTCTAGAAAACTTTCACAAGTTTCTATCTGGATTAAGCGTCAATCGCCTTATACGCCTCTCTTGTACTACAGCATTTATTTATTCTTGCTTTATTTAACGATTCAGCGCAACTTTTTCGGACAACAGAAAGCCGTTCTAAATAACAGAACAAAAATACGTATTATTAACATAGGCTGCAAGTTTCATTACTACAGAACTCAGGACATAACCATAATATGGTGTATGCCCAAACTGTTTGCTGTTCAATATGTGTGTCTTTATTTAACAAATATTAGCGTCGAATCAGAAGAATTAATAACAAAGAAAGTAGAAAGGACTGTAATTACAACATAGTGACGTGATTTGGAATAATAAGTTTCACAGTTACTGCGTGACAAAACTAAGGCATTTTGTGGAACAGTTCGGTCAGAATATCTAGTCTCCGGTCGAGGATTGAAGCCGCCGTGTTTTGAATATAAAGCAGGATTGCTACCCACTAGAGCAGGACGTTCATTCTAACTGTTGTTACTAAATTTTGCGAAATACCGTGACCTGAATGTGTTGAAACAGGCTTTATTATACGTAGCGGCGGATCGGTTTAGAGACACTGTATTGACTAACAAACAAATAGCTTGTACCGTAGACCGTCATTTGGTTGGCTTTTAAACAGACTTTCCGCGGTGGAACACGAATATTCATTAACGTAAATTTCACATTGTAGTTTACGCCGTGCATCTTTATCAAGTTATTTATCTAACAATTGTTCGAACAGTACGCACTGTATAATGATATTAAAAAGTTCTTATAAAATCAAACTATATTATAACATATTTTGTTGGCGACCACCACCATCATCAGGAAAGTTTACTTTATGAGCTAAAACACCGCATTATAATAAACTGTCTGTCTTATTATGCGCGCGCAGTTGGATTCTCTTCGCATTGTCAACGCAGCACAAGGTGTGCACAGACGCACAGTACTGCTGAAATTTGTCGACCTCCGTAGGAATTCCACTATGGTAGTAGAGTGGAAGTCCTTCAGAAGGTAACATTTCCGGCAGTAGTTAGCACTATGGCGACCATGTAATTATACTACAAATTGCAATTTTTACAATAACACCCGAAATCAGAATTATACCTGCAAAAATGTTTATTTTTTATCAACCATGTGTGGAAACCCGAATCAAACATTTTAATGATGATGATGGCGGTGATGGCCGCCACCTAAACATGTTGTAATGTAGTGTGAGTTTATAAGAATTTTTTTAAATCATTGTGTATTGCGTATTTTTGGAAAAATTTTTAGATGCATAAATTCATCATTGTGCTTAAAAATTCCCGCCACTGAACCCGACCTAGAACAAACATCCACTGTGCAAACTCGCACCCTATTTCTTTAAAATCCATTTTAATATATTCCCTTTTACACCTTCATATTCCACTTCTGTAGTCAGTTCATGTTTGTGTACCAAAATATTTTACAGTTTCCCCTTGGCTCTCATGCGTGCCACGCGCTTGGACTGCTCCCCGTCCTTGATCTGGTCGTCCTAACGACATTTCCTAAACACAGTTTTGATTTTATTCATTCCGAGAACTGTGCTGTCCGAAAGCAAACTTATGACCGTTCTGCCTCTACTGTAAGTGATCGAGCCCTGGCAACATTGCCAGACTTGCAAGCAATTTTTATTTTTTACGAATCTTACGTCAGTCTGAAACAATACAGAAAAAAATTTAGGTTCTTATTTGAAGGTAAATTCAGTAAGAAGTAATTATTCTGCGTGGGACTGTATGAGTTGCAGATTGGTGCAGAAATGTCTTCCTTCCTCCTGTTTCTCCACATTTGTGCTGATCAAAGTGATTTTTTATGCTACCTACGTTTGCCGCTGAGCCCCTGCAGTCCCAGCCAACAGACAAGCACGGTAGTTAAACTCCTCGGTGCCGCCGGTACGTTGTGCCATTAATATTTAAAGCAGAGAGGTAAATATACGTACCATCTGGTTTAAAATTACAGTACTTTGCTGTCTGTCCTACAGAGCGTTGTTGTGTTTCGTATGATCCTTACAATTCACATCTTTTTTCCCTCTAAACAGCACTGGTCAGGCAGCCTTTCTAACGGAAACGTAAAATGTTTACCATGAGGTAGGAACTCCCATGTTTATTGAGAAAGATTTCAAGTTTCGAAAAATTGCCTCTAAAATAGAATGTTGTTAGCAATTAAATTTAGATGAAGTCACGTATCATATTCTTTGTACTGGGTATCCGCCTCAGTATCAGAACATTTTTCGTGTTCGTAGTTATAAAAGGATGGACTTACTTTGCAGAATTTAACTTAAAGTATGAGACTCAGTAACAATTGCATACAGCCTTGATTTCTGTGACTGTATGCTATTTCAAATACCCAGACTGTGTTGTGAATACGTTTCAAATGTCATTACCATTATAATGAATTTCACGAAAACTGGTAGAAGACGCCTAAATAATTAAGCCCCAAGCCATTAAAACGTATGCGGTAGGGATACATAGCTGATTATTCGCATTCGTTAGCGTTCGGTATTCGTTGCAGGTCCCACAGCTTTTTTTCCCCCGAGAACAGCCTTCATTTACCATTTGGTTTAGGAGACTGAATGGGGCTGCGATTTGACCTGAACGTAGTGGCGAAGAGAAGAATTTCTGCCCGTTTCAGGAATCGAAAAAAATTTCCGACCCTCTAACCAGTAGCCTAGTCACTGTATAGATTGAGCTACTCGTTGTTACAAACGCGCGATACTTGGAGGGACCCGCCATTGTCTAACTGTACAAGAACTGCCATTACCGGCCACGTGGCTATTACACCCCATTTTTCCATCAATTAAACGATGGAAAGTCCTTCCCCTACCGCCTTATAAAAGTGGGTGTCGCATATTGGGGCTATGATGATTATAATGACGATGATTTCGAGGTTGAAACCGTCCTTCCTTCTGACTGAGAGAATTCTTCTGGGGATCCCAATTTCCGGATGCGCAGTAGGGGACGCAGAGAAGTCTCTAGTGGACATAGCTTCCGGCGACTTCCTGGGACTCTCCAGTGGGAATTGAGGAGCTACGCTTAAAAAGCGAGGTGAAAGAGAAAGAGGGGTTGATGACGTATCTGTGAACGTGTACAGTCTCCACCACACCGCAATGGTGTGGTAGAGACTGGTGCTGTTAGAGAAAGACTACGGCCTTGTACGAATTATACAAACATAACACATAATACAATTACAGTTATGTGCCATGTGACGCCGTGTAGTTTGTTGCTTATCTAACTACACGGAATCACATCCAAGTAGACTGTGATCATGATCGCACCGCAGTGCAAATTTCGTGTTTCACACATTGCGGATAGAAACTGTGATTAGAAAAGAGTCGAAGAAAATTGGGAGGTCTACCATAAAGACTAACATAGCACACGTAAAATAAAGAGTTGAAATTACTTAAGTTTAGACTTATAAAATGCTGCTTTAAATCAGCTTACCTATTAGAGATTAAAATAGTATATCACTATGTTGCCAAAATCCATACAAAATTTCTCATATTCCCACTGCCTAAAGCGTCATTCTGTATCGAAGTTATCATTACCTAGCATCTCATAATCTTTCTCGAGTATACAGTAGGCAATTTAATTAAAATAACAATGTATTAAGTTTTAAATTTGTTTGTATCTGGTAAATTATGTGCCATTGTCATAGTCTTAGAATTACGTGTGAAAACGTCACAGGATCCTGCTCAATAACACACAGCTTATTTAACTGTTGATCATACATCGGAGCCCATTTTGAAAATTGTTGTGGAATGAAAATAAAGGCCTTCAGCCAAATGCAGTGAGTGTGTGATAATAACACCTATATACGTAAGATTTCCTGTGATAATGACATGCTGTTGATACGATAAAGTGGTAAGTAAGTATTGCCTAAAGTAGACTACTACAACACACCGCAATAGCTTCCTAAATAATCATTGTTCGTGGTTTTCAATATGTTCCTATTGATAGCCATCCTTTATTCAACATCCATTTACTCCTTGCCTTTTCTTAGCCCTTCACATTGGCATACAGACTGACTGCTATATATATATAACATCTTAGGTTATATTTATTTACAATTTTGTCGTTTTCAGGACATAAAAGTGTTACAGGACACCCTAAGAGTGGAAATTAGCACATACGATACAATGTATTGAAGGCCTCGTTTCATTTCTATAGAAATTTTCTGACTGGACGCCAATCTGTGACTGACAGCACAGTAACTTGTTTTATTGAGCAGGAAAAATGTGACGCTTCCATGCGCGATTTTAAGGCTTTGACAGTTGTAAATATTCAACTGGAGACAAATATTTATTTTTAAATATAGTTGTTTTAATTAAATTAATGATTTATAGTCAATGACTATCCTTTTAGAGCCTGCTGGTTACGTTATGAACAATCAGTTTAACATTCAACAATTCTATATTCTTAGCAAAAAATAAAATAAATAGTACGTCGAACACATCAATTTTCATTATCGATAGGAGCAGGCTACATGTTTCGAACCTTATAGGGTCATCATAAGGCCTTCTATTTGAAACAAGTCTTTAAAATACTACGTACATTACTGGGATCCCATTAATGTTTACAAATAATAGGGAGGCCATTACGTCTGTGTGAGGTTGTACATCTAAAAAACCGCTCATTAAAATCGCCTATTCCTATCATAATAAAAATTGATGTGTTCGACGTACTATTTATTTTATTTTTTGCTATTACTGTAACACATCGGAATGTCTAAGATCAAAATTCTACTTTCTGCCCACACTGTATTAATGTGTTTTGTATTTATCTCAACAAACCGCGACTTCTCCCCCATACAACATACACTGATCCGTTTTTATAACCGAGATGAAAAGTGTTTACTGCGCGGTACGAACTGTCTTTAAATAAAGCAGTCTGCGCTTCGTCTTTAAAGGGCTATTATGAAATGTTTGTATATTTTTTTCGCATATCCATTGGATGATTGAAAACGATAAACTGAAATGAATGTGGTTGAATGAACGTATCGTCGTCTGATCCGAGGCCTCTCGGAATCTTTCCGGAATTTTACAGGCCGAAGAGCCAATCGCTGGGCCTATAATCGATGGCCGGACATCCGTAATATGCAGTCAGGTTAATCTGATTGGCACAGAATGTAGAAGGTTATATAAGAATGAACTTTGTAATATATAGAATTTATGTTAGTGAGGTGTGGGAAACGAGACGAGGGGAGCATGAAAGCCATGAAGAAGGAACGAGAGAGAAACTTGTTGGAAAATACGAGTATCTTGAATATCAGTTGCTTGGAAAACAAACCACTGGACAAGAGAACAGTGGTTGGCGATGTCGTGCCCGCGGGTCAGAAGGTGAACCACGAAAGTGGTTAGTTAGACGCGCATTTTAAATTTCGCCCAAACAGCAATCACCCATCACGTTCCCCCAAAACCGAGATTTGACCACAGTAAAAAAGAAAATTTTTAGACCGCGGCAATAAATACTAAATGTGTGTGTGAGAGAAATACGATACGTGGCGATATGAACTGAACATAACCATATATTCAGGATATTTTGGCCGTGTTTCCTTGTTTCTCCAGTTTCCTTTGTCCAATTCTTACATATTATTTGGAATTAGGCCGTGGCAACTTGTTGCCATTTAATTGTTCATGTGACTGAAGGTGGAACGTTAAGTTTTCCAAATCCATTCCATGAAGGCATACGGGGGATATGTGGAGGTGGGAGGGCAACTTCACATTCCGGACGCTTTACCTTTGGAAAAGAACTCCCGTACCCATTGTGTACGAGAATATGCGGGCCCCAGTGCCGTTCCGGAGGAGAGAATGAGTTCTTATACCTGCAGGGGTTCGAATCCAGGACCATCCAGATGGTATGATTGTAAGTATACTGTCTACGCTACTCAATCTACTATTCATGTAAGTATTATGAAAGGTAAAGATCAGCCCGTGACATGCCTATGCAGACACAGAGGGGAGGTTGACTTACAGCTCTAACACCTTCACAACCTCCACTTTAGAAGGGACTGGGTAGTCAGCAGTACACCTCGGCCGCTTTATCCTGGGAAAGACTCGGCACTCGTTGTGCAGAAGACAGGGTGGACCTCGGAGCCACTCTGGACAAGACATGGAATCTCTCATTCCCACCGGTATTCGATACCCGGACCGTCCAGCAGACTTCACTATTCCGGCCGCCCACAAGTATTTCACATTTCTATATGGCTTAGAACTCAACGGATTCGGTTGAAGTAATGTCGTTGAATAGGCCTTTAAACACGTGAGAATGATGAACCCTTTTATTACCAACTGATGCACAGTTTACGTGAGAATGAATTGATGTGCGACCGCTGTCTGAATACTTACACTCATATATCAAAGATTTGAATATGTGGTGTTAATATGACATTTGGTGAGCGAATAGCTCTTATGTCAAGGCAGGCCGGCAGATGTTAAATAATGCGATATTGTACCCTGCTAATGGCAAGGCGTGACGCCCTGCACTAACAACATTGCACGGTATCACATTTTCTTCACGTATGTTTACATTACTTACAATTTTGATAATCTTAGCTTATAATGTTTAAGTAGAACTTATTGCAACACTTCCGATTATTGTGTGGTATTATACAGTTAGCCTTTAATACCGTGTTCTTTTCTAATACAAATTTCTATGTTTATGACTTGCTTCATTAGCCTGAAGCTGCGTATCTCAGACTTAATTTATTACACTTCTTAAATCACTCCTCTTTATAAGATTAATTAAATACGTCTGCGCCTTGTATATTTTAACTAATATTATCTTTCTCATTTATCCCTACCTTTACCGAAATATTCATCTATTTTTCTCCATTTTCTCTAACGGTATTTTTGGTTTCCTTCATGTTCCTATCTCTGTTTCTGTTTTCTAACTCCCGTTTCCCCCGAAATTCAGGAATATATTCTATGGGTTAGTGAATTAAATAAACGTTTACTTATACAGTTATCACGTAAAGCAGTTAATATTGATTTATTCGGAGAGTCACACAATTAATGAATTTTTTCCACTTTGATAGTCACTATATTACCCATTTATTCCGTGTGTGTGTGTTGATTTGTTACTTATAAATTCATTCAAGCAGTGATTTGTTTGGTTAGTTGGATTTTCAGTTACATAGTTAAGTAGTCTGTGAGCCATTGTGAGAAACAATTGTCCCATTGGTTGGCACGCTTCTTTCAAATTTGTATGACGTCACCGCGCAGTGGCCGAGTGTGCGGGTGCGAGAAGGCTCTGCTGTGGAAAGATCTCGGCTCTGTCGGTACAAAAGCGGCTGCTAACGATGATTGATTAGCGAAACTTAATTAGTCACTTGATACAAAAAAATAATTT
>Ga0209737_10003940_pt1 | contig 10412 bp, 3 predicted proteins | sample TergutCu122P3_FD_187284 | JGI IMG/M metagenome (GOLD analysis project Ga0209737, IMG submission 187284) | Cubitermes ugandensis P3 segment gut microbial communities from Kakamega Forest, Kenya - Cu122 P3 (SPAdes) (version 2) | ecosystem: Host-associated > Arthropoda: Insects > Digestive system >...
GCCAAACTTCCGCATTTGGACGAATACAATAATTTACGCAGGATAAATAATAATTTTTACAAGAAATTTTTCATAGATTATCGGTTATTTGTTTTGGCGGAGCAAAATTCTTTGGAGCATAATTTTGTGGTTTTGCCACACGCCGAATACATAAACTTCGGCATAAATAATTACCACACATTTCATCAATATTCTATTTTGGTAAATGAAAGAAATAAATTAAAACAATTTCTTGCCGAGCATTCTATCGGCACTGACATTTACTATCCTGTGCCTTTGCATAAGCAAGAGTGCTTCAAGGAACTCGGCTATAATGATGCCGACTTTACAGTAACGAATTACACTTGCGAGCATATAATTTCTTTGCCAATTTATCCCGAAATACTGGATACACAAATATCCACTGTTGTTAAAAAAATTGCCGAATTTTATGGGGTGTGATACGGTGAAATAGCGGTTGTTGTATAGGTTGTTGTATAGTGTAAAATTATCTGTTTTCATTGATAGTTAATCTATATTGTAATAAAAATATAGGTTAATTTTTTATGAAATTGAAAGATTAAATAAAAGTTATAACAAATATAAAATTCACGAAGCAATTTTTGCGAAAAGCAAAAATGCAAGTAACCAACAGTCGCTACACCTGCATCATTTCACAAAAAATATGCTAAATTATGTTGCTAATTTTTCAGATACAGTAAGCAAAAATAATGAAATATAAACCGACACAAGAACAAATAGAAACACAAAAATTAGGAACTCATATCGCACTTTCCGCAAACGCCGGCTCAGGAAAAACAAAAGTTCTTACCGAACGATATTTGAAAATTATTTGGGAAAATTTTGAAAATAATCCGAATATAATTAACCAAATTGTCGCAATAACCTTTACCGAAAAAGCCGCAAGCGAAATGCTCGAAAGAGTTATCAAACAAGTAGATGAGGAGTTTGAAAACACAAAAAATTCGGCAAATAAAAAGAAAATTCGACAAATAAAAAGAAAATTAAGTTATGCAAAAATTATGACAATTCATAGTTTTTGTTTGCAAATTTTGCGTGATTATGCAATAGACGCGGAACTTCAGCCGAATTTCAAAACCTTAAGTCAAGTTGAATCGCATCTAATTAAGCGTGAAGCAATTTATAACGCTTTTGCAAAATTTTTGAACGAAAATTCTTTTGACGAAATTAATAATGCAATTCCAAATGACGAAAAAACAATAAACACGCATTGTGTGCGAACTCTATTCACGCAATATAAGCCCAAAGAAATAAAATATTTTGTGGAATTATTGCTCGCCAAGTCCGATATTTTTGAAAAAATTACAGAACTGTATGATGATGAAAAAAAATATTTGGAGACAGTAGAACAACATTTTTTGAATTTTACGAAACAAAAAATATTTGAATTAGTTACAATTATCAAAAGCGGACAAGATATTTTTGATGTAATAGAATGGAAAGATAACGAAAGAAAAAAACAAGCATTTTCTTTGCAAAATATTGTTTTTGAAAAGTTTGAAAAACTAATAAATAACGAAAGAAAAAATAAAACGCAATACATCGAAATTATTGAAAGTATTTTTGAACTGGATAAAATTAAATCAAAAGGAAATAAACTTTTTTTGAAGGAATTGCTTGCAACAAAAGGCAAAGACAGAGATAAAATTTCCACACATTTTAAGATTTTTTTAACAGAAATCAATGACAATGAAAACATTTCGCTTCAATTTAATTTGGCAAAAATTGTTCTTGAAATTGCAAAAATTGCAAAGCAAGAAATTAAAATTCAAAAGGAAAAATTGAATGGAATTGATTTTGATGATATGTTGCAAATCACAAGAAATTTGTTGGTTCTACAGCCCGAAATCGTAAAAAGTATTTCTTCGGAATACACAAATATTATGGTTGATGAATTTCAGGATACAAACAATATACAATATGAAATTGTGAAATCACTTGTTCCTTCTCTTAATTTTTTTAATGAAAATTCGCCTCAAGAATCGCCAAAAGTATTTATTGTCGGGGATGAAAAGCAAAGTATTTATCGGTTTCGTAATGCTGATGTTGAAGTTTTTCAACAAGCAAAAAGTGAAATAAAAAAATCTAATGAGCATTTTTTTAGAAATGATTTGCAAAAAACAAAAATTCTTAACAACGGAAATCTCAATTTAACTGCGACTTTCAGGATGTTACCAGCGATTACTGCTTTTGTAAATAAAGTTTGCGGAAATATTTTTAGCGAGTTTTATGATAGTGATTACAGTGAAAATAATATCTCTAAAATTGAATATAGCGATTTAGTTTGTGGCAGAAACAGTAAATATTATTCAGAAAAAATTTGTGAAAACTCTTTATTGACAAGTGATTTCGGCAGTGTGAAATTTTTGCTCACAGTAAAAGAAAATACTTTTAACGAAGAAATTTTTAATGATGAAACACAAAATGAAAATAATTTTAGCGAAGAAATTCCTGCACCGCAAGAAGCCGAATTGATTGCAAATTATATAAATTTTATTGTTAATGGTGCTTCAAAAGATTGCTATATTCAAAAAGAAATTGATGGAAAAATTGAAGAAATAAAACCTGAATACGCTGATATAGCAATACTTTTCAGGAGTAGAACAAAATTAAATAATTTAGTTTGGGAGTTGATTAAAAAAAATATTCCATATTCTCTTGCGAGCGGAAGTGGTTTTTACAGTGAGCAAATAATTTGTGATTTAACTTCGTATTTGCGTTTTTTGAATAATCCGCAAGATGATTTGGCGTTGCTTGGCGTAATGCTTTCGCCATTTTTCAATTTGAATTATGTAGATATTTTGAATATTTTTAGCGAAAATAATGAAACAGAAAAAGAAAAATCACTTTGGGAAAAAGTAAATTCTTTTAGCGATTTTTTTAATGATTGTGATAATAATTTGGGATTTGAAAAAATAATTTTTTTGAAAAATGAATTGGAAAAACAGATTGAAATTGCACAAACTGTAAGCATTACGCATTTGCTCAGAATGCTACTAAATACGGGGAATTGGCTAAATAATTTAATTGAAAATCCGGCAAAAAATCATATACTAAAAAATATTGAAAAATTTATTTCTATTGCACGCGAATTTCAAAATCGTGGTTTTTCTAACTTGAATGATTTTGTAACAGAACTTGAAATTTTGTCTGAAATTTCAAGCGATACAGATGCAACCGAATCAAAAAATGAAAATGTTGTTACCTTGCAAACCATTCACTCCTCTAAGGGTTTGGAGTTTCCGATTGTGATTTTATACAATACTGCATCGGGAATAAATCCCATAAAACTGCCGATTATTAGCAAAAAATATGGACTTGTTTTTAATTCTCCGAAGCAAATTGGCGAAGAAATTTTTAATGAAAGAATAAAAACTTTGACTTGTAATTTGGCGAAAATAGATGAAGAAAAACTTGAAGAAGCAGAAAATATGCGGCTTTTGTATGTTGCATTGACGCGAGCAAAAGACCATTTAATTATTTCGGCAAATGTGAAAAAAAAGTCAAAAGGTGGTTTTGAAAATAAATCAACTTCATTTTTTAGAATGATTTCTAACAGTTTGAATTTATGTGATGAAGATATTGAAAAATTAATTGCTTCGGTAGAAAAGAAAATAAATTATCCTATTCACAGTGAAATAAAATTGTTAAATGATGAGGTTGTAAGCAAAGATATAGAATTAAATATTGAGTTGATAAATGCTGTTGAAACAGTTGCTACAAAAAAACAAAATGAAAAAAACATCGCCGAAAGATCTGATAATACAAGTGTTTTCATCGTAGACGACTCGTTTAATTTTACTGAAAAAAATCGTTTCTTTTCATTCACAGAATTAAATCAGCACAAAAAAATTCAAGAGAAAAATAATTTTGCTCGGACTGAATTTATAAAATCAATGCTTGGTTTTAACAAGGGAATTAATATTAATCTTCAGGAGATGCCGCATCAAGTGCGGTATAACGGGGATAGTTGTGCCGTGCTTGACACGGGTTCTCCTCTTGTTGATGAAAATGTTATAAATGGTGATATTTCAACAGTGTTAAATAGTTCCACAAAAGGAATAATTTTTCATAATATTTTGCAAAAAATTAATGATTGGTATGATGCTTCAAACGATTTTTTTGATGAATTATTTTTAACGAATTTAATTACAAAAGAGTTGAATTTATTGAAACAAGAGCAAAAAATTGACAAGAAAATTTTTGTTGATAAATGCAAGGAGATTGTGAAAACGGATTTGTTGCAAGAGTATGGCGAGAGTTTGAAAACAGCGAAGTTTGAGCAAAAATTATATATTCCTTTGGGTGAAAATTTTTATACTGGAATAATTGATTGTTTGATTTGCGATAGGAATGGCAATTTTGAGATTTGGGATTGGAAAACGAATAAGATTGAAAACGCAGAAACAGTAAGAGATTTGGCGGAAAATTATAAATTGCAAATGCAGATGTATATTTATTTTTTGATGCATCTTGAACCGAACCAAACACAATATAAAGCAAGATTACTTTTCACAGAATTAGCCACAGTGAATGCTAAAATTTCTGATTGGGTTGTGGATTTTATTTGGACGCAAGCCGATAAAGAATTGCTTCGCACAGAAATTGAAAATAACATTAGCAATACGACTGTTTGGGTGCAGGCGTAGTGCAATAGACATAAATTTATTCGTAATTTTGCTTTAATCTTACAATTAAAAACTTCATAGTCATAATTTAAGCCATACAATTATTTTCTATTTTTTGATTATAAACGCAAATAAGAGGTCAGGTTTTTAATTACTGACTACAACACTACAAAAATAACATTTTTTCATAAAATTACAAAGATTAAATCATACACAAAAAAATTAAAATGAAAAGCGAACATTCGGCAATAATTTTTTTGCTTTTTCTTTTTCGGTTGAGGAAAGTTGATTTTGAGTTAAACGAAATACTTTCAAATTCACGAGTTTATTTATGTTCGAAGGCAGAGAAGTAATTTTATTGTTGGACAAAAATAAAATTCTACAATTCGTAAGTTCCGCAAATTCATTCGGAATTACAGAGATATTATTATTGCTCAAATCCAAGATATTAAGATTTGCAAGTTGGCGAATTTGCGGATTTATCGCCTGAATAAAATTGTTCGACAAATTCAAATTGTTTAATTGCGACAGTGAAAATATCGGCAAAGGAATTTCCTTGAAATTATTATTTGACAAATCCAGTTCCTTCAAACGCACCAAATTTGTAAATGCAGTGGGTATTTCATTCAGATGATTTCCCGCAAGATTTAACTCCGTAAGTTGCTGCAATTCAAATACCAAACGCGGCACTGTTCGCGTTTTTGAATACGAAATATGTAATTTATTTAACTTCGGCATTCGCTTCAACGATTGCGGTAAGTTCTCTATTTTATTATTACTTATATCCAAAAAATTCAACGCTTCTAAATTGTGAATATCATCAGGCAATGTTTCTATCAAATTTGCTTTCAAATCCAAAACTTCAAGCATATAAAGATTAGTAATTTCTTTTGGCAAAAATTGAATCCGATTATTTCCAACATATAGATTTTGCAGTTTCGTCAGTTTCCCAATATCAGTAGAAATGCCCGTCAATCGGTTATTTCCAATATTTATCGAAGAAATATTTGGCGACTTAAAAGCAAAACCAAAACCCGTAATCCGATTATCAGAAACATCAATACAAACAATATTGGGAATATTTTCAAAGCAATTTACATAACCAGTAATTGTATTTTTGGCTAAAATAATTTTTTTGAGCGTTGTAAGTTTTGAAAAATCTTCGGACAGCGAACTAATACTGTTCTGCGACAAATCAATGATTTCAATGCTTGGATGAGTTAAAAGAACTTCTGGAAATCTGCTAAAATTATTATTGTTAAGTTTGATTTCTTTGAGTTTTGTAAGATTTTTTATTTCAAGCGGTAAAAAAGAAAGTTTGTTATTGCTCAAATCAAGATATTCAAGATTTTGCAATGTAAAAACATTTTGTGGAATTACAGTAAGATTTTCATCAGAAAGAACCAATCGTTTAATCGCATTATTATTTCGTTTTTTTTCAAGTGAAGCCGTGCCTTTGGATTTTCCAACAGGAATCGGCTGTGCTTGCACAAAATCAGAATACATTGAACTTGAAAATAACAACAGTATCTTGATAATGTTTATTGACGATTTTAATCGTATCATTTTTAATAATTAAACCAATAAGAAACAAAAATTAACTTTTTGCAATAACGATTTCTCCTTAATTATTTTTTACGATTACACAATATAACATTTTTTTTTGAAAAAAATGTTATGGGGATTATTTTTGTCTAAACTGTGATTTTAATGTGACTTTTTTGATTACTGTGATTTTCTTGTCTGAACCACAGATTACGCAGATTACACGGATTTTTTAATAATCAGTGTAATCTGCTTAATCAGAGGTTCAAACAAATTAACACTTTATCTTCTTTTTGCGAAAAAATTGTATATTTGTGGCTGAACTATTTTAGAAAAATGAATAACAGTAAAAATAGAACCGAAAATAATATCTCTGAAAATCAAATTAAAAACTTTAATAACGATTATCTAAACGATGTTAATGCCGTCCATTCAAACGGTTACGATAATGAACTAATTGAAATTGCAATCAAAAGTGCAAAAGAAAATAATCTCAAAAATGTCTCGCTAAATATACCAAGAGAAAAATTTGTTGTGATTACAGGTCCTTCTGGCTCTGGAAAATCTTCGCTTGCTTTTGATACAATTTACGCCGAAGGACAAAGACGCTATATTGATTGTCTCTCTTCTTACGCAAAACAATTTATCGGAATGATGAAAAAACCCGATGTGGATTCTATCGAAGGGCTTTCGCCATCCATTTCTATCGAACAAAAAACATTAAATCATAATCCTCGCTCTACTGTCGGAACAACTACAGAAATCTACGATTACATAAGATTGCTCTTTGCGAAAATCGGTATTCAGTATTGCGTAAATTGTAATGTGCCTGTAATCAAACGAACTCACTCGCAAATCATTGACGAAATTTTTGAACTCTACGCAAATAAAAGTATTCTTATTCTTGCTCCGCTAATTTATGCACGGAAAGGACAGCACAACGAATTGTTTATAAATCTGATAGCACAAGGTTTTACGCGGGTTAGAGTTGATGGACAAATTATGAAACTTGAAATTGAAATGAATTTGGCAAGATATAAAACGCATAATATAGAATTGGTTGTTGATAAATGCGTTGTTGATGAAGAGCATCGGAAAAGAGTTGAAGCATCAATAGAACTTGCTCTGAAAAAAACGAACGGAACTTTGATGATTGTTGAAGAAAGCGAGCAGATTTATTTGGAAATGCCGAACAATAATTATGAAATAAAACTTTTTAGCACAAATTATGCTTGTCCGAGTTGCAATATTGCTTATCGTCCTCTTGCACCGAATATGTTTTCTTTCAATTCGCCATATGGTGCTTGTCTGATATGCAATGGACTTGGCAAAACTGAAGATTTTGACGAAAACTTACTGATACCAAATAAATCAATGACTGTTGAAAATGGTGCGATAGAAGTTCTTGGTCCAAAAAAGAAATCTTGGATTTGGTCTCAACTGATAAAACACGCTGATGAGCATCGCATTCCTCTTGATATTCCTGTTAAAAATTTAACACCCGAACAGTATAAAATTTTACTGTGGGGAAAACAAGACGACAGTGGCGTTTTATTCGGTGGTGGTTTTATTTCAATTTTGCGGGGTTTGTATAACGAGTCATATTCTGTCGCTCAACAGCGAGAATTAAACAAATATCGCAAGATTGAAACTTGCACAGAATGCAATGGAGTTAGATTGACAAAAGAAAGTGCAACAGTGAAAATCAACGATTACACAATAGGCGATATTGTAAATACTGATATTCAAAATTGTTTAGAACTCTTTACTGTGCTTGAAAAAAAATTAAAGAAAACCGATTTGTTAATCGCAAATTTAGTCATCAAAGAAATTAAAGATAGATTGAATTTTTTGTTAAATGTTGGTTTGTCATATTTTTCGTTAAACCGCTCTATTGTTACGCTTTCGGGAGGTGAGGCACAAAGAATTCGTTTAGCATCACAAATTGGCTCGCAATTAGTTGGTATCACATATGTATTGGACGAGCCGAGTATCGGACTTCATCAACACGATAATAATAAATTGATTGATTCGTTGAAAAAATTGCGTGATTTAGGTAATACAGTAATAATTGTGGAACACGATAAAGCGATGATTGAGCAGTCGGAATTTGTTGTTGATATTGGACCGGGTGCAGGTGTTCACGGTGGCGAAATAATTTTTGCGACAGACACAGATAAAATGAATAAACTGCCCGCAAAAACTAAAGAAAAATCTTTGACTTATCAATACATAAAAAATATCAAAACTATTGAACCACCAAAAGAATATCGCTTGCCTAATCCTGATAAAATGCTTGTTTTGTCGGGTGCTTGTGGAAATAATTTGCAAAATGTTACATTAAATCTTCCACTTGGTTTATTTGTTTGCGTTACGGGAATGAGTGGTTCGGGCAAATCAACATTGATAAATGATACACTGTTTCCAATTTTATCAAGTCGTCTTCATCGTTCGCTTTTGCAACCGCTTGAATACAAGGAAATCGAAGGAATAAATCATATTGATAAAGTTATTGAAATAAATCAAAATCCAATAGGTCGCACTCCCCGTTCTAATCCTGCAACATACACAAAATTATTTGATATAATTCGCGTTCATTATTCTTCTTTGCAGGAATCACTGGTTCGTGGCTATAGTCCGGGTCGTTTTTCGTTTAATCTTTCGGGAGGACGCTGCGAAGAATGTGAAGGTGCAGGAATTAAAAAATTGGAGATGAATTTTTTGCCTGATGTTTATGTTGTTTGTGATGTTTGCGATGGAAAAAGATATAACGATGAAACGCTTCAAGTTAAATTCAAAGGAAAATCTATTGCGGATGTTTTGAATATGACAGTAGAAGAAGCGTTAGAATTTTTTGAAAATATTCCGAAATTAAAAACCAAATTGCAAGTTTTGTATGATGTTGGTTTGGGTTATATCAAACTCGGTCAGCAAGCCCCAACTCTTTCGGGTGGCGAGGCACAGCGAGTAAAATTAGCAACCGAACTTTCGCGTCCATCTACGGGCAAGACCATATTTTTATTAGATGAACCGACAACGGGCTTGCATTTTGAAGACATAAATATTCTTTTGTTATTGCTTCAAAAACTTGTTGATAAAGGGAACACTGTAATCGTTATAGAACATAATCTTGATGTTATTAAATGTGCTGATTGGGTTATTGATTTAGGACCGGGTGGTGGCACAAAAGGTGGTTTGATTATAGCCGAAGGGAATCCCCATCAAATCATAGAAAATCCAAACAGTTTAACAGGACAATATCTGAAAAAGGAAATGTAGGGGGAATAGATTATTAAGTTCTTTGAAAATATATAAATTTTTTTCTGTCTGAACTGTGATTTATTTGATTATTTACAGGATATAATAAATGACTTTTTTTAGTGGTATGAGTATAACTATAAAGATAAATAAAAAGAAACAATAGAAACACCACCAAAAAGTGGTGTTTCTGTTGTTAGAGAAAAAATGAAAAGTATTTTTTCCAAAAACTTTAACCAATCAAATCAATACGGATTAATTTGTATTGCCCATCTCTTAAAGCAAAAATGAAACTCGCACCGCCTTCATCTCCACCAAGAAAAATACTGTGCTCATCTTCCGCAATTCCACGACCCGCATCGGCTTCATCAAAATTAAAATCAGATGCTTTTGTTTTTTTGATTTTGGCAATTACACTTTTTGTGAAAAATTTGTCAAAATCGTTTCCAACAGTGAAAGCGGGTTTCAACAGATTAACACCATCAAATGGGTCTACAAAAGGAAAATCAATCATTTCGGCAACTCTGTTCTTGTCTTTTGCGACAACTGCCGACTGAAAATCCAACCAAAACTCATCAAAAGTTTGGGGTTTGGCTTCGGGTTTCCCCATTGATACCAATGTCTGATTAAACAACTTTCGGTCAAGAAGAGGTTTTATTTCTTCAAGTTGTTGTAATTGTTCAGCGGTAAGTTTGGATTTGTTGAGTTCCAATCCGTCTGACACGATGGTAATTTTATTCCATAAAATGGAAAGTTCTTTGGCTAACTCGTCTTTTTTAGAAGGGTCGGTATAGCCATCTTTTTGATTAAAATCAGACAACTCTTTAACATAACCTTCTAAACCGGCCAAAGCACCGCTAATATCTGAAGACGACCATTCAGATGCGGGCTTTGAATCGTAGCCAATTTTATCGCTCTTTCCGCAAGACGATAAAAACATTGCAATCACACATATTGCAA
>Ga0209737_10003941_pt1 | contig 10411 bp, 1 predicted proteins | sample TergutCu122P3_FD_187284 | JGI IMG/M metagenome (GOLD analysis project Ga0209737, IMG submission 187284) | Cubitermes ugandensis P3 segment gut microbial communities from Kakamega Forest, Kenya - Cu122 P3 (SPAdes) (version 2) | ecosystem: Host-associated > Arthropoda: Insects > Digestive system >...
ATCCTGGTTCACCTGAACCATCCTAATGGCATACTCCAAAGCAAAGTTGAAAAGCAGTGGGGATAGAGCATCTCCCTGTTTCAAACCATTCCTAATAGGAAACATGTCAGACAAATTCTTGCCTACCCGGACTCTACTATACGTTTTAGTCAGACACATTTTTATTAACCTTACCAGGTTCTTGGGGATCCCAAACATTGTTGAGAACATGGATCAGAAAGTATATTTACTTTATAAATACTCTGAGGTTGGAGTCCAGGTTATAGAGTCTATAGAATTATGTTGGCAGTCATATTGATGCTTATATTTTTTATAATTATTTTGGATTTGTACAAATTGGATGATGTAGTTGAGATTTAGTAGTAGTAGTAGTAGTAGCCATCAAAGGACTAAACATTTCTACAACTCAGATCAAAGTCAGAAAATTAATGTTTGATCATCCTTTGCTCTCATCTCTTGACTGATAGACAGTGTGTTGGAGAAGAAAACCTAGAAGGCTGGAATTATTAATGTAGCAAACACCAATTCCTTTTAATAAAGTAGGAACTGTCAGTAGCTGCAGAAGGGGGGGAGGTAGGTTTGGTGTGTGCACTAAATTGAAAGTTGTGGGAGGAAATAATTGAGAACAAATGGTAAGGAAAAATAAGGTCACCAGAGAAACTTGTTTCTTACCCAGTATGGGTAGTGACAATCCCTACTGCTAACTATATTTGATTTGTCCTGTTACGAAGTGTAACTATTTGTCAATCCCACAAAAGTGTCTAAAGGAACAGTATGTATAGCTTCACATACTCTTTACCTCAGTAAAACTTTGCCTGTTACGTCTCTTTCAAAAATGGACAGCATTTTGTTTTTCATACTTTTTTAAGCTGTGTCAAGGACAGTTATGATTGGTAGTAGTTGCTTGTTGTATGTAGGCTTCTGTTTTTATAATGGGTAGTAACTATCTTTAAGCAGCTTCTGTTTTTTATGATGGCTAGTAACGTTTAAGGAGGCTTCTCTTTTTATGATGGCTTTTTAATTGCTGTAAGTAGGCTTCTGTTTTTAATTTATTTTTGATATTCGTCATGAGATTCAATTGATCTCAAAATTGTATTACTGCAGTACAAGAATATCGAATTGGTTTACAAATAGCAATGCAGTTAAAATTATTTTCTTGATTTTCAACATGTACAGTTTTTATTATTGTTTAAAATTATCTAACCAAAATTTGAAAAGCTGCATAAAAGCATTCTGTTTAATGTCATGAGACCAAAGAAGTTAAATCTGTTCATTTTCAGAAGTAGACGTGCATGTAAACTGCAGTGAAGGTTGTAACTAGAGATGTGGAATTATGCATCATTTTAGTGAAGAACCTTTGTGCTGACTAAGGTTTATAAAATATATAATTCTTATGTGTGTTTGTGTGTTTTTTTTTTTTTAACATTTCAGAGAGAACAAAAGTAACAAGGAAGACCAGGACAAAACACGAGGCAGAAACAGAAGGTTTGAAAGAACTCACTTTTATTTATTTATTTATTTAAGTACTTTAATTTCTTTAACTTGTGTTATTTCATGATGCAACCCAACCAGTTGGTAAGGTCATCACTGGTGATGGATAAATGAGTGAGTATGGAGTATTAGCAAAATGATACAGGGGAAAACTGAAGTTCTCAGAGAAACACCTGTCCCATTGCCATTTTGATAAATTTCACATGCACTTCATGGGACTGAACCCATCCCTTCATGGTTGAGTCATTTAAATCCATTTGAGAACAAATTAAATTTTAAATACGATGAAGATGACTGAAGTGGCATATATTAGTGGTTCGATTAGGCAGTTAAGTGTGCATTGCTGCATGTCAGGTAACCTGATTCAATTTTCACAGTTCTGTTGATGTGCAGTAGACACAGAAGTGATTGGGCCCCTGCCCATTATGAAGTATTGGATAGCTACTGTTCTGAATGTAGTGAATGTCTAGTCCAATCCATCACTGAAGTCTAAATTTACACAATTCACTAATATAGTGTGTCCCACTCGCTACTGAACCTGGCATTTCTTTAATAATACTAACACCAATGAAGATATTGCAACGAAGTTTTAACAGGAGTACGTTCGTTGTGTGAGAAATGAAAAGGAATGTGTCTGTAGTGTGTGTCTGTAGTGCGCCTAATTTTGTTGCAGTATCCTCATTAGTGGTAAAATTATTAAAGAAATGCCGGGTTCAGTAGCGAGTGGGACACACTCTAGTTATTTGCATTCCATTGACACTTAAGTTCCAAGGACACAAAATACCTAACAATATGCAGTTATTGGGACCATTCATAAAGTGTTGTTCTTGAATATTATTTAGCAGTTCAGGTGTTCAGCATTTTGTCTTGAATTTGCTAAACCCAAGGTACCTGTTGGCTGTAATTCTAAGACTGTCAGTATTGTGAACATTTTATCATTGTGGTCTGGAGTGAGCAAATTCTGGGTGGTCTTTAGTGTGTAAACCTGCGTACAAAATGAGATTGGAACATTGCTTACTCCTAGTGACAGTGTTCAGAAACAGGTTATTTTATCAAGAGAATGGCATGGAATTTGATGATGATAATCCATCATCATGATCATGATGGCGATATGATAAGTAGTTACAGTTAGGGTTATTTGTTCTTCATTAGTTGCTAGAATTACCACATATCCCAGATTTCATATATGATGTTACTTCCAAGGATGCTTACCTAATTTGAGAGTAGAAATGTGTAGCATTTTGGCCCTTTATTTAATAAGTACTAGAATGTTGAATGTATCACATTATGTATGATACTGTGTAATGAGTGATGAAGACATATTGGTTCAAAATTGTGCCTGCAGTAATAATTTTGAAAATGCAAGTGTAAAAGGGATCTGATTGTATTGCAGTTTTCTTTGTGTTTTAAGCTATGTGAACATGTTTGGGGTAAGTATCCAGGCAACACCAGTTTTATTTATACCCTTTTTATTTCATGTTCAGTGTTTGGCTTGTTTAATGGCATCCTTGGGAGCAAATACTGTTCTTGAGTTTAACAGATCAGTTATTCTCCTTCTCTCTGCACTTAAAATATATTTGTGTTTATAAGTATTTATAATTTTAAATTATGTGTTTGAAGAAATTTAAGCAGCATGTTTTGTAATAATTATAATCTGTATCATAGTGGTAGAAGTAAGTTCTTTTGATAGAATCTTTTTATAAGTCTGTTGAAACCAAATATTTGAGTTTTTGTGCATAATCATTGTTGTAAATTGTATGAGCATTAGATTGCATAGAGTGTAGAGCATTTCTTTTATTTCAGCAGTTTATTTCCTTGGCTCTAACTGTTCTAGAAAAGCATTACATATTTCTTGTCTCACAAACTGCCTCGTGTATTTGTTGCCACTGTCATTAATATAACTTGTGTTTCATTCTTTCTTTTCTGTTTGATGATTTATGAATTACAGAAAATAAACTTAGCACAGATTAAAATTGTAGTTCCGACTTCAAGTTAATCTAGTGCTCAGCGGCTGAAGTGTGATTGTTGCTGCTTATTGACTTCTGTCTGTCTTCTTTTTTTTTTTTTTTTTTTTTTTTTTTACAGTTTTATTTTCCAGCTGTGTCAATTAGTTTGCAGCCTCAGTATTTAATGATCTACTGGTTTGACCTCCATAACACAGACAGACTCTGGCACATACTATAATTGTAACACAAACACAGTATTGTGTGCTTCTATACTTATGCTTTGTTAATACATAAATGTTTGCTTCTGCTTTTGTGTGCGTTCTGGTCAAGAGCTGAAAATATTGTGTGAGCTTTCATTATCATTTTAAGTAGAGGTGAGTATGTTGTGTGCCCGACTAATTTTGTAAGTGCATTGTTTTTCCTAGTCCAAATGACCATAGAAATATATTTTAAATGTTTTAGAACAGATGTTTTCAAGAAAGTTTCATTTTCATTTTGTTTCATTTAATTTTTGATGTGGATATTATTTGAGTATTTTTTTGTTCTGGCACAGAACATATTTTTGTGTAGAAGGATTTTTTAAAATATTTACAGCAGTGTCAGATAACTAGTTGAATTGTATTAACACTTGCTGATAATAAAGGGAAATCATGTTGATCTGTTCACGTTTTTATATTTTAAATGTATTCCTTATATTTTGATTTTTGTTTTCACTTTTCATTTGTTTCTTCATATCACACTTTTCATCACAGGCTGTCCCATTCTGTTGCTGTCTGTTTTCATGTTGTGTTTAACTTTGTATTCTGTTCTAATTGTTTAATTGCTCATCAGTGCTTCTGTTGCAGCTCGTAACACCTTGGCAAGATAATTCTTGTAGCAATCTGTCTCCGTCTGTTTGTTACACTGTCTCCTTCACTTCAGAACACTAATATACTTACACATGCTTTGGCTCTACCGGTTTGACAGCTTCAACATGTGTGATTTTTATACATTCACACAGAATGGCTGCACACTGTAACAATATTGGAACTGTTTCAGAACTCGCTCACGTTTATCAAGACAACATTCCAGTGTGAGAATACTCGAGGTTCTTACAGCTGTCTTGCTGAGGATTCAGGTCTTCAGGGATGTGAGGCCATGTTGCTGGGTGTGTAGTACTGGACATTTTAAAGAATTGTGGTGTCTTCATGTTCAAGTTCAGTCAGTCCAAGCACTTCTTCTTGGAATGCTTGACCTCTGAACATAAGGGCACTGAGTCCTTTAAAACATCAGGAGTTGCCTGCACAGCGACATAATATCACATCCCTGAAGAACTGAAATATCACCATTTCAGTGCCTTTACACTAATGCATACTGTGGCTTTATGTTAACATTATTTTCAAGACTTAATGTTACATTATAAATGCTTTACACTAACACAGTATTTCAACTTGTGTGATACTTCCATACATTAACATATTACAGTAAGTGCTTGTAGATCGTTCCCAATGCTTTACAGTGCCACCTCATTCAGATAGCTTCCTCAGCTTTACAACACTTCTCACTGACTGGCTTGAAGCACAGTAACACCTCAAACTAAACAAATGTGTATTTGATATCCATAATTAGTGCACACATATCAATTGGGTATTAATTGGTATGTGTCCAGAATTATGGATGACTTAAAATTTAAATCAGCCATTTGATAGTCATTGTTACCAGTGTGTCTTACCTGGTGAGCCGGAGATTACTTCTTGACACCTGTCAAGTGTAATCCACTTTTGTAAAGTATCTAACTTGTGAGCAGATTTTCATTTTCCTGAAACATACCAGAAGTACAGCTTATAATTATTTGTTTTTTCATTGACTTTCAATATGGTTGGTTTAATTAGTGACATTTTTTCACAGAACAAGTCCAGATGACACATTTACATGTACATAATTTCACAGAAACCCTCGAAGAAACAGACCACCTACGCATAGCATCTGGGACTGCTGCATCTAAACCACAAGAACACAAGCCTTTGAAACCTCTTGATAGGGAAGAGGGAGTTACTATTACAGAACTACCTGTAGATGAGCAAGTGGCTGTCACAGAGCGGTCTGTTGCAATTGTAACACAGCCTGTTGAGGAAGAGATAGAAAGAACCCAGAGAAAGGAACGGGAAGAGGAGCAGGATGAAGAAGAGCTGATAATCATAGAGAAAACCAAGGCTGGTGGTATCAGGAGACAGAAAAAGAAGATTGTGAAGCAGGAATCAGAAGAAGAGGTAGAAATAGAAATTGAAGTTGTAGGAGGAGGTAAAAGGAAGGTGAAGAAAACAATCAAGGCCAGGCATCCAGATACTGAAGAAGAGGTAATTGTGGAGGAACATGTAGAGACACTAAAACCTCTTTCAGCAAAATCTCTTCAAGGACTGCCACTCCTAAGCTCTCCTTTGCATTTGGCTGAAACTGTACCTGCAGCTGTTGCTGCAGAGATAATTATGGACAGCAAGGTACTACAGGAGCAGGTGAAGGTGAGCCTACTGACACACACAGCCATATCAGAACAGCAGGTGGAAGCAGCAGAACATGAACAAGACACGTTGCGTGGAGTTGTTCCCGAAGGTGTGAAGGCTGCACCAAGTGTTGACACTGTTGAACCTTACCAGGTTACAGAACATAATGTCCATGCAAGAGCAGGTGAATTTCAGACAACCTTCAAGCCACAAACTTATGAGGCAAGCAAGACGTTCGTGTCTTATGAAGGTCTGCTTATTAGTGAGACTATGCCTGATCATAAAATGGGTGTGATTCAGGATGCCTCAGAAGTCCAAAAGACCCAAGCAACTGTTTCCCTAACTGTGAAGGAAGCTGCTTCTGTAAGTGAAGCTGAAGTAGCCTTAAAGGAAGGTGACATAAAAAGTGATAAGTTGCCTAAAGGTCAACATGCAGATAAATCCTTGATTCCTCAAGAAGGGTTATCAATCACAGAAGTGACAGAAGGAACATCAGTGAGTACCTTGGATGCCCTGTTAAAGCCAGTTCCTGTAAAACCAAAAATAGAGATTCCATCAGCAGAACCTCTCATTGTTAGTGAAGTGTATCCAGAAGCCAAACCTGGTAAATATTATCCAGAACTATTTGTGGCTACAGAAATGGCTACCAAGACATTCATTACACAGCAACAAGTGACAACTCATGAAGTGAATGCTCCAGAAAGGGAAGGTGAATATGTTCCAGGGCGTCTTCCACCATCACAGCAGGCTGGACTTGGGGTTACACCTGGTGAAACTGTGCTTGTATCTCAGCTGGATGTTCAGGAGAAAGAAGGAGATTTGTCACTTCAGAGACAGCCTGAAATGACAACAGCAACAGAAGATGTAACAGTGGTTGAGGGTATTTCTGTCAGTTTAGTGGAGTCACAGCATCAAGAATCAGATTTGAGTGTTCAGGAGACAGACCAAAAGACTGCTGGTGTAGATTTCACTCAACAGGAGTCGTTTGTAACTTTTGAAACAACTGTGTCAGAACGTGAGGGTCAGTATATACCTGGCGAAACACCACAAGGAAAACAAGCTGACACTTCGGTTATCTGTCTGGAGGTCTCAGATGTATCCATATCAGTTGTCCAGGAAACAGAGGGTGAATTTATACCAATGAAGTCACCCACGGGTGCATGTGCAGAACCAAACATCCGCCCTGAGGAATCACTAACAGTTTCTGAAATTCAGACAGTTGATCTACCCTCTGAATTCTCTGACTTCCTGCGGTATCGCACAGATGAAGCAATTACCACGTTAGAGACACAGGAGACGAAACAGATTTCTTTTGTTTTGTCACAAGAAAAAGAAGGCCTTATTGAGAAGCCAGAACTGCTCCAGCCTTGTAAAGTGGAAGCATCTTACACACCACAAACAGGAATCAGTGTAGAGCAGAATCAGACGATAGAACAGGAAAGTGAATTCCCTGTTTCTGAATTGCCAGAAACACACAAAGTAAAGACAGTACCTTCACATCCTTTACACTCAATTATCGTGGAAGAAACTCTACCAGCAGGTCTGACTAAACAACTGGTGGAGGAGCAAGCAAAATCTGGTATTGCAAACCTGGACCAGGAAGTCTATCAAGAAGTAGTTATTGAAGAGACTGTTCTAGGAGAAGGACTGAAAAAATACAAAATTGGATCAAAACCAGATGAGAAGGTTGCAGATGTGACTGTCTTACAAGAGGAAGGAGTGACAGTGACTGAAGTTGTTACTGATGACAAAGAAGTTACATATACAAGGCCTGAACTTCCTAGCGGATTTTTTGCTGTGCCTGACGTAACACCACAGAATGTGGCAGTTAAGGCCGAGGTGAGACCTGAAGCTACTGCAGAGCCACTAGTAGAGGAAACCCCAGTTAAGGTCATTGCTAAGCAAGATCAGACTCCACTAGAAAGTCTGCTGATCAGCCTTTCACAATTGGTTGAGAAAGAAGGGGCATTCACTAAAGACTTGAAGCCAGATACAAAACAAGCTAGTGTGGAATGGGGTGAGAAACTAAGTGAAATATCAGTGACTCAAGTAGTTGCTCATGACAAGGAAACTGACTATATTGTTGAGAAGTCACCACATTTGATTACAGCTACACCTAATATTCCTGGACATGAAGTTGCTCTAAAATCTGAAACACTTCCTGAATTACATCTTGGAGAAGTGGACTATGAATCACCAACATGTGGGCATGCAAAGCCAGACAATGAGCCTCTGCAGGAACTTCTGGTTACTGAGATGGCAATAGCTGAAACTGAGAAGGAACTTGGTGCTGAGGTTAGACCAGATCAGAAGACAGCTGACATTTCTGTAGATGCTGGGCAAGTGATTTCAGTAACAGAAATTATAGCAGATCATAAGGAAGCCCTTCTAGAGGCTCTAGAGTTACCCAAACAGCGTAAAGCTTTGATGGATATCTTCGGTCAGGAAGTAGCAGAGAAACAAGAAGTAATAACAGACCTAAGACTTGGAGATTGGAAGCGTCAGTCACCTGTAAAAGAACAGGCTCATCCAATGCAGGAAGGCCTGGAATGTGCCATATTATTGCAACCCACTGTTGGTGAAAAGGAAGGTGATTTTGCTGGCAAATTGAAACCTGATCAAAAGCAAGCTCAAGTAATGTTTCAAGAAGGCCAGGTGTTGAATGTGACAGAGGTTTTAATTCAGGACAAAGAGCAGCCTCTGCTCCCACAAGAAACACCGGAAAAGAGAACTGCTACCACTGATATCAGTACTCAAGGTGTGGCACTCATGTCTGAAGTAGTTACAGAACACAGCTTGAAAGAAATTATTTCACCTAAACCAAACTTTGCAGATGCAAAGCCTGATCAAATACCCTATCAAAGTATTATTCAAAATGAAATTATAATTCGTGAAAAGGAGGGTGATTATGTGTGTGATGTGAGCCCTGACACAAAAAAGGCAGAGTCAGGTTTTGAAGAAGATCGTAGTATAGTGATTACTCTTGTGACTCTTGAAGATAAGGAAAGTAATTTAATTGTTTCCGAAAAACCAGTGGAGGTGAAGGCATTGCCTGATGTTATAGGACAAGAAGTCGCAGAGAAAACAGAGATAATTACAGAAAGTAGCACTGGCAAACTTTCCAGAGAGTCCCCAGTCCGTGCGCAGGCTGTTGCAGAGCAGTTGCCATATCAGAGTGTCATTTTGTCAGAAACAGCACCTGCAGAACGTGAAGGAGAGTTCAAGGATTCTGTGAGACCCGACACAAAGAGCGCAGACGTAGCATTTGAAGAAGGAAAAGGCGTCTTCATTACCCAAGTAGTGGCTGAAGACAAGGAGGGTCAGTATGCTTCTCCTGAGAAGCCTGAGAGTAAATTTGCCAAACCAGACATATCCGGCCAAGAAGTGGCCCAGAAGACCGAGGTCATCCCTGAGACAAGAACAGGTGAAGTGGTGGTGGAATTTCCTTCACAAGTGAAAGCAACTCCAGAACAGCTAACCTTTGAGAGTGTGGTTTTGTCTGAAACAGCAATCCAGGAGAGTGAAGGGGAGTTCACAGGGAAGTTGAAATTAGATAGCCGCAGTGCAGACTTGGCATTTGAGGAGGGTCGTAGTGTGATGGTGACCCAGGTGACCTTAGAAGATAAAGAATCAGACTATGTGACGCCAGATAAACCAAGAGAGAGGACTGCTCATCCTGATATCTGTGGCCAGGAAGTTGCTCAGCAGTCTGAAATACTTACTGAAGTTGGTATAGGGAGTGTTACTTTGGAGAAGACAGAAACTGCTAGTGCACAGGCTGAGCAGTTGCCTTTTGAAAGCATTGTTCAAACCATTTTGGCAGTAAGAGAAAGTGAAGGGAAGTTTACTGCAGATATAAAACCTTCTTCAGCAGTGGCAGAACTGGCATTTGTGGAAGAGAAAGGAATCACAGTTACAGAAGTGACTTTAGAAGATAAAGAAGAGAAATACTTGGTACCAGATCTTCCAGAGACAAGAGTAGCGCAGCCAGATGTGCTGCCGCGTGAGATACCACAGAAGTTGGAGGTTGTAGCAGAATCAACAGTGGGGACAGTTGTAATAGAAACACCTAAAATGGTCACAGCAGAGACACGGCAACTTCCTTTCCAGAGTGCAGAACAAAGTATTACAGTAGCAGGAGAAGCAGAAGCTCCTTTGAAGTCCTTAATACAGCCGGAAACAAAGAGTGCGGATACTACATTTGAAGATGCAAAAACTGGAGTGAGCATCATAGATATCACAGTTCAAGATAAAGAAGATATTTATATAACCCCAGAGAAACCTATGCAATATAAGGCAAAGCCTGAAATAGCAGCACAAGAAGTTGCAGAGAAAACAGAGATAATTACAGAAAGTAGCACTGGAAAACTTTCTAGAGAGTCTCCAGTTCGTGCGCAGGCTGTTGCAGAGCAGTTGCCATATCAGAGTGTCATTTTGTCAGAAACAGCACCTGCAGAACGTGAAGGAGAGTTCAAGGATTCTGTGAGACCCGAC
>Ga0209737_10003942_pt1 | contig 10406 bp, 19 predicted proteins | sample TergutCu122P3_FD_187284 | JGI IMG/M metagenome (GOLD analysis project Ga0209737, IMG submission 187284) | Cubitermes ugandensis P3 segment gut microbial communities from Kakamega Forest, Kenya - Cu122 P3 (SPAdes) (version 2) | ecosystem: Host-associated > Arthropoda: Insects > Digestive system...
ATGCTGAGGCCCAGAATGGCCGCCCCCGGTCTGACCTGGGCGGGGATGGCTCTTGAGGGTGGGCGCCCCGAGCGCGACTCGAACGCGCGACCTACTGCTTAGGAGGCAGGCAAATAGGGAGGCTGGCTGTCGCCAGAAGTGGCCTGACCTGCAATATTAGTAGCCAGCTGTCGGCCGTAGTCGGCCAGAGTTAGGGTCCGTAGGGTCTTAGTTAGGGTCTGGGCCTGCCGCCCTGGCCAGCGGCCCTCAAGTCTGTTATGTCTGCGCCTGAGCAGGGCGCAACGATCCGCCCTGATGCCCGGCGTGTCCCGTTGCAGGCGATAACCGGCGTAACTATCCTCGACCGCTGGCTTCTCCTGGTGGATCGCCGCTCCGTTCAGCCCCAATGAATCTGAACGGGGCGGCCTCGACCAGAAGGGAGCCGTCACCGTGGCAAAACGTCGCAGTGGCAAACCCTCTGATGACGGTGGCGAGATGCGCCGGATACTGCTGTCTGCTCTAGTGCAGACGATCATCCGGGAAGCGCTCAACATTCTCATCAGAGGACCGGGAGGGGGAGGCCCGTTCTAGCGAACGGACCCCCCCTCAGGTGGTCGGCCCCCGTCGCGCTTGCTGGCCTGGCGGGGGCCTTCTACGCGCAGATTGCGCAGTTCTGCTGTTCGCAGTCCTGTGTTCTACACGCGTGTATGTTACGTCGCAAGGACCGACACACATAAGTCCAGTTCATGTCAGCCGCAAGATACCGGACGCTCAGATTCAGGATCGCGCTACGAACGTCCCGCGCCCCTGGACCCGGACGACAAGCCCTTCCGCTTCGAGCGCCTTGACGGCCTTAACGACTGTGGACCTGGCCAGTCCGTACTCCTGGCTAAGCGTGGCCTCGCTGGGCATGACGCGACCTGGCGGAAGCTCCCCCGATGCGATGCGCTCCCTGAGGATGCTCGCCAGCTGCCGCCAGACAGGCTCGAAGCCTTCATAGTCAATCGTCACCCGTCCACCGTGGCTGAGCCTGCCCAGCTGGCACTGACCTGAATCGAGTGCAGTCAATTGCAGTCAACTAGAGCTATGCTGGGCAGAAGGCGGCCCCGGCCAGCGTGCGAGCGCCAGCCAGGGCCTAGGCAATCCCCTGCTAGGAGGGAATCACCTTGAAAGCAAAGCTATCCCGGGGTGGCGGTACTTGTCGCCAACGTGGCCGCTATCGCATCCGGCCTGATAGCCGGATGCGGAAGGGAACATAGCGAATGCCGGACAGCCATCCGTCGCTCCGTCAGCTAGACGAACAACTCGAAGACCTTAGGAACGCTTACCCAGGCTGGCGCATCTGGTACGTGCCACGTTTCCCTAACGGAACAACGTGGTGCGCTCAGCCGCTTCCGCTCCTGAACTGCCATACTCCGGAAGATCTGGCAAGGGCGATTCGGCAGGCAGCGAGCTAGCTCCGCTGAAACAAGAGAGCGCCCCAGGGCCGAAACCCTGGGGCGCTCTCTTGTGCCTGATCCCGCCTTAGCTCACTAGCTCCTTAGCCAGATTTGCCGATGACCGGCTAGGCCATTCGGCCCGCTCGAAGTGCGGGCAGCTGACATGCTGACTTCGCAAAGTCTCCCGCAGCTGCCTAATTGCCTCTTCATATCCGCGCCGGTCTTGCTCGGCAGAAGCGATTGCGTTGTCAAGCCATGCTCCACGGCCTCTGGCGGCTAGCAGACTGTCCAGCTTGCGCATCCTCACCCGGAGATCCGGAGCGAGCGCCCAAAGGCGCTCACACTCGGCTTGGCAGCGCTCTAGGGCAAGCTCTTTCCTGACGTGCTCAAGGGTAGACAAGCTCAGTCCGTGCCGTAGAGCTTGTACCAGCCGCCAGGACGGGCGCCCTGCGATTCCTGCAAGGTGGTGACATGCTCGGGCACATTATCGGCCGCCTTTGCGGCGGCCCGAATCTCAGGCTGGCAAAACTCGACCAGCAAAGCATCGCCTTCGAGTGCTTCCAGGCGGGCAATCTCGGCATTGAGCCGGTCGCGCTCAGAGCGAAAGCCAGCCTGCCTCTGCGCCTCATGCTGCCGGACAGAGTCGGTCGCCCCAGACAAGAATCGCGGAGTGGCAAGCTCGCGCTCGACGCCTGCCAGCCTGTAACGGAGCGCCTTAACCTGATTGCCGCAACGGGCCGTCGCCACCGGGAGTGATCCCGCGATAGGGCGGGTTTTCGTCGCTTCCATTAGTCCTCCTTTAGCTGGTAGTCAATCTCGGCGCCGCTGACGTTTACGCCAAGGCGCTTAAGCTCGGCAAGATACCGTTGCGTTGCCGCCTCGATCTCATCCTGCCGGGTTGCCAGAGCGGCACTCTTGCGGAGTGCTGCAATCCGGTTCAGGTAATACTGCCGTAGCTCGGCATCGTTGACGCGCTCGGACAGCCGTTCCAGGTGGCCGATCTCGCTCGCCTTCTGAATGCTATTCATATGCCTCTCCGTCTCCGAAGCGCCCTGATCTCTTCCAGTAGCGCCGCTTGCTTGCGTTCGAGATCTGTCCGGGCTTTAGCCATAGGCTCACGCGGAATCCCGGCAATTTCGTCTAGCTTGCCGTCGTCAAGCTCAGTGTGCAGACCGCCCTTACCGGCGAGACGCCTTTCGACGGCGTCTCGCAGTCCTGGCGGATAAGCGTTAGCTTCCGTTAGCTCGGCTTGCGCGGCCCTCATATTGAAAGCAACGTCTGGGCCAGCGTTCTGCCCAACCTCGCCAAAGTGCTTGTACTGCTCGGCAAACTCGGCTACAGGAATACTGCGCAGAAGCACAGCCGCGTAAGCCCTGATAGCGTTTCCGGCCTCGCCGTGCGGAGCGCCAGCTTCGAGCTTGTCAACATGCTTAGCTCGGTAGTCAAGCTCGGCTTGCGGCATTCTCTCGCGTATCTTCTCCGGTACGCGCCGGGCCGTAGCCCGGTGCTCTGACGGAGTCTTTGTAAATGAGGCCATCGAGTTACCTTTCTAATCCTGGCCAGGCAGCGCTACCGCTCGTCCGGAGGGCTCGTCCAGAACGGCCCGCCGGCACGCTTCCAGCCACGAGCCGAGAGCCAGGCGTTATTGACATTGCCCTCAGCGTTGTGAACCGAGATGGACTTGTAGCGGGCGATAGCCAGCTTGTCCCCAGCCGTCAGGATTCCCTGGCGGCGCCAGGGTGGCTCGACCCAGCCTCGCTCTCTGCGCCAGGCCGTCCCCGTCACGTAGCCGCCCTTAGCGAGAATCATTACCGCAATAGCGGGCTCTCCGCAGAGCCATGCTTCCCAGTCCGGATTAGGCCGCCAGCCGAAGAGGCATGTATGCCATTCGGTCTCAGCGATACGCCGGTCCATCCGGCGAACCTCTGCATGTTCCCAGCGAGGCGACTTATGTGTTACCAGCCGCCAGGCTGGAAGCTCGGTCATGATTCCTCCGCGTCCGCGTAGACCAGAAATACGTCCGCATCGGCGTCCTGCTCTGCAAGCTTCTCTGCAAGGCTGCCTTCGGCCACAGTGGCGCAGCCATCGCCAAGCCTGTCCCAGCAGGCGCTAACTCTGGCGGCCAGCATCCCGATTACCTGGTGAGCGTCCTCCGGAGACAAGTCTTGGACGATTTCCCCGGCGCCCTTGGCATCGCCCGTCCTGAACGCTTCAATCAGCCGGGTAGACGTAGCCATAGCACGCAGTCTGGACGGCATCGACTGTCCTGCCTTGCGGGCTTCCCGCTGGAATGCAGCGAGCGCGCCTATCGGGATGCACTCGTAGCAGACCGGACGGCCACCATAGGTAGCTGCGATTCGCTTCGCCTTATGACAGCGTGTGCAGTTCATTAGCTCCCTTGCTTCCTTCCGTGAGTCGTCGGCCGCCCCATAGCGGCTCGGCAGCGCTTAAGCGTTCTTGTGCTCATAAACGACTTCCGCGATGTCGAGATCCGGGTTTTCCGCTGCCAGGCTCCACGCTTCGCCCTCAGAGCAGATGGCGATGATTTCGCGGGCAGCGTTCAGGACTGCCCATTCTGGGCCGGCTGGCTTTATTAGAACGGTGGCTGCCACGGCTCATCCTTCGGCCGGTCCAGGCTCACCACTACTGTCCCCCGGCTATGTCCTAGAGCGTCGGAGTCCTGCTTGACGCAGACCGGGCAGACGCCTGGACAGCTATAGCCGTTGTTCGCGTAGGCGTAATGACGCCGCACTTCTGCGGCGCCCGTCTGGAGCGTCTTTGCGATGTCAGGCATTGGCAAGCTCTCTCGGAGCTAGCGGGCTGGCCTTCCATGCGTTCGCAGTCCGCTTACCATCGAGACAGGCCGCCGCTTCCATAGCCATACCGCGCCACAGCGGAACTGGCCTTCCGAAGGTCGCGCCCAGCAAGGCGGATTCAGTGGCGTAACCGGGCTGCTGAACCTTGCTCTTTCGTGCCTTCTGACCTGCGGCGCCAGGTAGCTTAACTCCCGCTTTGGTAGCCCAGTGTGGATCGAGGGCGAAACGCTGGTTTCTGACCTTCTGCGGGACACAGCCGTCGCAAAGCCGCTCGCGTGGTCTGGCAGCAAACCACAGGGAGCATTTCCGGCATGGTTTCGCTTCTGTGCCCGCATGAGCGGGCACCTGCCTGCTACGGCGATAGCCGTATGAACTCTGTTCCGTTCGCAAGGTGGTCCTCCGTGTGATTACTTCGATTGCTGCTTATCTGTTGCAGCGCTCACACGGCTTGCCCGATCGCTCTGCCGTACCACTGTTGCCCGTCTCGATTACGGGTCAGCTGACGGCCTCTGGCGCCTAGCCTCTGCGTGTCTTTTAGCTGCCTCGCCCTTTGCGACGGACAAGCGTCCGTCGCAGGGTCCGTGCCTGAGTCTCAAATACTCAGGCGCCAACGCTCTTGCGCTGTAGCAAGCGCCTTATAGCGGGCACAAGCCGCTTCCACCATGCAAGCTGGGAAAGCGGCTGCTCGCGCTCCCCAGCGGGAGCGCGGTGTTCCGGATGGCGAGCCCTCCAGGCTTTCATGAGGGCTCTGAAATGCTCCGGGTTGTTCTGCTGCCACCGCTTCACGATGGCCTTCGAGCAAAGCTTGCAGTTGTTCTGCCTGCCGTCTGGCGATGCCGACCGGCGATGGAAGTGATCGAGCGGCTTACGCTTCCTGCATGTACCGCACCGCTTCTTAACCATCAACGATCCCCCATCGCCTTTAGGGCTGATAACTGCATGTAAATTTATGCTGGTCAAGCCTTGATCGTTTCGCAGTAGTAGTAGAGTCAGATCAAAATTTGCGCGAGACCGCTCTTAGTTTCTGGCCGGCCGTTTCGAGAAACTTCCACAACTGCTTACCTGCGAATCTAAGGGTAGCTAGCGGCGCTTAGCCGCTAAGGGCTTAGCCGTACCCTCCGAATGCGCCCTATCGGTTTTGCTATCGCAGCCTTTCCTGAGCCTTACCGGCCTTACCGGGGCCTGCCGGGACTGGCCGGTCGCATTCCTGGGCTGCCAGCCCAGCTGGCCGGGACCGCCAGGCGGCCCAGCTGGCTTGACCGTGCAAGCGCGGCTCTGTGCGGCCCTAAGGGCTCTGAGCCTTACCGGCCCTTCCCCCTGCTACCGACCTGGTCATGCTGGCGCCGTAGCGGCCAGCACAGAGCCTTGCAGCCACGCTCGAAGCGAAGCGGCCGGGGACTCCAGGGAAGGCCGGGGACTCTCCGGCCGGCATGTCAGCCGGCCGGGAGCGGACGGCAGGGAAAGCTGCTGTGACCTGGGAGCTTCGCAGGAGTCCTGGGGAGTCCTGCTGTAAACGAAACCAGCGGCTTGTTTACATCGCAGGTCAGTGCCATACTGACTGTTGCAAGCAAGCGGCCCGGCCGAGTGAGCCACCACGCGACCGGGCCTACATCCCAGGTGAAAGGACCACCGGAGATGCAAGTCCAGGCTACTCACAGCAGCTACCCGCACGACCCAGGCAGGCTCTACGACTGCCCAGCTTGCATGGCTAGGTGCCACTGCAAGGCAGGCGAGACCGAGTGCGTCTATGGCGGCAGGCACAACGGGCAGGCTCCACCGGATGACGCCGCTAAGGCCATGCTCGACTGCCGGAAGGCTCAGGCAGAAGGCCGGGAGATCTCGGACGCTTGCGCTCGCGTTATCGCCAGCCTTTACGCGGACAGCGAGGCCGGTTACGCGCTGGCCACTAGCGGCGCCATCATCGCCAGCCCGGATAGCGTCTGGGTCTCGCTGTTCGGAGGGCTCGACCACAACGGCTTCACGTTCTACGCCGGTATGGGCGATGAGCAGCTGCTAGCGGACATGCTCGGCACTTACCTGGTTCGCGCTGGCAAGCGCGGCCCGGTCGCTGGCTGGTCCCGTCTCTGGCTGGCTGGGGAGTGAGAACGATGCCCGTTACCACTTCGGCAGACAGCTGCTCAGCCATCATGCTCAGCACGGCTGCGATCACGGTCCACCATGACGCCGGGATAGTCGAGATCGTTACTCCCGGCCCGGCCAGCCCGCACGGTGTCAGCGATTCAGACTGGCTGGCAGTCTGCAAGCTGCTTAAGCGGCTTGACGCTCATATCGAGTCTGAGCCGCTGTACCAGGAATCGACCGACACCGATCTATGGACGGCTACGTTCTAGCGGTTTTAGTGGCGGCCCGCTTCGGCGGGCCGTTGCTATGGCCAGCCAGAGCTAAACGAGCTAAGGGAGCATCAATGCGGCTAGTCGAATACAGGCGCGTATCCAGCCGAGGGCAAGTCCGGGACGGCTACGGGCTTACTGTCCAGGCTAAGGACAATCGAGCGTTCGCTAAGGCGAACGGGCACCGGATTGTCAAAGTCTGCTCTGATGACGCCGTTAAGGGCGCCCTGCCTGCCCAGGATCGGCCAGGGCTGCAATGCGCCCTGGATGCCATCGCCGAGGGCAAGGCAGATGCGCTGCTTACCGGGAAGCTTGACCGGCTAGCCAGGGCGCTAACGGTGCAGGAAGCCGTGCTTGCCCAGGTCTGGCAGATGGGCGGCAAGGTCTTTACGGCTGACGCCGGGGAAGTCCTGCCAGATGACCCAGACGACCCAATGAGGACTGCTATCCGGCAGATGATGGGCGTCTTTGCTGAGCTTGACCGGCGCATGGTGGTTAAGCGGCTGCGGGACGGCCAGAAGGCTAAGGCTGCTGCCGGTAAGCACGCGACCGGGCTCTACCCGCTTGGCTATCACGGAGCCGGTAAGGGCCGGGAGCGTGACGCCGTGCCGTTCGAGCCTGAGCAGGAAGCCGTCAGGCGCATTGTCCAGCTGCGCCAGGACGGCAAGTCCTACCGGGAGATAGCGGCTGTCCTCGAAGCCGAGGGCATTAAGCCCCGCAAGGCGGCCCACTGGTCGGCTATGACTATCCGGCAGGTTTGGGTAAGAGAATCCACCAGGAGCTAAGGACAAGGCGACTAGGCCCGTTCTGCATCAGGCAGGCCCGGAGGATGCTTCTCCGGGCCTTTGCCTTTGCCTGGAATGCCCTCTGTGCGTCCCTGGGAAGGCCATAGGCGCGATTGCAGCGCTTCCGGGTATCCCGGTAAGCCCCAGAGCTTCTGAGGGCTCCTGGCGGCCGGGCTTGAGGCCCGGCCGGTGTCTCCGGGCCTCTCGTATGGGCGGCCTGAGCGGCTAGTGGCGGTTCAATGGTCATTTTTCGGGCGTGCGTGACACACTGTGGCATGTGGCCTATCACGAGAGCTACTGGCTTGCCGTTGGCGCCGCTGCGCCTGTCATCGCACTGGCTAACCTCGTAGCAATCAGCGATGCATGGAACATGTGGGATTTTCTCTACGACATAGCCACGAAAGCCCGAAACGCCGAGGATATGACCATCCTGATACGCTGTCGTCGGCTATCCATTTTTACTTATTACCTTACTGCCCTAAATATAACAGGTCAGGGCGCCATGCTCGGCATGGCGCTCCTAAGCCTATCCAGCCAATCCAATCAAGCCCCTCTAGAGTTTTCCACTTTTACTGAAATGTGCGGAGTTTTTGCATCTGTTCTCGCAGCCATCCTACTGCTTGTTTCAAGAACGGACGCACGGAGACTTCGAGAAGAGATAGATGAAGTTACCTTGAAGAAGAACAGGCTCTTGAGGAATGGTCGTCATGATTCCCTGGTCAACACTAATAACAGGCATCGTTGGCCTCGCTGGTATCGGCGGAACAATCGTCTCAGCCAAGATGGCAGGCAGCGCCGCTACCAGGAACGTGCAACTCACTATCAGCGCCGATGATAAGCGCGCATATGTCGCGGAGAAACGGCGAATCTATGCTAAGGCTCTAACGGCGGTGAACGAAGCAACGATCGCGGCTGTCGGTTACAGAGTGGCACGTCAGACTGACGATCAGGAAGAACGTCAGAGTGCGATCGCCCGGCAGCTGAGAGCGGTAGAAGGTATGCATCAGGACATCGGAGAGTTGGCGCTGATAGCCCCTCACGATGTGGCTGGCAATGCGATCGCAATGCAACATACCGTGAGCTATTACATCGAGGCCAGTCAGCAAGGACCGCCGTTCACAGGTCCAGCAATGTCAGCTGTCGGCGCTGTGCGTGACAACCTCTTGCGATCCATGCGCATCGATCTCGGAGAGCCAATAGATATTCCGGATCACGCGGATTCCGTCCCTAGCCCAACAGACACCTAGCCCCGGACGGCCCAGCGGAGCAAAGGAAGGCCAGGCCGTCCGGGACCAAGCGGAGCACGCGGACGCTCCCGACAATCATCCGGCGGCTCTGAGCGCGGGGCAGAGGAAGTCCGCGCTGAGTCCTCGCCACGGAGATAGCGAGGACGTCTAATCCCTGCTGCGGCAGACCTCAAACCTGCTCGACCACTAGGCCCGGCCCCATTAGTTTGCATATACGAAATATCTAGGGTCCGCCGGTCGGGATGAGCCGCAAAGCCGCTTTCCGGCCGTGCGTGGCTCGGTAACACGAGCCCTGACACGAGCCCTAACACGAGACCTGACACGAGCCATGACGGGCCTAGCCCAGCTGTGTAGAGCACGACTAGCCCAGCTCCCTAACAGACCTAACGCCGGGCCTAACGACCTGGGCTCAGCTAGCTAAGCACGTCTGGTCAGAAGGGCTAGAAGATCGCGCCGCAGTCGTCGCAGTCGGTAAGACCGCTCGAAGGGTCAAACAAGAGAGCGCTTTCGTCAGCGCCGCATTCCGGGCAGTAGCCGCTGCCGTTTGCCATGCCGTAACCGCCTTCTGGGCTATGAAAAGCTTGCGGGCCAGCCCCAGCGAGCAAAGGAAGCCAGGGCTGGCCCAAGAGGTCTGTACCTAAGGCGCAGGCTCAGGCACAGACCCGGCCGGGAGCGTGGAGGATGACGCTCAACCGGCCAGCCAATCCTGCTGACCACGGCGAAAGGCAGCAAGACTGGCGGTATCGCGCCAGCTGGAGTGGAGTGAGGCTCCAGCGGCGCGACACTTAGGAATGCTTAGACGGCTTTCGTGCGAGCATCGCCCGCTCAGCTGAAAGGCTGAGCGCTCGCCATACGCAGCTGTAGCCCGGCTCATAGTCCTTGAGCCGTTCGGCCTCGCTGTCAGCCTTGCCAGCAATCACGCGAAGCTCAGGAAGGCTTAGCGTGGTCAGCGATTCGGTAACCAGATCCACCGTAAGCCCTTTCGTGATCGCTGTAAGACCTTGCCGTCTTTTTGCCGTTCCAAAGACATAAAGCCGTCGCAGGGACTAAGCGCTGTTAAGCGTCCTCTTCCCAGCCGCAATCGTCCCAGAACTTCTCAACCGCAAGCTCTTCCTTCCAGCTGGAGTAGTCGCGGTTAGACATCTGCTTACGGGCTTCGGCAGCTGTTTCGAGCGTGACTCCGTAGAAGCTCAGGAAGTCAGAAGCCGCTTCCTTGCGGTCGCGGCGCCTAACCTGCTTGCCAACGCGGTTACGCTCCCTGGCCTTACCAGCCGAGCAGCTGTCACAGTATTTGCGAGTGTGATTGTGGCAGGTAACCGGCCAGCTGGCTTTACAGCCGGGACCGGCACAGCTGCGTTGCTCGCCTGTTGGCGTGTGTTCATGCCGCCAGCCTGGGTCGGCTGTCGGCCTGTCGCCTTTCACCGCTTCACCGCCCTGAGCGGCATACGGGCAGCATCCTTAGTCCTGCGATCGTTAACCAGGATGGCATCCTTGCCCATCATCTTGTAGGCAAGCCTTTCATCCTGGTACTGCAATGCCCGCATAGCGGACTTGCTGTTGACTCCGATCCAGCCCATATTCTCTACAACCTGATCGGGGTTGCATGGGCCTTTGACCCAGCCGTCATCGGTCTTCCGGGCAAGGCCATAAGCGGCCAGCACTGGCAAAGTCCGGTGAACGGTAGACTTCGCTGCGGCGGCCTTGCGGGCCGCCTCGCGGACGGATACCGGCCTGCCGTTCAGAACGGAGTAGACGTCCATGCTCACCTTGCCCAGCCGCACCCATACCT
>Ga0209737_10003943_pt1 | contig 10405 bp, 7 predicted proteins | sample TergutCu122P3_FD_187284 | JGI IMG/M metagenome (GOLD analysis project Ga0209737, IMG submission 187284) | Cubitermes ugandensis P3 segment gut microbial communities from Kakamega Forest, Kenya - Cu122 P3 (SPAdes) (version 2) | ecosystem: Host-associated > Arthropoda: Insects > Digestive system >...
GTGGGTTTTAACTCCGAAACCAGATACGCCACTGCAAGACAGTTTGCATTAAAAGAAACCTTTATTTAATAAATTACAACCGTATTAGAACACAGTGAACTACAAAAGAAAATCGAGACACCGGTTCTTCTTGCTCATGCGGTCGAGGACTCCACCGATATCTTCAGAATTTCGGGGGGGGGGGGGGGTTTGAACCCTCCAAACCCACCCCTCGGTATGCCACTGGTTGTAGGTGATACTGAACGGTCTCATATAATGAATATGATGACTGCAATCTTCTGGGATGTTTGACAGAATGTGTTGGCTCTGTTAACCCTACAACACTCATACATAGAGGTCTGACACAAAAAAAAACGAGGATGTGCCTGTAACTCTTTCTATTTAACAAATTCAGGAAATCAACTAGGATCGCCTTCAAAATAGTTCCCTTCTGAGTTGACACAGCTGCTTACGATGCTGCCAATGTTCAAAGCAATTCCGCAGGTCATGTTCTGCAAGGTTGTTGAGATTCTCCGCCGTTTTTGCTTTCACATTTTCTACCGACACAAAATGGGTTCCTTTGAGCACTGATTTGATCTTTGGGAAGAGGTAGAAGTCGCAGGAAGCGCGGTCTGGCGAGTAAGGTGGGTGCTCAAGCACAGTGATGTTTTTATTAGCTAAAAATTGCTTCACAGACAATGCGTTGTGGGCTGGCGTGTTGTCCTGGTGCAAAATCCACCCATTTCTCCACAATTCCGGTCGTTTCCTTCTCACACGTTCATGCAATTTCATCAAGACTTCAACGTAATACTGCTGATTTACCGTCTGGCCGCTGGGTACTCACTCTGCCATCACAATACCTTGGATATCAGAAAACAACATGGCCTTGAACTTCGAACGACTCATGCGTGCTTTTTTTGGTCTTGGTGATGATGTTGACTTCCACTGCATTGATTGTCGCCTGGTTTCCGGATCACACATAAACACCACAGTTTCATCACAAGTAATTATCGAGTTCAACAAATCTGGTTCATTCTCAATGCGTTGCAAAAGGTCCAAACACAATTCCTTGCGACGTTCTTTTTGTTCATCTGACAGCAGTTTTGGAACCATTTTTGCACAAACCTTTCTCATGCTTAATTCTTCCCTTAAAATTCGTCGAACACGCCCCCTGTCCAAATTGACTTCCTCAGCTACCGCTCGAACACCCAACCTTCGGTCTTTTCGAATCACATCTCGCACTTTTTCAATGTCATCGGTAACAGCTGTGCATGGACGGCCTGGGCGATCATCTTTCACGCTTTCTCTGCCTTCCGAAAATGGTTTGTACCAATTAAACACGCGTGCACGAAACATGCAATCTTCACGGTAAGCCTCAGTCAATAAATGAAAAGTTTCCGTCGCGGATTTCTTCAGTTTAACAAGAAACTTGATGTTAACTCGTTCACTTTTGCAGTCCGACATTTCCCGACAGAGGATAAGAACACGCCTATATTTGAAGATGCGTTCACTTGTACTGAGTAAAACGATCGAGCTGAGTCTTTTAACACTATGACAGGTCAGAAAATGTCCTATAGCCGCCTGTTTGTCTCTCCCCTCCCACTCTTGGTTCCCGAGATATAGGGTTAGTCTCGTTTTTTTTTTTGTGTGTGTGTCGGACCTCGTATTATCAAAGATCACTGTGTCATACTGTATGCTAAAAGAAAGCAGTGCTCACAACACTGCATGTCAAACATCACAACTTCCAGAACTGTTCAAACCACAGTAATGTAAGCCTTTCTGTATACAATATATGTGAAAATTACAGGAAGTTAAATGTCTTCTTTATATTTACAGAACCTATATGTGTTGGTAGGTATCTTCTTTTATAATCCTCACTTATAATCCTTTGAGAACATGTTCAAAAACTGTACCAGAACAAACATGTTAAGAACCAAAACTACAATTTTAAAACTCACCTCAATCGCTTCTCTGCTCTCCAAAATTGGAGACAGGCTCCTTTGCCTTTTACTTTGGATTTCAAATAGGAAGCTCGAGAAAGCCCTATCAAGTAAATAAAAAATACCATTAACATTTCAACTAGTATGAATCACTTTTCTGCTTCTCAAAATTGTGGATATGCTAATTTGTTCCTATTTCTGATTTAGAAAGGCAGAATCAGAAAATCCTGTCAAGTAGTCAACACAATCACAGTAACAATCTGAAACACAAAGTTACTCCACTTTCACACATATGTTGCCAGTTTTAAACAAGAACTCCAAACCTGGATTCTGTATATCACAGGTTAATTTACCTGGACCTAAATGTTCAAGAATCATTTCCTTATATTTAGCAAAAAGACAGAAAAAAGAAAAAATTTATAGTTAGTATGTACCACAGTTCTTGTTGTATTGTTGAACAAACAAGAATTAGTGGATCATGATCACACATAACTTGGTACATATTTGTAAAAGAGTAATTATTAATTAATTGACAGTATCCAATGAAATGCATTACTGATGACACCTATTGTTTGTTTTTAATTAACAATTACATTTTACATAACAGACTATGTATTGTATGTTAACTTCTGTGACAGTGAACTCTCAAGAATTGTAGAAAGAATTTTAATAACAAATGAACTAATTCTAATTATTACCGTAACTTCATGCAAAATAATACTTCTGGGCACAAATGAAGTACTCTTAAGATACTTCAAAACAATGGTATATTACTATGAATACGTAAATAAAGTGCAGTTTTCTGTCCCACATATGTGTATGCTTTTCACTCTTGAGAACCCCTGTGTACAAGAGACAACCTCTTTATGCAATTTTCTGCAACTGTTATTAAGTTAAAGGTCTCATGAATTCTACACCACTTTTGTATATTTGGGACATATATGCATATTTTATGTATGAGGATATTTGTGGTATGACTGAAATTAAGTATATTAACACTATTTTATCACACCAACTATGGAACATATACTACGAAATTTAAAGCCAAATGACAACTGCAGTAACTGAATAAATTACTTCAGCATGCAATCCTAAGATATTATACAAAACAGCCCAAGTAATATTTAAGACATCTGCTGGAAAGTAAAAATTCTGGTACACCTTCTTGATACTTGCCACAAAATTATTCATCAAAATATACTGCACACTTGACCATCAATTAACCTAATAATACTAAAAATCATGTAGCCAAATAGACTGTGATATACAATCACTTATCAGGATATTTGTGAAAATAATTATAAAAATTCAGTAATGTTAAATTAACAGAACCTCAAGTAACACTGTAAAAAGTCAATTCATACTTCATTCCCAAAGAACTGAGAGTTGACTGAATAGAATATTTTCACAATCAGTATTGACACAATTTTACTCTCATATCAACCATGCATGTTATATTTAGTAAGAGAAAATGACAATCCAATCATACCTCACTACCATGCATTACTGAGAGGTTAGAAAACAGATTCCTGAGCTAATAGAACTAAGATATCTTCGATGAACAGAATTCTTGTAGTAATGTGGCGGTGGTAGATGTGATGACTGGTGGTGATGGTGGTTAAGTGTGATGCCTGGTGGTGGTTGTAACTGTGATGACTGGTGGTGGTGGTAAGTGTGATGAATGGTGGAAGTTATTGTGATGATTAAGGTAAGGGTGATGGTGGTGGCTGTGACAGCAGCACTGGTGGTAGTGATGGTGATGCAGTAAGGACTGTTCTAAGCTACTTTGTAGAAGTACATTGTAAATATTCAGTAACATTTACAAATCTTTGAAACATACATTCCAAAGGCTCAAATGTAATCACAAATAATGACTGTAAAGATTTAACACCAAATACAGTTACTGTAATAAATTTGATCATTTTTTGAAGATATGCAATATTTGTAAATACAATACAGTAATTCACAATTTAAAATTACACAAGTACATACTGGTAAATTCCTACAAGCTAAGAACCTCCAAATTCTAAAACATATTTAAAGTACATCTATTAGCGAATGTTAATGTAAAATTGCTGTTACTACAGATGTCTGCCCACAAACGTTACTGCAAGCAACAGGTCACACAAGAAAACTAAGTGTTAATAATAAAGTTAGTTGGTCACAGTACTATACATTATTCTAATAAAAATACATTCATATCTACCAAACTATACAAAAGAACACAAGGGCAGAAAAAAAAAGCATTTCAAAGGACTTTGTTTAAATGTATTGTGTTGTACTGAATTTCTACCTGGAAGAAGATTACAAATTTGACTTCAAAAGTGAAAGGAAAATGTGATAACATGCATTGGTAAACTCATGTTACACTCAATTATGTGTGCATAGTATATTTTCTGTCACTGAGCTGAATTTAAAAACAGAAGCAATTATCTTCGAATTACAAAATGCAATTGACAGGGTGAAGAATGTTGTAGTTACTGACATGCTGCCCTTGGAAATGCTTTTTCTGTGGTCTCAATACTAGGCAAGCCAGGTTGTGAATTACTGCCTTCTGTCAACTGATACAGTAAATGGAGCTAAGCTGAACGCAACACTGTGCAGGTTCCACGAAATGCTACCTTGATCAGGGAGCTGAGAGTCCTCACCCAGCACCACGCTCCTGCCACTCCCTGGCACTGCAACCACGTTCCAATTCACATTGAATTGTCACCCAAAATAAATCAAAAGTATGGACAGTAGCAACTACTTTCAGCAGAATTCAATGCACAGTTCATAACCTGCTGGTCTGCTGCTTTCAGAACATGGATTACCTAATTGACATATGTACAAAACACATACACCATACACAACGAGACGCAAGTGGCACACTACTGGGGATGGGGGTTTTCAATGTGAACAACACTGTTAATTTCTCTTTTTAAGCACTTTGTAATGGCTGCTTAATACAAAAAGTGGTGGAAACTGAATGCTGAGATATTTAATTGTAGTGGGTTCTCATAATAATGCAAAACACTGAACATTACAATTTCTTTGGGCTTGTGTCCAGTGTCTAGTATTCCAAATGGAACACAGCTTTCCAAAACTGGATCTGTTCCCATCCTCAAGTGCAAAGGTGAGAAGCGTCTATTGATCTAGGCCTGATAGGAGCTACACTGGATCACTGGGCCAGTTTCTGAAATACTGGATTATGGCGGACAAAGTGCAGATAACATGTACTCACATGTTATTTTGCAATCACTAGAGCCCTGAAAGAACAAAGCACAATTATGAATGCAAAACATGTAGCACTTTTTGTTTCACATTGTGGTTACTTTAAAACCACTTTCCTCATTAAAGCCACTTTTAGAAACATGCTGAAAAATTTTAGTTCCTTAATAAAAAATATCAAACTTCTTACTTACATCATGATTTCACATACACATTACTACTGTATGGTTTTGGATGTTCCATTTTCAGAACTTCCAAGCCTACATAAACAAAGAGCAACGGGCCAGAGTAAATGATAAGATATGGAAAATATTTAAAGAGATTTCAATGAAAAGGAGTTATGATTTACAGATTTGGTATGTAGTTTTCATATATATTGATACTGTAACTGCACAGCTGTACAGCTGCACACTTAAACATAAATGGTTTACTACTACAAACAAGCTTATATTATCACCTTACCCTAGGTATGCAGAGGAATTTACAGGCAACCTGTACATATGCGACAGCATGGAATTCCCTGTAATGTGCAACTTATGTTTCATCATGTACTTATATGGGTCAGCACTCATGGATAAAAGTAACAGGTGTATAATACAAGGGTGTTTCTAGTTAGTAGAGTTGTTTCTACAAACAATGGATTATTAAAAAATTAATATTGCTTGATACAGTGACAGGACTGGGCCTTAAGAATATCAGTCACGCACACAAGTTCACAAAAAGAAATGTGCTAATGAATTTTGGTTTATAATACAGTATGAAATCTGTGACGCTTTGAAATCAACTGGAAAGCAACCAAAAAAAAAAAAAAAAAATCACAAGGCATTGAATGTGATGCCAGAAATAATGTCAGACACATTACCGGGCATTATGAAAACCTGGCTGCAGGCTTCCAGCAAGTGACAGCAGCATAAAATACTACATTTTCTACCTAACATGGCACCAGTACCTTACTGCTGTTTGCCACCAGAGTGCACCTCAATCACCATTAGTTGTACTCTACTGTTTCATAACTGCTCAAAATAAGTAAGTGTATTTCATAATTATAATGAAAATTATGTAATGTTTAAATCTACAAGAGAACAAGGTACAATACACTACAGCACAGTGGTCCACACTTCTATTTCATGTATGGGAGATCCAAAGCATAAAACTTGCTCAGTAGGTTAACAACCCTGTCCAATGCTTTCTTCAGTCCCTGTAGGAAAATGCCATTATCACTTCCTTCTATGTCCTCCACAATTCAAAATTCATAATCATCACAACAAACTAATAGGAATGTGTCATTTTTCTCAAACAGAGCAACAAACATCAAACAAACAAAAACAAGGACACACAATTGTTTCACAATTAAAAATTAAAATACCAATGAAATTACATCTAGAAGACATTCAGCTGTAATTCCTTCCTATATTCAAATACACTTCAAGGAATTCTCACTGTGTGTGTGTGTGTGTCAATTTTGGGAAAGCAGGAAAAATTTAATTTTTTAAAATAACATTTTAAACCCAAAATATATCTCCATTACACAAATAAACAACATCAAATTGGCTCTAATGTTGATTACGTGAATTCTGGTGGTAGAACTACTGTTTCAGTATGACTATGTCCCACATACATGCAAACTGTCACCAACTCAGCTGTAATGATAAATACACTGACTCGATCTTGATGGGTGTTGTGTAGCAGCCACAGGCTTAGGCTAAAGACAAGACATGCTGTGGCAGTACTATATGGGTACCAGTCCAATGCTGTGCAATCAAAATAATGTACAACTACTGTTGCCAGCTTACAAGAACAGCTCTGACCTTCATAATAGTAAATGTAGGGAAGTCAGAATGTCAGATATGTGGCCAATAACCAATGTATTCCCACTCAACACACAATGGATTGAAGTGCAACTCTGTTTTGTATGTGCTACTTTGTATGATTATTTTCTGTTATGTTCTATCTGGCAAGAAGTCTGTAAATTTGCCTTTAGGCTTGTTATAAACCCTAAAAGATGGGGAAGTGATAAAGTGAAACATACCTACATTTTAATAGGGCCTGTATTCTTTCTAAAAACGAGCACAGATATAAGGCGCGCAACTCACAGTGTCAAAGTTGTTCTTGTCAATTGATAACAGAAAATTTCTGGCAGGAGACTGTGAGTGCTAAAACCACAATTCTAAGCCAGTTCCACAGACCTAATATCCACACCACCTACTTAATTCTAAGCTTTCCAAGCAACTTTTCCCACCAATATTCTGCATGGCTCCTGGATTTCAGCATCCTAACACCACTATGTGACATGTAAAAATCAACTAGTTCTTCATTACAGACAGGAGTTTCAAGGACATTCCAATGCCAAAGCTTTATTCTATTATTATTTTGTAAGTGATGTATGGACAGTGAGACCCCCCCAACACATAGTCATAATTGACATTTAAGTATTTGTCCCACCATGGCACAAAGGATTGTATTATGGCATACAACAAATAAATGTCAAGTCTCTGCAGAAAGTGATGGCTTAGGACTAGTCTTCAGCGATCTCACCTGTGGCACTCACCGTTACTCATCTAACAGGGTTTGTATCAATAATATGCTACCTAAAAAGCAATATAAACACACCAATTTTTTATTTGTTTTTAATAACAATATACTGTAATCTGTTTTTAACAATATAATCCAAAATTTTAAGACCATGAGGGAGTGCTTGTGATATTAACTGTAACACGATATGGTTTTACTGATGCAATTCAGGCAACTGTTATATATTATCTGTATCCTTGTAAAACACATTGATGATAGATGCACAGGCAACTGAAACATGTTGGTGAATATTAACGTAAAATAAAGCATATTTTATCAGTGTGCATTTGTTAGTTTGCTACATAAGTGTACATAATTAACTAACTAATTAATTTTAATATTAAATCTCTCCCCCTCCCCCCTCCCACCCATAAGACAATGATCTCATTGCACAAGACTTTACAGCACACATACTGTATGCCTTTCTTCACTTGCCATGCATGTTACCAGTTCAGGACATCTTAACTTTTTTACTCTTTGCTCAACCCCTTATGATATCCATCGTGCATCCTTGGAGGTCCCCATTACCCAGTCTGAAAGGCAATGTGATATGGTACAGTACAAGGAATCAAGAAACAGAAGACAGAGAGACAAAGTTTATGGCTAATATTCTTTTCATTGTGTTATCACAACATGCAGTCTGGCTGGTGGCACCAACATTTTGAAGGAATGTACTGCTGCCACACTTCAATTAATATCCAGGAAGGTGGGAATGGTCCTTGGAGCCTTTTTAATAGAAAATGCTTAGAGTACTATATGGGCCAATACAGGAAAATACACTGTGCAGCATCCAATATAACATGACATATAGTAGTTGTTTTAAGGTCCTAATTGTGGTAACATATAAAACTCAGAGGGCTGGACAATTGCAGCAAGGCCAGACAGAGAGATGGGTGGGTGCATGGACAGACGGATGGATGGATTCATGGATGAAGAACACCAAGCAAATCTTAGAAGGAAGAATACAAGGCAGACAAACAGTAGAGAAGCTAAAGGACAGGTGGACTGACGTGCTGACATAAGATGCCAGAAAACTCCTACATACTGCAAGATGGAAAGACTGGCGTTAGATGACAAAATAGAGGGCAGAAAAACTGAGGATTCCAGGGCCAGAAATCAGTCTGTCATGCAGCAGCAGCAGTAGAGGACGAGGAGGAGGAGAAGGTGGTGGTGGTGGTGTAGCATAATATTGCTTCCATCTCCAGGATATAAGATGTAGGCAGCATGTTGCTCTGAAATGGACATACTACCTGCCAAACTACACACAGTCATAATCTGTGAAGACCACAATATGTGTCTCCAGTGCCATGAACCCCTCAACTTTTATATAAGTCTATGCTTCTTTAGCAAAGTTAAATCATGTTTGTTCTCTGAATCTGGCTAATCTCATGAGTCGAGTCTTCACATATATGACGCTGTGTCATTCACTGAATGGTTCCAGGCTATCCAAGATTGCTACATCCTTATGAAAGATGAATTATGATCCTTTAAACACCAATAATTACTCGCCATACAACACAGTGTCACATTCTGGGGGACTTGAATCATCAGCAACTACTATGTGAGAACCTCCAACCTCGCACAACAAATCTCAGTTTTAAGAACAGAGATTTACATTCAACTTGCATAGCATGAGGCACTGTGTTTTAAGAGTTCTATGTCCACATCATCACACACTCTAACACACTTACACAGTCTCCTATCCCTACTCACGTGTAGATCACCAGCAAGGTACTGGTTTACCCCAGCCACCACTGCCACAGCTGTATGTTATACAAATCGCTAACATGTCAGACTACTGACAGGCTTACCAATCAAATGGCTACTACGTCGCATTTCTACTCTTAGTACTGTATAACTAGCAACCTGTTGCAATGAACAAAGTTGGCATCCATACCTTTGAGTTTTTTCTTAGGCACTGAAACAAAAGGGGTTTTGAGATGAAGTCTGTGTTAGAAAGTATGAAAAATTAAAGTCTGTAATGCAACATAAAAACAGTATACAGAAATTAAATATAATAAAAACTGTGAAAAGATGCAACGAAACCTCAATCCAAACTCTAGAATCTGATGAACCTGCAAAAGTAAATATACAATTTATAATCTTTGACATTCCTTACTTTCCACTCAAGGAATGTCACATTTCCCTTTATTTCTAGACAAGAATACATTAGACCTGAACCACAGGAAATTACCAGTATTACACAGAGCTATTTAATGATGTCACATGCTTGCTTTGTAAAAGCACGTAAGACAAACTGCATACTTTACATTCTCTGAACCGTGCTTCGTGATACACATATTTGAGAAAGACCAACAAGATGCACACTTTTTCTTAATAATTTATTTCACTTAAATTATCATTGACATGTTTCGAACAAGTAATTTTTCATCATCAGGAGGAGGTCTGTACAAGCAGCTTACAGTATTTCACCATGCATCTTATGAGGAGTCTGGTCACTGACACGATACGAATATTTGTATCGTGTCAGCGACTAGACTAGACTAGGTGTCTAGTCACCAACAATGATACAAATATTTGTATCGTGTCAGCGACTAGACTAGACTAGGTGTCTAGTCACCAACAATGATACAAATATTTGTATCGTGTCAGCGACTAGACTAGACTAGGTGTCTAGTCACCAACAATGATACAAATATTTGTATCGTGTCAGCGACTAGACTAGACTAGGTGTCTAGTCACCA
>Ga0209737_10003945_pt1 | contig 10405 bp, 5 predicted proteins | sample TergutCu122P3_FD_187284 | JGI IMG/M metagenome (GOLD analysis project Ga0209737, IMG submission 187284) | Cubitermes ugandensis P3 segment gut microbial communities from Kakamega Forest, Kenya - Cu122 P3 (SPAdes) (version 2) | ecosystem: Host-associated > Arthropoda: Insects > Digestive system >...
CCCATGCCATAAATGCAGGAGACGGAGGCGACGACAATGACGTCTCTGCGCGTGCGAAGGGCATGCGTTGCCGCATGGCGCATGCGCTCAATTTCCTCGTTAATGGAGGAGTCCTTCTCAATGAAAGTGTCCGAGGCGGGGACATAGGCCTCGGGCTGGTAATAGTCATAGTAGCTGACGAAATATTCCACCGCGTTGTGCGGGAACAAATGCTTAAACTCGCCATAGAGTTGCGCAACCAAAGTTTTGTTGTGCGCAATCACCAGCGTGGGGCGGTTGGCCGCAGCAATCACGTTGGCCATGGTGAAGGTTTTGCCGGAGCCTGTGACGCCCAGCAAAACCTGGTGCGGGTCGTTTCTGCGAAGGCCCTCCACCAGCTGGCGGATGGCCTCGGGCTGGTCCCCTCGGGGTGGGTAGTCGCTGACGAGTTGGAAGTTGGACATAGACTGGTCTGTAGAATCAATTCAACTTAGAGCAGTTTCGATTGAAGTGTTTACACATTTCGTCGCCCCTGCGAAAGCAGGGGCCCAGAGCTGCGGGGTTAACGGCAATAAAGTCAATAGCTTTTCGATGGCATTTCTGGGCCCCTGCTTTCGCAGGGGCGACGGAAGAGGCGAATGTAAACACTTGCTCTAGAAACGGTCTAAACCAGCTTCCACTCCGGCCCTGAAGGCGTATCCCTAACTTCCACCCCCATCTCGCTGAGTTCTTTTCTTACTACGTCGGCCTGCGCAAAGTCCTTCGCCTCCCTCGCCTTCTGCCTCAATGCTACCAGGGCCTCCACTTTGGAGATGTCCAGCTCCCTCGCCGCGGCCAGGGTGTCCCTCCTTCGGCGTAGCCACTCGGCCGGCGCCTCCTCAAACAGGCCCAGCACCTGCCCCATGGCTTTCGCCTCCTGGCGTAACACGGCCAGCCTCTCCAGGGCTTTTGCATTCTTCTTCCGCCCCAGCAGGTTGACTTCGTTAAACAGCTCCGACAAGGCCGCCAGCGCCGCTGCTGTGTTGAAGTCGTCACACATGGCCGCTGCAAACTCCGCCCAATAGCTCCTCGCCGCTTCCGTCTGCCCGCTTCCGGAAGGCAAGGAGAGCTCCTCCAGGAGCTGGAGGCTTTCATAGAAGTAGCATACGCGGGCTTGGGCGTCGGAGAGGGACTTGTCCGAAAACTTGAGGGGGTTCCGGTAGTGCGTGGAGAGGAAGAAATAGCGCAAACTGTCCGCGTCCACGCGCGAGAGCGCCTCGCGAAGGCCAATGACGTTTCCCAAACTCTTGGACATTTTCGCGCCGGCCAAGTCCAAAAACCCGCAATGCATCCAATAGGTGCACAGGGGCTTTCCCGAGGCCGCCTGGGACTGTGCCAACTCATTCTCGTGGTGAGGGAATACCAAGTCGCCGCCGCCGCCGTGGATGTCGAAAGTCTCCCCCAAATACTTGGCGGACATCGCCGAGCACTCTATGTGCCAGCCGGGCCGCCCTCGCCCCCAGGGGCTCTCCCAGCTGGGCTCCCCCTCCTTTGCCGCCTTCCATAGGGCAAAGTCCAGGGGCTCCCGCTTGAGCTCGCCTATGGCTACGCGCTCGCCGGCCCGCATTTCACTTAAGTCCCTCTTGGAGAGCGCCGCATAGGCCGGGTAGCTGGACACCGAAAAATAGACGTCGCCCCCGGAGGCGTAGGCGAAACCCTTCGCCTCCAGCACGCGAATCATCTCCACTATCTCCTCCATGTGCGAAGACACCCTCGGCGCCACCGTCGGAGGAAGCAAGCGAAGGCTTTGGGCATCCTCCTCAAAAGCCTCTACAAAGCGGTTGGCCAAGGCAAAGGGGCTTTCTCCCAGCTGCCTGGCTGCCTGGATGATTTTATCATCTACATCCGTATAGTTGCGGACATAGACAACTTCATACCCAACGAAACGCAGGAAGCGGACCACCGTATCGAAGGCGGTGAAAGTCCGGGCATTGCCAATGTGAACGAAGTCGTAGACGGTGGGGCCGCATACATAGAGGCCAACACGGGGCGGGTGAAGGGGTTTGAGCTCTTCCTTCTTTTGGCTCATGCTGTTGAAAATCCGAAGGGGCGGAGGGCTTGCGGAAGAAGTCATAGGCCAAAGGGTATAGTCAATTCCCGGGGGTTTGTGCTAACCTTTGGTGGTCGGCCCGGAGCATGATGTGTCGCTTATGAGTTCTCATCCCAACAGACCCGCATTTCCGCCTCACCATGGGAGCTCGCTTCAAAGCTCTGCACAAGGGGCTTTCCAAGAAATTTTGACGGACGCGTTTGCAGAAGTCTCTCGCAGGAAACCCGCCTCGGAGCCCCTCTGCCTGGCCTCACAGGCCACCTCCGGGGAAACTGCCCCGGGAGAGCAAGGCAAGCCGCTTTTCATGCTCATTGAGCAAGGCCCTGCCGCGGGACAAGCCTTTCAAATTGTGCAAGGCAACTGCCTCATCGGCAGAGCTTCTGTCGTTGACTTGTTGCTCAAACACCCTTCCGTCAGTCGCCGCCATGCCCAACTCAAGCGCTTAGGCAACCACCTCTATATCCGGGACTTGGGCAGCCACAATGGGACTTATGTCAACCAGCAGCGCATAGCCGCGGAGACAGAAGTCTTTGTCGGTGATGCCATCGCCATCGGTACCTCTTTGCTGACCCTCAAAGACACCCTCCCCTTTGAAGACATAGCTCCCCACAACAAGCCTGCGCACAAACGCAAGGCACCTTATACCCTGCTGGTTGCCAGCCTCACTGCCAGCTTCTCCACCTTGGTGGCCATGGTCCTCCTCAAGCTGATTTTTCAGCCTCCTGCGCCTTCTTCGGAAGTGGATACTTCCCCGCCGCCCTCGGAGGTTGTGGTGTTACCTCCTTCGGCACCTTTGCCGGATACGGACAATGTTGTTTTGTCTTCTTCTTCGTCTTTCTCGCTTTCTTCTTCGTCCCCTTTCAGCGAAGCCTCCGTCCTGGAAGCGTTCAACCAGGGCCGTGCGGAAGAGGCGCTCAGGCAAACCCGTGAAGCCAACCACCTCCTTCTCTCGGGGCAGCTGGCTGCTTTTCTCTCCCAATGGGAAAAAGCAGAAAACCTCTGGAGGGAGGCTTCCACAACAAAATCCCCCTCCAGGCAGGCTTTGGCTGCGCATGAAGCGGCTTTGCTTACGGCTACACGCATATCCGCTGACAGCAGCTATGTCCGGGAGTTGCAAACCCGCATCGGCGCCTTAAGCCGAATGGCTGCCGAAAGGTCCGCTTCTGCGAAAACGCCGCCTTCCAAAGCTGCGGCTTTAGGGCGTACCCCGCCACCCAAGGCGGCGGCTTTGCGTCCGCCTCCTCCACCTCCTCCGGTAAAACCCGCCATCCCGAAACAGGCGCCGGCTTCGAAAACGCCTCCTTCTGCTCCCTCCAGGGAGCTTCAGGAAAAACGCCGGACCATCGACGAAGCCTTCGGCGGTTTCTAGACCGGTTTAGGGTTGAAGTGAGCCGCTCTTAACGTCGCCCCTGCATCTCTTCCCGTCGCCCCTGCATCTCTTCCCGTCGCCCCTGCGAAAGCAGGGGTCCATTCTTCGACGCACTCACGCGGTGTTTTGTATTTTCGTCGCCCCCGCGAAAGCGGGGGTCCAGAGCTGCGTGGTTAAAAGCAATAAAGTCAATAGGGGGTCGACTGCACTCCTGGACCCCTGCTTTCGCAGGGGCGACGGGAAGGGCAGATCAACTCAACTTAGAAGCGGTCTAGGGGGTGTCCCTAAATGAGAATTTTTGTTTCCTGGTGGCTTGCAGGGAGGCTTTTGCGAAAGGAGTGCCGGGCGGGCGGCAGATTGCCGCCCCTACATTTCCCGCACAGCGTTGGTGGAAATGTGTAGGGGCGGCAATCTGCCGCCCGTGCTTCAGCCGCCAGGGAACAAAAAGACCATTTAGGCTGTGTGGAAAATCTGCTTTAAGTCCACTTCAATGTCGTCTTTGGAGCAGCCCTTGGCCAAAGAAAGCTCTTTAATGAGCAAGGAGCGCGCGGTGTCGAGCATTTTGCGCTCGCCGAAGGATAAGTCCTTGTCGCCTTTGAGGAGATAGAGGTCTCTGAGCACTTCGGCTATTTCAAAGACGGAGCCTGTTTTTATCTTCTCTGTGTATTCACGGTAGCGCCGGTTCCACGTGGTGGAGTCCACGGAAATGTCCTTCTCCTGGAGGATGGCGTATACCTGTTTGACGTCTTCCTCGCTGATGACCTCCCTCAGCCCCACCGAGCCTACTTTGTTGATGGGGATGAGAATCCGGTCTTTCCCATTGGCACTTTCCAAAATGCGCAACACATAGAAAGACTGACGTTGCCCTGCAACTTCTGTATGCTCAATGCCTACGACTTCGCCCACACCGTGACCAGGATAAACAGCTTTGTCACCTGTCTTGAATGTCATAAAGTCCGGTGTCTCCTTGAAAAAACGACTCAGGCACAATAAAAATTGAAATAAAAACTGAAAAAAGGCCACCCCGGATAGCACATTTCTAACCATAATAAAACTGGTTTCCTTGAGTGAGGGCAGGCGGAGGCGCGGATGGAGCGGTTTCTCTGGAGGGATTTGGCGCACAGGCCGCTGGTGGCTCCCAGTGTCAGTGTCTTTATGGGCTTGCTCTTGGGGCCGCAGAGCCATGCCGCCTGGCTGCTGGCTTTCGGCTTTGCGGGCTGCGGTTTGGCGTTGGTGTTTCGAAAACGCACCGGGGCTTTTTTGCTGCTTTTGCTTTCTGGATTTCTCCTGGGCATGGGCCTTTCCAGCTGGCGCGCTCAAACCCATGTCCCCGAGGCCCTCGGCTTCGAAACAGCCGTCCTGGAGGGGGAGCTGGAGGCCATCGAACAATTCGGCGACTCCCATCGCCTCCTCCTCAAAGTCAGCTTTCTTCCTGAGCTTCAGCAAAAAGCGCACTTTCGCGCCATGCTGTATTCCTCGGAAACCCTCTCCCTTACGCCGGGACAGCGCCTGCGCCTTAGGGCTCGGCTAAAGCCCCCGCCCATGGCGCGTAACCCTGGCGAATATGACGCGGCCCCCATCTACCAAAGACGGGGCATCGCCTTCTCCGGAAGCATTTTGCCTGGAAGCCTCCTTCCTCAAAGCCCCCCGGGGGGGTTCAACTTAAAGCTTCAGCAATACCGGCAAAAGCTCGACACCTATGCCAAGCAGCTGAGCTCTGACAAAGACGCCACTCAGCTTTATTTGGCACTGGCCGCAGGCCTTCGGGCCGAGTTGGGAGATGAGCTTGAAGAAGCCTTCGCATTGAGTGGACTTGCGCACATTCTCTCTGTCAGCGGCCTGCATGTGGCGGTGCTGGCGATGGCCTCTTTGCTGTTTTTCCGCTGGGTATATTTGCGGCTTCCCTGGACATTTTTTCGGCAGTGGGAGGCTAGGCGCATGGGGGCGCTTTTCGCCATGCCGTGGATTTGGGCTTATGTCGCTTTTACGGGCTACCAGGGGCCGGCGGTGCGCTCGGGGTTTATGAGCAGCCTATGGCTTTTGGGGCTTTTGCTTGGGGGAAGAAGCGACGGCCTGAGCACACTTGCCTTCTCCATGCTGCTCATTGCGTGGATAGAGCCTGCCTGCGTCGGAGAGCTTTCCATGCAGCTTTCTTTTGTGTCGGTGGCATCGCTTATGCTTGTGGCTCCCGCCTTTGAGCAGGCATTTACACGACAACAAACACTCGCCGCACAACTTGAAGCGTTGAGTGCGCCCCGCTCTCGGCTGCGTCGCTTGTGGCAACACACCCTTGGCCTCCTGAAGACGACATTTTGCGCAAGCCTTGCTGTCACACTGGCGACGGCCCCCTTCATTGCAAGCAGCTTTCACCGCTTCAACATGGCAGGACTCATTTCCAACATTGTCGCACTGCCTTTGTGTACCGCGCTTTCGGTGCTGGCCGCTGTGGGCGCCGCCCTTCATTGCATTTCGCAAACGCTGGCCACACCCATTGTTTGGCTGGGCATTTTCTGCAGCCGTCTGCTCCTTGTGCTGGTGGATTTTTTTGCCAACCTTCCGGGCGCTTCCTGGAGAATTCCAGGGCCCTCTGTTGTGGAAAGCCTTTTGTGGTTTGTGGGCCTCGTCTTCTTCTCTTTGGCCAAAGGCCGCATGCGCTGGCTGGGGCTCTCAACGCCCCTGGCTGCTTTGCTCATGTTTTTTTCCGGAGGCCTGCCCAAAAAAGAATTCGTCCTGAGTTTTCTTTATGTGGGCCAGGGGGATGCCGTATTTGCCAGCAGCCTGGGCAAACATGCCCTCATCGACGGCGGAGGCTCCATGGGCAGTGACACCGGCAAGCGCTATGTCTTGCCGTTTCTCCACCAGCACGGGGTGAGGGATTTGGAGTTGACGGTGCTCTCTCACCCGCATTCGGACCATGCTTTGGGACTCATTTCCACACTCAACGCCATTCCTACAAAACACTTGTGGGTTTCGTCGGGCCTTGCTGAAAAACCTTTGTCACAAGAGCTCATCCAGGCTGCTCAACACACTTCAAAAAAAGTGCGGGTTGAAGAAGTCAGTGCCAACAGAAAGCCTTTTGTCCTGGGCGAAACCACCTGGGAAATATTGTCTCCTTTTTCAGAAAACGACTTTGAAGAGGTGCTGGACGAAAACGACGCCTCCATTGTCATCCGGATTTGGCATGGCGACATCAGCTTCTTGTTGACGGGGGATATTTCTTCCTTGGTTGAAGAGGAGCTCCCCCTCTCTCCTGTGACGGTGGTGAAGGCGCCCCACCATGGCTCTGCCACCTCCTCCAGTGAGGGGTTTGTGGAGAGGCTCCGCCCCCGCCACGTCATCTTCTGCGTGGGGGTGCACAACAAATTCGGGTTTCCAAAACCCGAGGTGGAAAACCGCTACCTCCAAGCCGGAGCGAAATGCCACCGCACGGACATTCACGGCGCGACGACTTTCTTTAGTGATGGGAAAAGCGTCCGGGTAAAGCGGTTTTTGGAGAAGGAATAGGGATATCCTCCGCCTGCGTAGGCCTCAATAACTCATTTCCTGGTACCTGGAAAAGCCACTGTCCGGGGGAAGCAAAACCTCCCGGGGTTTGGCACCGTCGGCGGGGCCTACCACGCCCTCCTTCTCCATGCGCTCAATCATCCTCGCCGCCCGGTTATAACCAATGCGCATACGCCGCTGCAGCATGGAAATGGACACCGTCCTCAATTCCGCAATGGCGGCCAGGGCTTGGTCATAAAGTTCGTCAGGCACCTCGCTTTCCATGTCCATGAGCTCCTCGCCCTCCTCTTTGGGCTTGAGAATGTTGTTGTCATAGACGGGCTTGCCCTGGCTCTTCCAATGCTCTACGGCGCGCTTTATTTCGGTGTCTGAGACGAAGCAGCCGTGCACCCGCTGAAGGTGCGCGCTCGTCGGCGGCATCATCAACATGTCGCCCATGCCCAGCAGCGTTTCGGCGCCGGTGGTGCCCAAAATCGTCATGGAGTCGGGCTTGCTGCGCAGCATGAAGCTGATGCGCGTGGGGAAGTTGGCCTTTATAATGCCGGTTACAACGTCGGTGGAGGGCCGCTGCGTGGCCACCATGAGGTGAATTCCGGCTGCACGCGCCATCTGCGCCAGGCGCGCTACGGAGGTTTCTACCTCCTTGCTGGCCACCATCATCAAATCCGCCAGCTCGTCGATAATAACCACCAAATAGGGGAGCTTCTTTCGCTCCTCCCGGGGCTCCTCCGCCAAGGCCCCCTCGGTTTGCTTTTGCGCAAGCTGCGCCTCCAACTCGGCCATGCTGGCATCTACCCTTATCTCCGCCTCCTGCTCCGTCTGCAAAAGCTCGCTCTGGAGGCGCGCCTCTTCTGCCCCAAGGCCTTCGCCCCCGGTTTGTCCTTGGGGGGCGCAGGTTTTTTGCTTGGCCTTGGCGGCTTGTTCTACTTCGACAAGCTGGTTGTAGCTTGCAATGTTGCGTACCCCCGCCTCGGACAAAAGCTTATAGCGCCTCGTCATCTCATCCACCGCCCACTGCAAAGCCAAAGCCGCCTGCTTCGGGTCCGTCACCACCGGCAACAGCAAATGCGGAATGCCTTCATATACCGAAAGCTCCAGCATTTTGGGGTCCACCATAATGAAGCGCACCTCGTCGGGCGTGGACTTCATCAGCACGCTCATGATCATGGAGTTGACGGCCACGGACTTTCCAGAGCCCGTCGTGCCCGCAATCAGCAGGTGCGGCGCCTTGGCCAAGTCCAGCACATAGGGCATGCCCTCAATGTCCTTGCCCAGGCACATGGTAAGCCGGGAGGGGGATTTCTGAAAAGCCTCCTGCTCGGCCACCTCTTTGAGGAAGACGGTTTCGCGCTTTTTGTTGGGCACCTCAATGCCGACGACGCCCTTGCCGGGAATGGGGGCGACAATGCGTACGCGCATGGCCTCCATGGCCATGGCCAAGTCATCGGCCAGCGCGGCAATTTTGGAGAGTTTAATTCCGGGCCCGGGCAAAAACTCGTACATGGTAACAACGGGGCCGGGCCGAATTTCCACCACCTCGCCGACAATGCCGAAGTCCGCCAGCTTGGCGCGCAGCTTTTCGGCCGTGGCAAAAAAACTTTCCTTGTCGAGCTCCGCGCTCTCATAGGCATGCGTATCCAGCACCTCCAAAGAGGGCAGCACAAAACTCTTGCGGTCCCCAATAAACTCAAAGGAGGCCTGAGCGCTTTTGGCAGGCTTCGGGGGCGCCTTGGGCTCCACAATGAGAGGCGTCCTCTTCTCCCCCCGGGGGGAGCCGGAAAAGCAAGTCCCCATGGGGCTTTCTGAAGGGAAAGCGGGGGCAGAGCCGGAGGGCATTGTATCCTGGAGAAAGTCCTCGCCAGGGGCCCCCGGGTTGGTGGGGTTGGAGTGGACAGCATTCACATCAGCGGGGGGTAGCAGTGCTTCGGCGGCCACCTCGTCGTCGGCAGGGTGGCGCGTAGCCGTTTTGAGGGCAACCTCTTTGGCGAGGGCGGCAGCCTGAGGAGAAGCACTCTCCTGGGTAGCGGCCGTTGAAAGCTCCGGGAGGAGCTGGCCCACCCAAGCTGGGTCTGCCTGGGGAGAGGGGGGCCGGCTTTCCGCAGGAGCCTTGGGGGACAACATTCCAAAAAACTGGCTAGCCGTCTGAGAGAGTTTGGCCTTGGCCAAGGACAAATGAGGTGTTTTGGGGGGTGGCGGCAGGCTTTTGGCCTTGGGCGTCTTGGAGAGGCACTCCTTAGGCGGGGGCGGCAAGGAAGCCTCGGCCTCCAGGAGGCGTGCCTCCTCGGCTTCCAATTCCGCGAAGAAGGCCGCCTCTTCTTCTTTTGCAAGGCGTCTGGCCTCGCGGCGGGCCTGCCTATATTCCTTGAGGTTATGCCATTGCCTTTGGCAAAAAGCCAAGGCCAGGGGGGCAAGGCGGGAAAATTGCTGTTGAATGTGCTGGGCAAGCCAGGCGCAAAAGCGCAAGAAGACATATTGAGTGCCGACAATGAGGGCGATGGCGGCCAGCGCCCCCATCAGCACCACCGTGCCGGCGGTGGAGAAGAAGGCCGTCAAAAGCGCCCCCAACTGGCTGCCAAGCCAGCCTCCGGGCGCGTGGGACCAGCTTCCGTCGTCCGTAAAAATCAGCTGTGCCAGGACACTGAGCGCCACCGTCGCCAGCCCCAAAGCAATCCCCTGTGCGAGCCGCGGTTTGCTTCTGTCCCCGGCAAACAAAATGAAAGCGGCATAGAGGCCTGCCACGGGCGGAATAAAGGCGCATACGCCCAGGGCGCCGCGAAAAATTTCGGCAATGGCATGGCCCATGGGCCCTATCCAATTGTGAAAATCCGGGCCTATGCGGTCTTCCGCGTTGAAACTAACCACAGAAAGCAGCGCAAGCAGCGAGAAAGCCGCCAGGGCAATGCCGACAAGCGAGCGCCGTAGGCGCCCCGCGTTGGGAGGCCCTGCAGCCCTTTTTTTCTTAAGCGCCTTTCGTCGCGTTCTGATTTGCTGCTGAGAAAGGACGGAGTTTTTGGCACTGCGCGTCGCCATAACAACACCTCTGTGGTGACATGTTCTTGTCGCCCAGTGTAGGCAAGTTAAGGTAGGGGTCAATTTTATGGCCCGCTGTCGCGCTATCCGGCAGTTATTTCTCGCCTGCCGGCGGGGGGGTCGTTTTCAGCTGTCAGGGCTGGGGGGAGAGGGTCGACTTCGTCGAAGGGTTTTTTTGCCTCCGGCGGGGGTGACGGGTTTTTCCCAGCGTTTGCATTGGGTTGTAGGGGCGGCAATCTGCCGCCCGGACGGCATGCGTTTTCGCCTCCGGCGGGAGTTGTGGGGGTGGGTCGACTCCGTCGAAGGTTGTTTTCGCCTCCGGCGGGGTTTTGCCCAGCGTTTGTATTGGGTTGTAGGGGCGGCCATGTCGAGCCCGCCCACCTCCTTCAAAACACCAGCGAAACGGCGAGACATTCCCAGCGCCCACCCACGTT
>Ga0209737_10003946_pt1 | contig 10402 bp, 8 predicted proteins | sample TergutCu122P3_FD_187284 | JGI IMG/M metagenome (GOLD analysis project Ga0209737, IMG submission 187284) | Cubitermes ugandensis P3 segment gut microbial communities from Kakamega Forest, Kenya - Cu122 P3 (SPAdes) (version 2) | ecosystem: Host-associated > Arthropoda: Insects > Digestive system >...
GCCTACGACATGCGGAAAGAGCAGACGGGGAAAAAGACCGGCGGCCTCACCGTGCTGGTTGCCATCCCCTTTATGACGCTTTTGCTCCCCATGCTCACACTTGGAGGCTCGGTTACCCTGCTGGTTATTGGGATGATGCTCTTCGGCATCGTCATGGGCACCCACGAGGCCATCATGCGCTCTGCCATCGCCGACATCACACCCTACTACAAGCGAGGCACAAGCTTTGGCGTATTCAACACCGGATACGGCCTGGCCCTGCTGATCGGCTCTACATTTATGGGTTTCCTGTATGACCTCAACCTGATAGCGGTCATCATCGCCATCACCTGCGTTGCCGAAGCAATCGCCGTCTGCTGCTACATCTGGATGTCACGCACCGTGAAGCATGGTTGATATGGAATCAAAAGAGTCGAAGGATAGTCTTTCTGCAAGGTTTCGCAGACGGGCCAAGCAACTGAAAACCGACATCCCCGCAGTGTTTTTGGCGCTCAGAAGAAAAGAAATCCCGCTTGTCGCCAAGATTATTGCCGTTGTCGTGGTGGTCTACGCACTCTCCCCTGTCGATTTCATTCCCGATTTCATACCGGTGCTTGGCTTTCTCGATGATGTGATACTGCTTCCGGCTTTGATCACATTGACGATAAAGCTGATACCTGGTGATGTTTTTGCTGAGTGTCGCGCCGAGTCTGAGGGATTGTGGGCAGATGGAAAGCCGAAGAAGTGGTACTTCGCAATACCCTTCGTCCTCATCTGGTGCCTGGTGATTGGCCTGGTAGTATTCCTGGTAATCAAGGCTGTGCGCGACTGATACGCGATTAACAAGCCAGCTTGCAGGCCCAGCTTACGTGTTCAACCTGCGAACCCAGCTTACGTATTCAACCTGCGAACCCATATCCTCAATATTTCAAAGTAGCTCTCAAAAAGTCGGAAGGTATCCCTTCAGGTAATCCCAATCAGAAAGTCTCAGTAGAATACTGTCTTTTCCGTCGTAAATTAAGATGTCTACCGGCACTGAATCCAATATACATGCATAGATTACGCTATCAGCAGGAACGCGTGTTTCGCTTCCCAGGGTTTTAACTATCAGGTAACTCCGGGCAGACAAATCTATGCGGCTTTGATCTCTGGGATCCCAATGATACTCAGAAAGCTCTCCGCAAAGCAGGAATTTGTTGTCGTACTCATAGACATCAGCTGATAGGCCCGGGCTAATAGCCGGGGTACACTCGAACACTAAAACAGGTTTTGGATCGTCTTCAGTTCCTTCAGTTTTCCAGACTAATGAACGAGACAATCAAGTTAGCCAGGCTATTAAACCGATTTTACCTGACTATCTCGGCTGTATTAGTTAAGGAAGTGCCGATTTATTGCTTGTGCGACAGATTGTAAGTCAATTTGCCACAGGTCTGTTCATGCGACTAACGGCACTACTAGCGGTAATGCCGTTGTTTGCATGGACGGAGCTGTGGCAAATTGGCCACAAGATGGCGTGCAATGAATACATCGGTGCTTCCTTAAGTTAAGCAGCATGCGTGAATTATTTGTGAGATGCTGCTTTCATCAAGTTGAAAGAAGCTGTTCAGGGGATCAAAGTCGTGTTGCCTGCGAGCGCGACTACCAACTGGCAGGTTCAGATCCATTGCAAACAAGTGGTGCCCCCGGGCCGATTCGAACGGCCGGCACCAGGTTTAGGAAACCTGTGCTCTATCCCCTGAGCTACGGGGGCATGGATGTGTATTCTACCACTTGTGCAATCTGTGGACGACCTTTTGTTGCTGAGCGAATAATTTGGCACCAAAGACATGGGCTTTTTGCGACCTACCCATAAGCGGTTAAAAGGGGCTTATAAACATGACCTATAGCCACCTGTCGATTACAGGACAAATATTGACAGGTAACTTTACTGCACTAGTCACTGCGGAGGGCCTCGACGGGGTCGCGGCGTGATGCGGCAGAGGATGGTATCAGCCCTGCAACAAAAGACAGCGCCATGCTGATAGCCACCAGGATGGCAGCGGGCTCCCAGGGCAGGAGCGCTATGTTGCTCACACCGAATCGTGCCTCAACGAGATAGTTAGCCGGAATAGTCAGTAACAGAGTGACGGTTATACCCATGAGTCCGGCAATAAAGCCAACTATCAGGGTCTCCGCATTAAAGACATTGCCGATATCACCCTTCCGAGCCCCGATGGCGCGGAGTATTCCGATCTCTTTTCTGCGCTCAAGCACCGAGATATACGTTATAACACCGATCATTATCGATGAGACCACCAGCGAGATGGCGACAAAGGCAACCAGTACATAGCTGATGACGTTGACAATATCCGTAACCGATGACATCAACACGCCAACAAAGTCGGTGTAGGTGATAACCTTATCCTTGTCCCCTGCGTCCTGCATTCTCTGGTTGTAGTTGTCCAGTATGTCCAACACGCCCTGCTTGCTCTCAAAATCTTTTGGATAGATGCTGACGCTCGACGGTTTGGCGATGTTGGCATACCCAAACTTGCGCAGGTTGTTCTCGTAGGTGTTGCTCTCGGTTGACATCAGGGTCATTATCAGTTGAGAGAGCTCCTCCTCGTTGATGTTGAACTGGAAGGCATTTGCAAAGACATCGGGATTAAAGCTCATTGCGGTTGCCATTCCCTCACTGATCTGCTGCATCATGCCTGTAAGCCCGGCCTGTATCTGCCACATCATATTCGACATGACCGAAACTATGTATGCCTGCATCGTCTGTTGTATATACCAGGTGAAGGCGCCTTGGATCTCGTTGGTAATCTCCTCGATATTCAGCGCGCTGTCCAGCATCACGTAAAGCCTTTCCTGCACAACTGGATCAGATAGATACACCGGAAAACCACTGATGATTTCTTCTGTAGTGGTAAGGCCATTCATGAAGCAGTAGATCATGTATTCGTTGATGATGTCAGTTGTCACTGCCACCAGATCATCCACGGGAATATCGATGTTTATGAGCGAGAATAGGCTGACAAGGCTCAGGTCTGGCATCGCTGGCATTGCAGCGGTGAGGTTGTTTGGGTTTAAAACACCCGACAGGTCTATGTTGAGAAACGAAGCATCGAAGTCGAAGGCATTTGATATGGCGTCTTCGTCGATGGTCATCAGGTTGTCCATCCCAAATCCACTGAAGCCACTGCTTTTCTTTTCTTCTTCAAAGGTTTTACCTGTGATGATGTTTATCTCAGGGCTTGCCAGTTGCTTCTTCACAATTTCAGAATCAGCAGCCAGATTCATCAGGTGGTAGGTCAACGACGCTGGATAGTAGATACCGGGACTCAATGCTGCGGCAGTGGCATCGGGGTTTTCCTTGAGAATGCCAACGATTCTGAGGGTTTCTCCCTCTTCCACAATCTTCTTCATGTACTCAGCGTCGGTTTCCCTGTTGGTCCAAACGCCATAGGTCGCATCATAGGTATAGTATTTCGTGGAGGGCACAAGCTTGAAGGTTACTGCCAGGATTTCATCGTAAGTAAACTTCTTTCGATCCTTGGGCGCTGTGACTTCCTCTTCATTTTGGAACTGATTAAGCATGTCATCGAGCTCGGCTAGATCACGTAGCCCCATGAGATACAACAGATAATCACTGATACTCCCACGATTGGTGAGCACTATGACCAATTCGTCATGATTCTCTGGCCACTTTCCTGCTATCAGATCATACTGCCCTTTGAGAATTCTTGTATCTTCAATCAGGGGATTAAACATCGACGAGGTCATCCCGAAACTGCTCATGAAAGCAGAGTTAGTATTCATGCCCATCGCCTTTGTCAAAAAATCCGGGTTGACCTGAACGACATTTTTTGAGGTATCGGAGGAGAAGATCTGGGGAGTTATGTTGTAGGTGTATTCGATAGCATTGACATACTGGCCTATCCCATCTCCACCTGCATCAAAAAAGATCTTCAGCGCTGCCAGGTCGTTCTGGCGTACTCTCGTCAGGGTGTTAGATAGCATTTTTGTCTCGGTGATCAGGTTGTCTGGTTGCTCGTCTCCGCCCTGTGAGCTGCTTGAGCTGCTTGAACTGCTTGAACTGCTTGAACTGCTTGAACTGCTTGAACTGCTTGAACTGCTTGAGCTTCCGGAGCCGCTAGAACCACCGATAGAAAAGTTGATCATGGATGAAAGGTCTATGCCACTGGTTTGAATCTGAAGTGGATAAAGCGACAGGGTGCTCTCCTCCACATTCTTAATGTAGGTATTTACCCCATTGGCAAGGGCAAGAATGGCTGCAATTCCAATGATGCCGATGGAACCTGCAAAGGCCGTCATAATCGTGCGGCCTTTCTTGGTCATGAGATTGTTGAACGACAGGGAAACTGCTGTGACAAAAGACATAGCCGTCTTGCGGATGGATTTGTCCCTGCCTTTCTGATCCTCTTTATCAGGGTCAAAGGGATTGCTGTCGCTGACAACCTGGCCATCACTCAGGTTGACTGTTCGGTTAGCATAGCGAGCAGCAAGATCGGGATTGTGGGTGACCATGATGACCAGTCTGTCCTTGGCTATCTCGGTCATTAATGCCATGATCTGCACGCTTGTTTTGGAATCCAATGCACCTGTTGGTTCATCGGCCAGCACTATCTCAGGGTCGTTGATGAGCGCGCGCGCAATTGCTACACGCTGCATCTGCCCACCGGACAGCTGACTGGGTTTCTTGTTGATGTGCTCCTCAAGCCCAACCTGCGCAAGCGCCCTGATGGCTCGCTCACGTCGTTCTGTCTTCGAAACACCAGCGATCGTCAGTGCCAGCTCCACATTTACCAGTACAGACTGATGGGGGATAAGATGATAGTTCTGGAAGATAAACCCGATCCGATTATTTCTGTAGGTATCCCAATCGCGATCTTTGTACTTCTTGGTCGAAATACCATCGATAATCAAGTCTCCACTGTCGTAGTGGTCGAGACCTCCCACAATGTTCAACAGTGTTGTTTTGCCCGACCCTGAAGGGCCAAGTATCGCTACAAACTCGTTACTACGAAACGAAATCTCAACGTCGTCAAGCGCGACCTGCGAAAAGCCTGCTGTTTTGTACGTCTTGCGCACTTTTACCAGTTGAAGCATGCCTTTGTCCCTTCGACAAAAGAGCAACTGTACTACTGTACTAAGCACTTAATACAATAATACGCGTACCTGTAAATGTCAAGGTTTGCCCGGTGGGTATCTGCTTACACAGATAGCTCGCGTTACTGTTCAGGCCTACCCCCGTCATTGCGAGGAGCGCGTAGCGCGACGTGGCAATGATGGGGGTAGGCCTGAACAGTAACTTGCTCGTTCATGGTGCACCGAAAGTCACCGGCTTTTCTATCGCTGGTTATACACACCTTGCTTCTCGACTCATATGCCGCACACTCAGTATGGGTTTTCATAGCATGATTATTCGCTTTTGTAATGCTTCCGTTACAGGTCTGCCACTTACATTCGTCCTCTTCTATGCTGCAGTGTGGTATCATTTCAGCAAGTGAAGAAGCGTTTGCTTCTTTATGGTGTGTGCCCGAGAAAAGCCAAGTAGCTGCAGCAAGAAGAGCTGAGCCTACAGGAAAAGGAGAGGGAAATGAAGAAGTTTTCACTGGTCGTTGTATCGATTGTCATGGCATTTGCGCTGGCGTTTTCGCTGGTAGGCTGCGGAAACGCAGACGAGAAGGCAATCAGAGACGGTTTGACCAAAGAGTTCAACCAGTTTAAAGATCCCAAGTCAAATATGTGGCAAGTAGAAATGAAAAGCACTCTCAAAGAGCTTTCAGATCTTGGAATCAACACGGATAACCTGGTCACCGCCTGGGTTAAAGACTTCAGTTTCAAGATAGGAACCATCAAGATCGAAGGCAATAAAGCTACTGCTGAAGTGTCGATTACCTGCAAGCAGTTTTATCCTGCACTGGAAAAAGCAACTGAAAAGCTTTTCGATGATCCCAATCTGAACAACATGACTGACGAGGAGGCTATGAAGAAGTGGGGAGAGCTCATCGTCGCTGAGTTGAATAGCGCAAAAGCTGTTACCACTGTTATTTCAATCCCCTGCACAAAGGCTGGTAATACCTGGGCAGAAGATGCCGGAGCAGAAGCTCAGTATTCTAAAGCCCTGATGGGTCCTGAGCCAAAGTATTAATAGAAGCGTTCGCAAAAACGTCGGCTCAATCTAAGCTTGCTCATTACAGGAAACGCCTGCTCGAATGATCAGGCGTTTCTCTGAGAGTGCAAACTGTTTCTGTCGAGAAATACACCTGGACACATTGGCATGTATTGAGAAGCACCGAACTGTTCATTGCATGCCATCTTGCAGCCGATGAATAATTCGGTGCTTCTCTGGTTGATGTGTTAGCCTCGATGCCTTTTCTGAGGTAACATGTCTTAGGATCTTTATCCACTGAAAATCATTCGTGTTCTCAACCTTTCTGTAAGGGAGTCTCAGTATGCGTTTGTCAGGAGCAGAGATACTTGCCCGAGTGTTGATCGAGCAGGGTGTAGATACGATTTTTGGTTATCCCGGCGCTGCAGTGCTTCCGATTTACGATGCACTTTTTGATCACAGAGACAGGATCACTCACTACATCACGGCGCACGAGCAGGGTGCCTCCCATGCAGCTGACGGTTATGCGCGCTCCACAGGAAGGGCTGGAGTGGTACTTGTTACCAGCGGCCCGGGTTCTACAAATGTGGTTACTGGTGTAGCTGCTGCGTTTATGGACAGCAGCCCTCTGATTGTCATCACGGGTAACGTCGCAACTCCCTTTATCGGGAAGGACAGTTTTCAGGAGGTTTACACAACGGGCATCACTCTGCCCATCACCAAGCACAATTTTTATGTGCAGGATGTGAGCCTGTTAGCTTCGACACTGCGTGAGGCTTTTACCATCGCCACATCCGGGCGCAAGGGGCCCGTGCTAATCGACATCACCAAGGATGCCCAGGCTGCCTGGTGTGAGTTTGAACCGGAGCAGAAGCTTGAACCGGCGCAGTTGGTGCAGTCGTCTCAGTCGGCGCAGCTGGTGCAGTCGGCGCAGCAAAGCGCCGGTTTCACTCAGGTAGACATCGATACTGTACTTGAGCGCCTGACTGCCAGTGCAAAACCTCTGATTATTGTTGGGGGCGGCATCATCTCTGCAAATGCCTCACCTGAGCTCCGCAGCTTTATCCAGGCAACCCGCATGCCTGCTGTTCACAGCATCATGGGCATCGGTGCGCTGGATGTTGATGACCCGTATAACCTGGGTCTCGTTGGCATGCATGGTCGACAGAGCGGAAACAGGGCTCTCGGCGAGGCTGACCTGATACTCGCTTTGGGTTTTCGTTTCTCAGACCGTGTTGCTCTGAACACCGAGAAGTGGGCTGCCAGAGCACATATCATTCAGGTTGATATCGACCCCAGTGAAGTTGACAAAAATGTCAAGGTAGATCATGCGATCATTGGCGATGTTCGCGATGTTTTGCTCGCATTTCAGGAAGCACTTCAAAAAAGAGGGCGCCTGTATACTGATAATAGTTGCTGGTTAGACAAAATCAACTCCTGGCTTGGCCAAATCCACTCCTGGCGCGCAGATGACTCAGAACCGCAGGACGACGACACGCAGCTCAAGCCACATCAGATCATGAGGACTATCGCAGCGAAGACCAGTGGTACAGCCATCATCACCACCGACGTAGGTCAGCACCAGATGTGGGCAGCGCAGTATTGCGGACAGATGCAACCACGCAGCTTTATCACCAGCGGAGGACTTGGAGCCATGGGTTTTGGTTACGGCGCGGCTCTCGGTGCTCAGGTCGGTGCGGCTCTCGGTGCTCAGGTCGGTACTGCACTCGGTGCTCAGGTCGGTACTGCACTCGGTGCTCAGGTCGGTACTGCACTCGGCGCCCAGGTCGGCGCGGCTCTCGGTGCTCAGGTCGGTACGGCACTCGGCGCTCAGGTCGGCGCTCAAGCCAGCACACAGATCGACTCCCAGACCGGCGCTACTGGTAACACAAAACGCAATCGTCCGGTTATTCATATTACGGGAGACGGCTCTTTCCACATGAATCTCAACGAAGCCTGTACGGTAGTGAGTTATCAACTTCCTGTCATCACAATAATTCTCAACAACCAGGTGCTTGGCATGGTGCGGCAGTGGCAGAAGGTCTTTTATGACGAGCGTTACTGCGTATCGACACTGAACAGGACAACGGACTACGTCAAGCTGGCAGAGGGCTTTGGCCTTGCTGGAATGCGAGCAACAACAATCGCGGAGTTTGAGGATGCGCTTACTCAGGCGCTTCAAATCGATGGCCCATGTTGGATTGAATGCGTTATCAACAGCGACGAGCAGGTTTCTCCGATGATACCTTCTGGCGGCACTGTTGAAGAAACTATCGTACTGTGAATGCAGAAACTGAGAAGGAACACCCATGAACGATGTAATACGTGAAGCCGATGCGCTACCACAACAGCAACGTGAAAAGACTCGAAACATCGTATCTCTACTCGTAGATAATCGTGCAGGGGTTTTAGCCCGCGTTGCGAGCCTGTTTGCGCGCAAGGGCTTCAACATCGACTCGCTCACGGTGAGCGCCACACATGACAACGCCATATCGCGCATCACCGTAACAACTCATGCAGACGACATCAGCCTCAAGCAGCTCATCTCTCAAAGCGAAAAGCTTATAGAGGTTCGCAAGGTTGCCCTGCTTGACCCTGACAGCAGCGCGCAAAGAGAGCTTCTCCTGGTAAAGCTGGCAATCGACAGGCATCTGAGGGAAACCATTCCGAGCGTAGCCGATACATACAAGGCAGAGATCGTTGACATTGGCGAGAAGAGCATGACACTTGAGATCGTTGGCAAGCCAACAAAGATAGATGCCTTTGTACAGGCAATCTCGCAGTACGAAATACTAGAGATGTGTCGAACAGGAGCAACCGCCATAGGGCACGGCGACGATATTCTGCATTAGGACGGGGAATATATCACTCTTTGCTACCTGAGCTATCAGTTGGACAGTTCCTGTCACTTCAGACAGAGGGACGGCAGACTGTGTGAAAGCTTGCTTAACTGTCATTCTGAGCGCAAGCGAAGAATCTTGTTTTATAGCATGCGCTGACAAGATCCTTCGCGGAGTTTACCCTGAGCTGTGCGAAGGGCTTTGGATGACAAGAAACGACAAGTTCAGCGACGTTTTCACACAGTCTGACGGTTCTCTTGTCATCTCATCAGATGACAAGAGAACACTCGCTCATGCTTTATAGATCATGACCTCTTTCCCACTGCTGTCAAATACTTTGTATGGGTTAGCTGTACGTGCACACCTGATGGCATTGTCCAGGTACCTGAATGCACCAATCTGAGACCTGGTTTCTCCCCAGGCGGTACGTACTCGGTAGAAAGGCTCTTCCAGCGGAGGTTTTGGATCAGGTTGCACTTCAGGCTCTGGATCGTTAAGCGGTTGATAGCTCTTGCCATCTGCCTTACAGATACCACGCACAATTGCCTCTCCCAAAACCATCACGTTATCGATAATCCACTGAGCATAGACAGCATTATCGTGAAACTCGCATTCAAGATAGGCACAGACGGCCACAGTAAGTCGCACCTCATCCCACACAGGCGAGGTCTTGATGCCTCGCCCTGGATTTGGAACTGCTGAGTCAACTTCTCGGTAAATCGCATTAACATACTTATCCCCTGTGGATCCGGGCCAGCAGAAAAGCTCAGCCCCTCGCCCTCCACCGGCATTGGTATGGATAGGAACATGAAGATCAGCTTTCCATGCATTTGATTCGGCAATGGCTGTCATGTATGAAATGCCTTTTGCAGCCTTTCTTACCTCATAACCATTTTTGATGAGTGCTTGAAGGGCATAATCGGCAATACGGTTGCACTGCTCACATTCATTGGTGCCACCAGCAGCATACAGATTCCATGTCTGGCTTGATGGCGACAGATAGATTTTTGTCATTTCTTCTCCTTAGTGTTTAAGGTGGTAGTCTCTTATTTCCTCGTAGGCTGCTTTCATTTCTCCGGTTTCGTTGTCGGTCATTTCATGCAGCAACAGGGCAGTTGTTGCTCTGGTTGTGATCGCGTTAAACCTTTCTTGCTCTATTGCGCGTTTCTCGAAGGCTTCCTGGAGCTTTTCGCGCTCTCGGTAATCCTTATCAACAAGCTCCTTGAGTTTTTCAAGCTCAGCTGATTTGGCCCTTACCAGACGAAACGGCTTGGCCACAATAGCGATTGCTCCAGAAAGTGTGATGATCATTGAGCAGACTGCAACAATCTCAACAGGGTTTAGGCTAAATGTAATCAACCTGCACCATCCCTATCTGCACCTCTGTTGGATTTGCTCCAATTGTGGCTTGAGACACCGATGAGTGTTCCAAGGAATGTGCCTAAAACCACACATACCTCTGCCA
>Ga0209737_10003947_pt1 | contig 10402 bp, 7 predicted proteins | sample TergutCu122P3_FD_187284 | JGI IMG/M metagenome (GOLD analysis project Ga0209737, IMG submission 187284) | Cubitermes ugandensis P3 segment gut microbial communities from Kakamega Forest, Kenya - Cu122 P3 (SPAdes) (version 2) | ecosystem: Host-associated > Arthropoda: Insects > Digestive system >...
AACAAAGTTACAAGCGGAACTGTATCAACATTTGTTCCGGTAATGTCGAGCCATACAATAATGCGTCCGCTGGAGGATGTTATGGCAACGGCAGATTCAATTAATAAGACAATTGATGAGATTAGAGCTGTTGATTTCACAGCATATTATCGTGAACTGCGGTTTGAGACTAAAGTGGGAACGATCCAGAATGTTGAAAGAATTCAGGTAGAGGTATTGCCGGATATAATTCTCATGCCCAATTCCGGCACAAGAGGCATCATGTGGCAGGAAATAATCGGCAGAGACCGCAGGACAAAGGCGCGTATGTTTATGCCTATGTTTCTGCAAAGCGAATTAAAAGCGACGATGATACGTTTAACTGCCGATTTTCGTTGGGAAATGTGCAAACGTATTCAGGGTTCGCGATGGAGCGATGTGACAAATCCGTGTCTTACGAGTGAAGTTTGTGATTATCTTCAATTCTACAGGACTAACCGGGAATTGTCACTTGAGGACATTAACATGATTAGAAATGAGCTTTCGAGTGCCCGTAATAACTTTAAAACCGTGTTTACTACATACTATTCTGTGTGGGTATTATTTGAGTCGAGAGGTCTTGCGAGATTTAATAAAATCCTCCGTCGTATTTTGCTCACATATTGTCCGTTCCCGCAGCAAATCCGTGGTGCAGTAAGCAAAAATCCGCAGTTTACCGAAGCGATAAACCGCTATAACAATAAGCAGGCACAGCGTGCTAAGTTGTTGTCCAATTTGATTCAGAAGATAGAAAAAACAGGCAAACCGGCACCACAGGAATTAAGGGATGAGTTGGAGTTTGCCTATAGGTGATTTACAGAACACTAGCTGCTTTTCAATGGTATTGATGCTTGTATTAAATATTGATCGGGGTTCTCCACGACTACTTCATCAAAGAGATATATTTCATATACCGGTCCGGTCAGATTCAGACCATGCTTTTTTGCATAATCCCGCATTCGGACCGGTAATTCTCCAACCTGCCCGTAATACCCTCTGGTATAACCTACCAGATATTCGCCTGCTTTTTTTATATCACGCCCTGTTGAAACGTGGGAAAAATATCGATCGGGCTGACCGGAGTTGCTTACAAATGAATCTAAATTCTCATAATATCCACCTACAGGATACGCCGAACTGATATTTCGTTCAGCCATCAAATTTGTAAACTCTAAGAAACTTTCATACAGGTAGCCGCTGCTGAAATCATTGGGTTGTCCTATTTCAATATGCATAACGGGCATTTGCCGGATACCTATTTCTCTTGTTTCGGCATGAAGTCCTTCTTCTATCATTCCGGTGTATGTGTGTATAATGGCGTACGCCTGTTGCAAACGCATGAGGTCGCGGTTTAATTCCAGTTCCTGTTCACGAAACAACCCCAGTATCTGCTCGGGTGTGCGATGTTCAACAAATTCTTTAATAATTTTTGGTGAGATTTTCGCATTATTTAATACATTAATAAGGTTGACAGATATGGTTTGCGGCAGGGAATAATAACGGTATCCATTTTCATCACGCACCATTGGCTTAAATAATCCGATCTCGTCGTAATGGCGCAGAACGGATTGTTTTATTCCTGTAAATTCTGAGAATTTTTTAATGCTGAGAAGATCCTGACCTTTCATATCGACACCTCTCGTATAAATTTTTTTGATTATACCACAAATATCTACAATATAATGATAGAAACGAAAAACGTTTACATTTTTTTTTTAGCCTAAAGCTTAATATACCTTAAGGTTTTTTCATGAAAAAATGGATTTTTCCGGGATTAAATATCTGACAAAGAAAGGCGAAAACCCCATAAACAGTAGATTTGTAAGGAAAATAAAATAATTTCAATTTATCTATTGACCTTCATATACTTGAATGTCTTATACTATACTAATAAAAGAGTATTTTGTGAGGTGCAGCATGAGAACTAAGCAAGAAATTTTGAAGTTCAATAGAATTATAAAATCAGGAAGAAAACTGTCTGACGAGGAGTTTGCAATTATCTATGAAGCGATATCGGAGGTATGTGATCAGATGTTATTTGATCTTGAAACAGAGCCGGATACATCGTCACTAAACGAAATGGAGCACTATATCAGTCTTGAAATAAGAGAGTTGATCCCGGATAGAGTTTTTATAAATGAAGAAAGGCTCAGAGGACCTGTTATTACCATTCCGGATGCTTACACACAAATCGCTTCACATGTATTTATCGACCGTAAAGATATAGTAGAAGTCGTATTACCGGATGGTATTACTGTCATACAACGTCAAGCGTTCTGCAATTGTACTAACCTTAAAAGTATCAATATACCTGACAGTGTCAAGGAAATTCATGAAGCTGCATTTAAAGGATGTATGAGCCTTGATGAAATCTATATTCCTGCGAGAGTTACATGCATAGATGTCAATGTATTTAAAGGTTGCACAAAGCTGCAAAACATTTTTGTCGACGTAGATAATCTGTTATATACTGATGTGGATGGTGTGTTGTTCAACAAGGACAAAACCAAACTGATCCGCTATCCGGAAGGTAAAGCACAATCCTCTTTTGTTGTGCCGGTAAGTGTCAGAGAAATAGCTCATAACGCATTTTCGGGATGTGATTATATTAAATCGCTATATTTTCCTGCCGGATAAAAATGTAGAAGCAGTCTACCTCATGCCTCATTATCCGGTTTTGCCCCAAAAAAGAGTTTTATCAGATATTTTTCTGATAAAACTCTTTTTTATTTACACTTTATTTATTATTTATTATATAAATAATTGTATAATGCGTGTACAATGAAATTGCTGCAAGAATATCAGACCAACTATTGCGGCATTCTGAAAATTGGAGGGCGACGATGAGACTATTAACCAGATCGGATTTTGACGGACTTGCCAGCGCAGTCTTATTAAAGCATGTGGGGGTAATTGATCACTGGAAGTTTGTGCATCCAAAGGATATGCAGGACGGACTAGTTGAAGTGACTGAAAATGATGTTCTCGCGAACGTACCCTATGTACCGGGATGCGGAATGTGGTTTGACCACCATTTAAGTGAAACGGCACGTGTTGGTAAGGACGTGATGGTGAAGGGTGAGTACCGGATAGCAGACAGTGCGGCAAGGGTAATTTACGAATATTACGGGGGAAAAGAAAAAATCCCGGAATTCGAGGAATTTGTTATTGCAGTTGACAAGGTGGATTCCGGACAGCTTACAATAGAAGAAATTCAAAACCCGAAGGATTGGGTTCTTTTGGGATTTTTAATGGACCCGCGTACCGGATTAGGGCGTTTCAGGCAGTTTACAATACCAAATTATAAACTCATGGAAAACCTTATAGATGCCTGCAGGACAATGAATATTGACGAAATACTGAGTATCCCTGATGTTGTTGAGCGTATAGTTCTTTACAACGAACAAACAGAACTGTTTAAGGAAATGGTAACAAAACATACGAAAATAATTGATAACGTGATTTACAGCGACCTGAGAGGTGTATCGCCCTTTTATGTCGGAAACAGATTTGTTGTCTACAGCATGTATCCGGAGCAAAATGTTTCGATTTGGGTCGTTGATGGCAGAGCCGGCTTAAATACTGCAATCGCAGTAGGTTACAGCATAATAGACAGATCATGTACAGCTGATATCGGAGCGTTGATGCTCAAGCATGGCGGTGGCGGTCATGTAATGGTCGGAACATGTCAGGTCGATATTGGTGATGCTGATGAAGCGATTGAGGATATAATCGAGAACCTGCGCGGGAAGTAGGATACGAGTTTTGCAACGGTGCCTTTACTTAGTGGCTGATAATTCAGCCACTTTATTTTTTGACAAAAGCGGGAGACTCAATAACACAGTGATTATTGCAAATACCACGCAAATAATAAACATCGTAATATATCCAAACCTGTCAACAATTGCTCCCATAATTAGTCCTGCAAAACTAAAAGGAATACCGACTGCTTGACCGATAAGCTGGAATTCGGAACGTTTTTCAACAGGTGCTATATCGATGAAATAGTTGAAGTAACCAATCCAGTGATTGGCGGAAAAACTGGCAATTATACATGTTATGAATAACCAGATATATCCAAGATTCTGAAAATAAGTCATTGATACAGCCATACATAATGATACTATCACTGCAAAGTTAGATAGCAATATAATTGCCTTATTTCCATAATGACGGCTGGCTTCACCCAATATTATACCACTGAGGATACCGCCTATTATACCCGCGTAAACCAACCATGAAATCTGCGTGTCTGATAAATGTATCGCGTTTTTACCAAAAACAACTACAAATGATATAGCAGCAAAACCGATATAAGACGGTATCCTGGCTATTAATACGAGTTGAAGAGGCTTATTCTTTTTTATTATAAACGGAATTTGAGAATAGAATTTTTTGATGCTTACTTTTTCTATATCAATAATAGGTTTTGGATCCTTAACCAGTCGTATAAAAATGACTGACGTTAATAATAAAACACTTCCCAAAACAAAAATCAAACCAAAACGGTCATTATCACTTAGAGTTGGTGTAGCAAGGAGCCACGCTATCACCAAACCCACCAGAAGTGATAAGGCTCCACCTATTGTTGCCTGTATTCCCATCATATGTCCGCGCAACTCAGGCTTAAGTGCCCGTGCGCACATTTCGCCCCATGGTAAAGTTATAACACCATCATAAAACCAAAATGAGGCAAACAAGACCATAAAAGCTATTACAGATATATAACCGGAAGCACCGATAAATAACGGTAATGCAATCAATAGCGGAATTATCCGTTGTACTCCCATGGATTTATATAAAAACTGCGGCAATTTACGTATTGTATTTACATACGGCGCGCTTATCAGTTGCCCAAGTATAATACATAATCCTTGCAGGGTGACAGCTAGACCGATTAGAGTATTTGACCCAGTCATTGTGTTTACGAATAGAGCAACTACTCCACCGGTAGAAAAGACAACTATTCCACCATGGAACATGGTTCCCTCTAGTACCATCGCCCAATAATTGCGGTCATATCCTTTTTTCAAGCTTCTGACTCCCCGTTAGTTAACAAAAAACAGATTAGTGCTGAGATATTTCTCTCCGCGATCAGGAAAGATAACTGCAATATAACCGTTATCAAGCTCCTGAGCCACCTTATACGCGGCAAGCATCGCAGCACCCGAACTCATGCCCACAAATAAACCTTCTTCTTTTACAATACGGCGTGCCATTTCATAAGCTTCCTCCGTATCGATCATGATACTTTCATCAATCTGCGAAACATCGTAGAGTTCGGGAACGATTGCTTCCTCCATGTTTTTCAGACCTTGTATGTAATGCCCTCTGACAGGCTGAGCTTCAATTATCTTAATGCCGGGTTTAAAGGATTTAAGCCTCATACCTACACCCATCAGTGTCCCGGATGTGCCAATCGAGGAAACCATATGTGTGACCTCGCCTGCTGATTGATACCAAATCTCTTGAGCGGTAGTGCCGTAGTGCGCTAACTTGTTATATTCATTAGAAAACTGATTTGGATTAAAATATTTGCCGGGGTTCTCGCTTATAAGCTCACGGCATTTTATTATCGCGCCGTCTGTTCCCAAATCAGGGTCTGTTAAAATAATCTCTCCGCCGAACGCTTTTATCATCAGTTGCCTTTCGATGCTAACCGCGCTGCTCATAATAATTTGAACACGATATCCTTTTACCGCACTAATCATAGCCAGGCTGATACCGGTGTTACCCGATGTTGGCTCTATGATGATTTTATCTTTTGCAAGACGACCTTCAAACTCCGCTTGATCGATCATCTTTAATGCAATCCGGTCTTTTACGCTGCCGGTGGGATTAAAACCCTCAAGCTTTGCGTAAATCCGCACATTTGGATTAGGGTTTAAGCGATTGATTCTCACAAGCGGTGTGTTTCCTATTGCATCCAGAATACTGTTATACATTTACTACCATCCTTTAAAAATAACATTGCCTTATCAAACAGGGATTCTCAATTTTATCAAACCGGGTTTCCGGCAAGGAACTCCAGTATAGTTTTCTCGATTTCATCAAAATCGCTATGTAACAGGTTTTCGATAATAGAGCTGAGCAACTGATTAGTTGAAGCAGACCAGTCTTTAGTTTTTAATTCCGCGAGTCTATCGTCAATTATTTTCTCATTGTATTCACTGCAAGCTGTTAAAATTTCATGTAGTTGATCGTCTAAGAAAGCAGGATCAGAATCAATCTCACTGACCGGTGAGCTTTGTATTGCAGATTTAAGTTCAATAACAAGACCTTGCAGTTCAGTTATAAATGACACGGATTCCTGATAGAAAGTTTCGTAATCGCCACCCTTTGATAAATTCTCCAAATTCGCTGCGGTTTTTGACAATTCTACTCTGCCGATATTTCCCAGCGCACTCTTTAATCCGTGTACGTGAATAGTAAAAGCTTGCCTGTCATCCTCGTTATATTCTCCTCTTCTTGCGTATAGCTCACTTAGCACTTCTATGGATTTCTCGGCATCCTTTAAGAAGAACTCATAAAGCTGTGTCATATGTGCCGCTTCGGAAGATATCTTTTCCTGCTCTATGCCTGCTTTATTTTCCTTCTCTGTTTTCTTGGCTGCTCGTGCTGCCTCAATGACATCAGGTGGTTGCTTATCACGAATTAATCTGTTTAAGACAGAATTCAGTAAAACAACATCAATAGGTTTTGAAATAAAATCGTTAAAACCATTTTTCAGAAAGAAATTATCCTGACCTTTTACTGCGTTTGCTGTTAAAGCAACGATAGAATGTTTATAACCCAACTGTCTTATTTTCTGCGTTGCTTCCATTCCATCCATCTCAGGCATCATATGATCCATGAAAATTATATCATAGACATTTCCGTTTTCGACTTTCTTGACTGCATCAAAACCACTCGTTGCCGAATCGATTTTAAGTTTATATGGCACCAGTAAACCCTTTGCAACAAAGATATTTGTTTCCACATCATCAACCACAAGGACAGAGCCGTATGGCATCGGTTCGTGTTCGATTTTGCCGCGTTTGATTGAAATATTGCCTGACGAACGGAATTTCTCCAGATTTCTCGCTGTTTCCTCACCTAAGAGCATATCATATATTTTATGCTGAGGTATTGTAATAGAAAATGTTGACCCTCTACCCGGTTCGGACACAACACTGATTTCACCATTCATCATACGAATCAGGTTATTTGTAATACTCATACCGAGACCGGTACCTTCTGTTCTTTTATTAGCCTCTAAATTAAAACGGGAATACTCCTCAAATAATAGTGCCACCTCTTCCTCAGTCATACCTTGTCCGCTATCACTGATGTCAAAGATAAGTCTGTATGAATCCTCTTCATCATCTCTTATAGGTTCAGCCCGGACTGCCAGTAACACCGTTCCCTCGTCAGTATATTTAAACGCGTTTGAAAGGATATTATTCAAAATCTGTTTTATCCGGAGCTCATCCCCTATAAAATAAGCAGGCATATTTTCGTCAATCGTAAGTTCGAAATGTATGGGTTTACTCCCGATTCTGATAACGTTGAGTTGTGCAGTATCGCTTATGACACTGGCTATATCATATATCGCTTCAACGATTTCAAGTTTATCGGACTCGATTTTTGATAAATCAAGTAAATCATTAATAATGCTCAGAAGCATATCTCCGGAAACATAGATCTTATTTAATGCTTCATGAACACTTTCATCCAGTTTATCATTAAAAAGCAGGATTTCAGTTATACCGATAATCGCGTTTAAAGGTGTACGTATCTCGTGACTCATATTAGCAAGAAAAGTCGACTTTGCGCGACTAGCCGCCTCCGAGACTTCCAAAGCATCTTTGAGTTCTGAAAGCGTCTGCTTCATTTTTAATGTCATTTCATTACGTAGAATTGCACCAACAACAAGTAATCCCCATGAGTGTAGGATACTCACTTCCTCTTCAGGGAAAAAGTACCGGCTGCGGTAATCATCAAAACTGACATAACCCCATAATGCATCCTTATAGAAAATCGGAACGGCTAATATCGATTGAAGCCCGAATACTTCCAGTTGAGATCGCTCGGCATCCGACAGACTGTCAATAGGACCGTTTATGGTTTCACCACGAGTAAACTTACCTTCCCAGCTTGGCATAATATCTTCATATGCGAAGTAGGTTTCTGAATCCAGCTTTGTTAAACCCTCATTAGCCCATTCACATATGAGTTTATAATACAGCCTATCATCACCCTCAAACCTGTGGTTTTGCCAAACGGATACGCGATCAACATTTACACTTTTGCCGATTGTTTCCATTCCGCTGACCATTATGTTTGACTGGTCCTCAATATCAGACTCAAGCAAAAGCTCGGCACAGATATTGATCACGCGCATCAATTCAATATGCTTGTTTTGATTGCCGGAGTTTTCCATTCAACAACCTCGTATTGTTTATACAATTTGTATAACATGAGTATCACGAATTTTTACACACTTCGGTATTATAACATATTATCAATAAATAGCACAGAAAAAAATATCAGTTTAAGCAAGTTTAAGCAAGATATCTTGCTGTCGAACTGACACAAATGCTAAAATCTCATATTATTCATTGACAGTTCATAGTAAATATGTAAATTTTTCATAATTTATTCATAAAATAGCAACTTTTTAACAAATTGTGACTCTAATAGTATAGAGATTCGAAAATAATGAAAACGCAAACATGATTTCGACATAGACCGTTAGTAAAGTGATGTTTTAGGCTTAATGGAGCACCATGGAAAATACTATGAGTTCATATAAAATCAGGATCCCAAGACCGGTAAGTCATAAAATCCGGGAAAGCCGGACTGATCCCGGAATTTACAGAGATTGTACGGCAGTCAGCCCGGTAATTAAACCGGCGATTAGTCCAAACCCGCAATACCAAACACGCGACTATTATTTACGCAGAGAATATTTCAGAAGAAGAAAACAGCGCAGGAGACGCCGTAATTATACGATTGCAGCATCACTTGCTTTTTGTCTGTTAATCACTGCGGGAATACTATTATCAATGGTAATAGGCAACCAACAATCAGCAATCGATTTAGATGATCTGACAACCACGGTTTATGATGAGCAAATCCATGTGGTGGATTATGTCATTGAAAACGCATTTTACTGCGCCGCATGTATAGACGAACCGGAAATCAGCGTGAACGAAAAGACTCCCGAACGCAACGATTCTGAGGATGAACAGGGTGAAAACGATGAGTGCATCATCTGTAACAGAGAAGAGCGCATTATTATAGTCTAACCAATCGCAAAAGAGAGAGATGAAAACCCGTACTTTTGATTATCAAAGGTACGGGTTTTGTCTAATCTGGCAGGGACTTGAATTCATTTCGCAGCAGTGTGCATAAACTACGCTTCGCTCCGCTACCCCTATGCTCATTTCATAAACTTACGCACAATCGCAATACCCAACCTGAACCACCAAGGCTCCATCCTCTTACGCACATCAATAAGTCTTTCAATTATCGCAATATCTTGAGGACAAGTCTTTTCACATTTGCCACACCTAATACAATCAACAACCGAAAATGCAGGCTTAATCATTCCAATCATTGGGGCATATAACTGTATACCCGCAAAACGGCTGATTGCATATGACGCATTATACGCCATAAAACAATCCGGAATATTTATTTTCGAAGGGCAGGGGAGACAATAATTACATCCGGTACATGGTATATTAAAGGACGACGAAAACAACTCCGCGGCTTTTTCTACAGTTAATAATTCGGTTTCAGACATGCATTCCGTATGGGCTGTTTCCGCTATTGTAACATTTTCCATGAGCTGACTTATATCATTCATACCCGACAAAACAAGTGTAACCTCCGGCTGATTCCACAACCAACGCAAAGCCAAGGAAACTGGAGTAGCGGAAAGGGTACTTTCATTGAAAAACTTTTCTACCGTAGCAGGAAGTTTATTCGCCAACTGACCGCCTAAGAGAGGCTCCATAACGAAAACAGGTATATCTTTTGAATGAGCATATTTCAGCCCCGATGTACCAGCTTGGTAATTTGTGTTGATATAATTGTACTGGATCATGCAAAAATCCCAATCGTATGAATCAATAAGAACAGGAAAAGCATCCTTTACACCATGAAATGAAAAACCGATGTTCCTTATATCTTGCTTTGCCTTCTTCTCAAGTATCCATTTTTCAATACCAAGACTGCATAAGCGTTCCCAATCATCCTGCTTTGATAAGTTATGCATAAAATAGTAGTCGATATAATTGGTTTTAAGCCGCTCTAGTTGAATATTAAAGTATTTGTCAAAATCTTCATAGCTCTTACACTTAAATAAGGGTAGTTTTGTGGCGATAAAAACCTTGTC
>Ga0209737_10003948_pt1 | contig 10401 bp, 8 predicted proteins | sample TergutCu122P3_FD_187284 | JGI IMG/M metagenome (GOLD analysis project Ga0209737, IMG submission 187284) | Cubitermes ugandensis P3 segment gut microbial communities from Kakamega Forest, Kenya - Cu122 P3 (SPAdes) (version 2) | ecosystem: Host-associated > Arthropoda: Insects > Digestive system >...
TGTATTTGTACTGATTACTTCTACAAAAGTGTAACTTTAGCCAGGCTCAGTATAAGCTCCCTGAGGATGGTCCGGGTGGACTGAAACATGTAGGAGCGAATGTAGTAAATTTTAATGTAAATTTTAACATGTTATATGTTTCATAAAGAGTGCATTTTTTGGTAAAAGGGAATTTACATTATCAAGATAAATGGTACAACGATTAAAAAAATAAAATAAAATGACTAATGATTAGAAGAAATTCGTGTGTCAAACCTATGGCATCTATGAGAGAGACATTTTCAGCAATAGTATCAGCTACATGTTGACTACAATTTACATGCAGTTGTAAGACATTTGATCAGTTTTGAAGCAATTATTAAGAATAAGAAAATCACACACACACACACCTGAACAGAATGTTGTGGAAAAGAAAACAGCTATTATTCACCATATCTTAAAAATGCAGAAAATTTCCTTGTTGCCTAAACATATAAAATGTCTAGGAGTGTTTCCATATGTGCAAATGCAGGTATTTAAAGGCTAATGAAGAATCAGTTTTCATAGCGAAGTGTTCTACAACACCAAGAACACATTCAAAATTCCATGTACCAGTCACCAGTATATAGAGTGTTTCCAGAAACTTCTTCTTGCCACACACAAACAGCAAATTAGACACACCTGTGTACAGACAGCTGTGCATCTGTAAAGCATGATTTTCCTGATCATACTGACGCTGTCTTGCTAGAAGCACCAGAAATAAGTGGGCCATCACAGAGTCTGTTCTGATGAAAAATCTTGTTACTTTCCACCACGGACTTCCAACACCACCTGCACCAGCCTGAAATGATTACCAGATAGTACCTTAGCACCACTGAGCTTACATTAACAAGGGACACGCTCACAGTCATCCAGTAGTTTATAGATCCTCATGAGAATTCATTTTGCCACAACTGTGACCTTTCATATATACATACGGACCTCCAAAAACACATAGCCAATATTTTAACTAATTTTAGTTTAACTTATTGTTTTTATTCAATTAATTGTTAGATATATTAGACAAAAAACAAATTGTAAACATAGTTGGGATCCCAGCATGTACACAGCATTTACAGACTTGATTTTTAAGAAGGCCTGATGATGGCCCGATAAGGGCAGAAACATGTAGCCTCATGTACAATAAACATGATGTGTTAGATGTAAAATGGTTTTATTATTATTTTAGTATAACTGGAATGATTACATGTAAAAAATCCACACTGTCTTTGTCATTCTTCAAAATTTTTAACCATTACACCCAAGTAAGTGCCTTCTAACCACAGATTTCAAATTGGAGATGTTTCATTTTTTTGACAAGAGAGCTACACAGCTAAAAAATTGGGTTCAAAAACAAAATTAACAGAAAACCAAATCTGCAGAATGCCTGTTAGTTGTATACAAAACTGTTACTATCCCAAACACTAAGATGATGCTACAAAAAGTTAAAACAGGAAAAAGTGTGACAAAAATGAACATGTTTTGGAAAAATGAATGACATCCATACAAAGTGGTGCTGATCAAAACCAATGATGACTATACAGGACGAGTGAAGCACGGAGAGATCAACTGAGGTAAATGTGTAAAGAAAGGACAGACACCAAGTGATAGAGAAGAAGTTTGTGAAATTATGACAGTATTGGGTGAAGATGATGACGAATGGTAATGTAAAGATTTCGTGGGTGATGAACATAAGAAATGATGACTTGCAATAATAGATGATGATGATAACTATGGCCTTCCACAATGTAAGTAATGGAAAACAAATTTTTTGGGGTGAAAAACAAAACTGTGCTCACCTGAAGCTTAGCAGCTGTGGTCAGCAAATACATGTTATTTGGGAATTCCTTTATGGACCTTTGCAAAACTTCTTGCAGAACAGAATAAGTGCCAGGAGCTTCATCACAGTGTTGATGAAGCATGTTGACATAACTCTCAAACAGCGCTTCCCTGCAGCCACTCATCCTGCATCATCAGCAGTAAACATTACTGACAGTACAAGTGGTACTGAAAAAGTCATACAGCAAAATATATATAGCCCCTGCACCTAAGTACCATGTCATGAAGGCAGATGTGCTCATGGTGATAAAGTGCCACTCATTCCTAAGCTTGGCATTAAACTGATAAAATTCACAGTTTGTATTAGACAGTTGGCCAGACACCTCCAAAACAAAACAATGAATGAAAAATATTACATAAAGCAGAAGTAATTTCCGCATTTTTTTTAATGGTTAAAACTGTTCTTCATTCTTAGAAATACAGTGTAAGAGGCATCTGGTGATGACATAATTACTAAAACATTTGTACATTAATGTTACTACTGAAAGCACATTTCCTATTCTGAGCTTAGTGTTTTAGACTGGAAAGTTCTTACGGATTTTGAAAGCTTTTTACCAGCCCATCTATACCCACGATCAACATGTGCCGTCCATAAAACGTGTATATTACTTTAAAATATGGTGAAAGTTTATGTGGCTGTATTTTACATAATGCCTCAAACTCCATTAAAAGTGTGACAGTTATGCAGTAATGGAGCTCCAGGTTATGTCACTCTGTCTCCATCTTCCTTATATTTCGCAGGTACATGTCATATTTTGTGACAGAGAACAAGACACAACAAATGCCAACAGCTGCATGTTATCTCCAAGTCATACAAGCATCATTATCAAAAAAGGAAGAGAGGACTGAACTACTCCAGATTAGTCAACAATGATAGTGTCAAAAATCTAAATTTGCACACAAAATCACAAAGACGTTATATGAAAACTTCGTGGAATGCAAGATTTGAGGTTCTCACAGAGGTGCTGCTGAAGATTCAAAGCTTCAGGGATGTTACACTGCATCACTGGATAAACAGTCCCCAAGGTTTCGAAGGATCATGTTGTAGTCCTGTACTGCTTGGCCCTGAAGAAGGAGGCACAACAAACCTTCAGCACATTGGAAACTATTTACTGAATGAGACAGTGTAACCTCCCACAAGAATTGAAACTTCGAACTTTGTGTCCCCAGAAAATGAAATGAATTAAACATACTGATTAATGTATTAAAAGTAAATAGGGTCACAAAGTGAGTACAAATTGTGATTATATATATTTCTGACAAGACTCCATTCAACTTCCCTGCACTTACACAGTGACAGCATACACCGAACTTAAGGCTGGTGGTATCTTGGCCAAAACATCTTCAATGACAGCGGCACCTGCCCAGGTAGACTGAGTGAGGAACAGGAACCACGCATGACAACTAATCCAATCAACACAGAAATCTGGCAACAGATGCTCAAAACCAGATGCTGCAGCTTTTGTATCGACATCTTCCAGCAGTTCAGTACCTATGTGGTAGAACTTATCTCCTGCAGCTGCTGTCTCGTCCTCTGCAACCTCTACTGTTGAAAGAGACTTGCCAAGACAAAGTGCTATTAAAATGGATACAGCCTTTTGTTTGTGTGTAGATGCCTCTTGTGGTGTTAACCTCGCACGACAGAGGTACAACTCGCACAATGTCCGATACAGGGAACAGAGCCCAGATTTCTCCTGCCCATTTAACACGCTCACTACCGGTAAGGCACCCGGTTGTGCATTTATTGCAGTAGTGAGGATCTTACAGGCTCCATCACGATTGCCTAGTTCCCACTCTATTAATGCGTACTCACGATAAAATAGTAAATTGTTCCTGTTTCGATCTTGTTTAAGGAAATCTTTCACAGTGGATTTAACCTTCTTCCTCCTAGATTGTGGCAACCTGCAGGTACCTAGCCTGTCAAGTACAATAAGAAGTCTTTCAAATCTTAGCCACCAAACACAAAATGCTGTCCTTGAAGGTTCTGTCAAGCAATTATCACATGATTGAAATATTTTCATAACAAACTCCAAATAATGTTCTTGTCCTAACCTCTGGTTAAGATACTGCGGTCCTACAGTGAGGCTAAAAATATCTTTAAACAACCCTACACATTCCAATTCCACTGTTCCCATTGGGAAGAAAGTTGGAAGAAGCATTTCAACAGCATCCAAGCTCCATGACGTCTGATGCCTGTTGACAACTCGCACAGCGGTGTCACGGCATGGTAATAGTGGCACTTTTAGTAACGTAAGTACCACAGTTGCCAGATGGGGAACAAGACAAGGTGTGGTGATGGGATGGAGCAGATCTGATACGTCATCAGAAAACACCAATCGCTGTGGGTCCTCACAGTCTTCATCTGAAGACCAAGGCAGCCAGTGTACCTCTTCTCGGAGTTTTTCTACTTGCAACCAAAGTTCTGACAGGGGCAGTCCAGATGCAAGGATACATTCCTCTGACTCAGCTGAACAGAAATATGTTATGTTGTTAGAAGAATAGCAAACAAATTCTGTGATACAAGTATTTTTGTATCATCTAATATTTGCTCAAATTTTGATAGGAGCCATCCCATTGTGTTTTACAATAATACAGTAATTTTTTCAGTAAATAACATGACACATATTGGTAATCAATATTAAAAGCTTGGTGACATGTTTCGGTTTACAGAACAATCCTCAGGCCAATTCTCAATACTGTCGATCACTTTATTATCCAACTAATGCACAACGTAAAATACGTAGAGTTATTAAAACATATTAAAATTATGGAGGCTGCTCCAACATGTTTCAGTTTACAAAGAAACCATCATCAGGGAGCCACAGCCAGTGCTTAGCTAAAATTACAAGAGTTGGTTCAGTGTTGATATAGACGTCATGCAGATGTTATCAGTGCTATGGCTCCACACAGGTCATACTATGCCGCCATAGCACTGACGTCTGCACAACGTCTATATCAACAATGAACCAACTCTTGTAATTTTAGCTCAGTGCTGGCTGTGGCTCCTGATAATGGTTTCTTTGTAAACCGAAACATGTTGCAGCAGCCTCCATAATTTTAATATGTTTCAATAACTCTACGTATTTTACGTTGTGTGCATTAGTTGGATAATAAAGTGACTGATATCACTGATGCACGGTTATAACCATAAAGACTCAATACTGTGTTATGAGAATTGGCCTGAGGATTGTTCTGTGAACCGAGACATGTCGCCAAGCTTTTAATATTGATTACCAAAATATGTCTTGTTACTGACTGAATAAATTACTGTATTAATACTTGCTCAGCTGAATAATAAATACCTTGCCATTACAGCAACTAACTTTATTTAACAGTGTTACCACGAACCACCTATACTGGACCCTATCATGAGTCATTTCAAACTAGTTCATATTTTCAGAACCTATTGATCTAAAATACATTTTAACATCATCATCCCACCTGCAAATAGGTCTCCAACACGTCATGAGGTTCCCCGAGTTACTTCTTGTTTCATAAATCAAAAGCTACACATCTTGAATACCTGAGGCTTGAGACCTTTGCTCTTCTAAGATGTTGTGTTGCATAGGTTCATAGCTGGTTGCTGACATCATAGGACAGCCTGTTGGACCTGTCTCCAAGGCTCAAGCAGTCCAAAATGAATGACAAAGAACAGGTGGCTGCATCTTTATCGAAGGGACCGTGCCAGCAGTGACTGGTTCTCAGGAAGAGTATGGGAGCCAATTAGGTTGTTGCAGCACGAATTTGCCACAAATATGTGGGGGGAGGAATGAAATATGCTTCTAGAACCTGACTGACTCCTTTACTTTCCCCAAGAATCAATCACTGCCCACACTATGTCCTGTACAATAATGCAACCACCTGTTCTAGTATCCTTCTTGGGCTGCTTGACCATTGAAGATGGGACAAATAGGCTGTCCTGAAACCGTAACCAACTACTAACCTTCACAGTGTTAACATGTCAGAAGAGCGAAGGTCTCAGGTGCACTGTGGTGTAAGCCTAAAATCTCACACCTGATTATTCTTAATCTAAACACTTCAGCATTTTAGGCAAAAAAAAAATTAAAATTATAACTCCCTGATATGTAATTGTCTCTATTTTCCTCATAATGTCCTTAAAAAAAACCAAAATAAGAAAAATAAATAAAAGAAAAAGAAAAAAAGAAAGAAAGAAAGCAAGCAAGCAAATCAGAATATACATACGGTACTTAAGATAAATTGAATGAGAATCAGTCGTGCCTGAAGACTACCTGCACATGCCCTTTACATCAAAACAAGCAGGTCATCACAGGTCAGACAGTGACATTACTATGAGGATAATATACAGTTTACATGTACTCCAGACTCTAGACAAGCAGGAAATTTGGCTGTACACTGTATGTTTGGTGTAAGTGTAGCAAACCCTCCAGACACTGAACAAGTCTTGATGTGAGTTTGACCCTGCATCATTGTTAATACGTGGAAAATAAAGGGCCAACTAGATGCAACAGATTGGTTTTTATTGCAAAACATGCTCAACATGTTTCAGGCATCATTATGCCCATCATCAGGAGCTCAAGAGTTATACAGACAGTTGCTGCTAGTGGTACATGGCGCTGCAAAGATTGAAAATGTAATTAAATTTGGGGAGTATTGGTGTTTTGTGCGTATTATGTTATAGTGTGTAATGTGTGTTTGTTTAAAGCGTGTTGAATGTTGTGGGGATAGTGTGTGGGTATCACCGGTGGTAGGATGTGGTTTTTTAATGGGGTAGGCTCGTATCTGTGGGCCAGGTAGCCCGCTAGTGGGGTGGGGGATAGCGCCATGTACCACAAGCAGCAACTATCTGTATAACTCTTGAGCTCCTGATGATGGGCATAATGGTGCCCGAAACATGTTGAGCGGACAATACGTTTTGTAATAAAAACCAATCTGTTGCATCTAGATGGCCTTTAGTTTTCCACATACTGAATTCAGCCTCTTTGTTAAAACCACAGCCACCTGACAGCTGCAGAAAACAATGTGCATTGCAGTGTGACGTGTTTCAGTCACTGTGATTAGATCTTATGGAACGTTAGATATGTAAAGTAAAGGTAAAGGTCATCCCGCAACAGGCCGAGGTGGCCCAAGAGGTTCCAGGTAGGTTAAGGCCCCGGATTTTCTTGACGTTCGGCACTATGCGGATGGTAGGTCGTCAGCCTTAAGCACTGGCCGCCTTTACCCCAGGAGGAATCCCTGGTACGCATTATCAGAGGGTCAGTCGACCCCAGGGTACATGGTTCCTTCGGGAGCCATGGAAAAAATCCCCAGTGACACCACCGGGAATCGATCCCGGGACTTTCCGACTAGTAGTGCAGTGCCTTAACCACTACACTACCCCAGGCCCTATATATGTAAAGTACTGAATGAAAATACCACACGACAAACCTTACAGCCAACACCTATACAATATATGAATAAATAAATATATATTAAAAAATCTAACATTTTCTCATGCCAAATGATTTGAAACTCCTTACATATTCTAAATATCTGCATCAGAATATTTGATTGAAGTATAAATGTTACCACACCAAAGTTCTTCTTCACATATGTGGTCTTGGAAGGAGACTGCTGGTTTACAGCCTTATATAAACAATTTCTTCACAACACAGTCAATAATTATAAACAATTTCCCTATAACAAAGTTAATAATTCTGGTCATCTGAATTTTTCTATAGACAGCTTTTTACTGTACATCAACTCACTGTCACAAACAGACATTGCCTGATGCACAAACTCAATGGCCCAGACAAACAAACGCCACAAAGGTGACCATTTCATTACAAGTATATTTTTTATTTTTCCAAAGCCACATATGCACACGCAGTATACACAACAGTACAATTTCTATCCCTCATTACATGGAACGAACAATGCTAAAACATTACAAGTATGTTATCACAACAAATAGGAAGATGCTTACTGACTGACTGCTCCGAGATCGCAGAGCTAATCTTAAAATGGCTGTTGTCTGGCTGTGCCAAGTTCAGTTCCAGATACATCCTCAGCAACAGCCACAGCTGTTCCCACAGACCAGCCTGGCGAAGAAACAGTCCGCAGTCATGCAGCAATGCTAGGATGAAGAAACTATGTCAGCGGTACAAATAAGAATGATGGCAACACATACAGAATGGCTTTTTACACCTCAAACTGTCAGACTTAAGCCCAAGTGACCTTTTCACATGGAAATATACCACACACTGTTGAAGGTATGAAGAAAGCAACAGGGCAATACATAATTTCTATCTACATGGAGACTTTGAAATGTCGACTGTTACGTTTCATCTGATTTCCATGGCTCATCTCACAGAAAGGTCATACCAAACATGTTACACATTGAGGACTGTACTGCTTACATGTACAGTCACATTAAATGCAAAAATAATGAGGTGTGTACAGTTTATTCCAAATTTTCTGATTAAAGAATATGTTTCAATGAATAAAAAACCATGCTGTACAAATCATGACAAGTTATAATTATACACCATAATAAGAAAGTACCAACAAAACATAAGCTTGGAATACATAATACTTGTGGACTGGGATAGCGTAGTCAGCATAGCAACCCGTTATGGGCAGGACGGTCCGGAGATCGAATCCTGGTGGGGGTGAGATTTTTCTGTAGCTGTCCAGACCAGCCCTGGGGCCCACCCAGCCTCCTACACAATAGGTAAGAGATGACCTTCCACCCCCCACCTAGCGCCGAGGTTGAAGAAAGAGTAGAGCTATACATCCACTCCCCCTCTGGGCTTTTGTGGGCTGTTCTAGGGTGAACTTTACCTTAACATTACACTTACTGTAAACCAATGTTGCCACATGCAGAAGAGACACAGATTTTCAGCATGAAGGAATTACAAGAAAACAAAGAAGATTCCACTCCGTTCTTAAGTACAATTGAAAATTTTAAGGTTAGACATCTCTGTTGTGCATCCAGACTGATGGTTACAGAGGGAAACAGTTGACACAACTAAGTTTTAAGTGTTTAATAAAGTCACATGTTTCACCCTTTCTCTTTTATGTCTTATGTGGCTTGTGCTAGACTGATGGTGACCTGAAAAGTTGAAACAGGTCACCTTATTACACACTTAAAATTTTGTTGTGTCACTATTTCCTTATGTAACCATAACAATGGAAAAACTGTATGGGCTAAATTCAGGAATGGTGCAATTAGGTATACAGACAACTCATCTGGCCACATAAAGATAGGAAGGTGGCTCGAAACCAGCACACGAATATACGCCAAAGCTAAAGCAGTCAGCAGAAAAGGAGACACCAGATTAGGATAAACACAGAAAGGGAAATGAAACATGGACAACAGTGACTTAAAAACTGCATCAAGGATGAAAACTAATCTAATATTAACCTGTTGGCAAGATGTGTGCACAGTGTGGAGAATGTTGCCTGACAGGCAACTTTCTCCACACTGTGCCTACATCTTGCCAACCGAATCTCCAGCTTCACAACAGCTACAACAGGACAGACAACTATAGGCAGTGGAACGCAGTCGGATCTCCTGACGATGGGCATAAAGATGCCCGAAACATGTTGAGATACTACTGATTAACAATAAATCACTATTGTTGCATCTAGTTGGTCTCATACTTACTTATCAAAGATGCATGGTCATTCGAACATAAAGTTTGAATTTTTTATAATTCATCACCTGAAAAACTGTGGGATCCCCTACACTCAAACACAAAGAAAAAACATTCTGCATGAATACTGTCCCGAAAATTGAAGATGGTGAAGGGAGTCATCTAATATTCAGGTAACCACAGTAAACATTTGACATTTGCATTTCTGACCAACTACTAATGATCATACTGACATAAAAACACATACACACACATATCCCTTGTCCTGCCTATTACAACAATTCATTATAAAGCAAATGACAGTAATGCAAAGCATTTCCAAAAAGAAAAATAAATTAAATAAAAAAGCTGGCAAATTACCTACCCAGAATCTTCTCCTCAGTAGGTTTTGTGTGGGCATTTGGAGCACCCCTCCGTAGCTGATGAAGTCGTGCCATTGCCTTGGTGTAGAGCTGCATAACAGCTGGCACACTGCACAGTGCCAGGGAGCACTGAGTGGTATTCACATAACCATGCCACAGTGCCAAGTTACCAGGCTGTTTCTCAAGCATGTCTGTTAGCTGACGTGACAAGACATCTGCAGGAAATATGGACTCTGCCACAGCAAACCTCTCTTTCAGCAACACTTCTGCATCTGGGTTATGTAGCAGGGCCTGAAAAATGTGCGTAGTGAATGTAGGAAGATTTTTATGATGCTGTAACAAAATTACACAGTACAGTCCAATTTTGCACTGTTATTAATTATTCACAACTTGTCAAAGTTAAGATGCTACTATGTAGATACTGGTTGACGAATGTTATATACGATTGACATCCACAGTAATGTCGAAAGAGAATCTCAAATTCCAATTCAGATACACAAAAGCATCCAAAGTCATTTTTAAATGTGTCACATACTGACACTGTCAATCGCTAAAATCACACAGTA
>Ga0209737_10003950_pt1 | contig 10397 bp, 6 predicted proteins | sample TergutCu122P3_FD_187284 | JGI IMG/M metagenome (GOLD analysis project Ga0209737, IMG submission 187284) | Cubitermes ugandensis P3 segment gut microbial communities from Kakamega Forest, Kenya - Cu122 P3 (SPAdes) (version 2) | ecosystem: Host-associated > Arthropoda: Insects > Digestive system >...
ATGGTGAATATTTAAGTTTGATTTTTCAGAACACCAATAATTCCTTTGCTAATTCGTTAATTGATAGCAGTTCCACAGCTTGAGCTTGAGCTTGAGCTTGAGCTTGAGCTTGAGCTTGAGCTTGAGCTTGAGCTTGAGCTCATAGCTAGTAGCTAATAGATCGCGATTGAGAGCCGCAAGATAAAAGAACAATAAAGTTTGCAATCAGATTAACGCCTATGGGGAGCGGCCCCCTCAAAAAATCGTCACAAGCAGAGGCAAATCGTCATTTGCCTCTGTTCTCTGGTGTAAAGACGGGTTGTGTATTATTGGAATATGGGGGATTGAATGGATGTTGGGCATTGAGGGGCACTTTCGTGTCGCTATCGGTCGAGGGTGACGGATTTTTGTGCTGTAAAGAGCGCATGATGCAGTGGAGGAGATGGCAGGGATGACTTGGACGAGAAGGGATTTTATGGTGACGAGTGCATTGGCAGCGGGCGCAGTGTCGCTTGTGGGGTGTGCTTCGTCGAAAAAGGAGGAGGTCGCAGTGCCGTTACAGCAGGAGCCGTTTGTGCAGCCAATTCTTGCAGACTGTCGTGGCTATTTTGAAGCGAAGTTTGGCGTGACGACGGAGACGATAGATCGGGTTTTACGCGAGGCGCTTTCGAGCGGCGGGCACTGGGGAGAGCTGTTTTTTGAGCATACTTTTTCGCTGGCGCTTGTGCTTCGTGACGGTATCGTATCGACGGCGTCGACGGGGACGGGGCTTGGGATGGGTGTGCGTACGGTGGTCGATGACCAGGTGGGGTATGCCTATACCGAGTCGTTGTTGCCGGAGGATATGCTCCGTGCAGCGCAAGCTTCGGCAGCTATTGCGCAGGGTGCTGATGTGGGCGTTTTGATGGCCCGAAAGTGGCTTGACTTTAAGCGTTTCTATACGGATTCGGCGGATTTCGCCAATTTGGATGTGGCTATTTTGGTGGCATTTCTTCGTGATATTGAGGCGCGAACGCGTGCCAAGGATCCACTCGTGACGAAAGTTGAGGCTTCGGTTTCCTTCGTAGAGCGACGTATCATGGTCAATACCTCGGATGGGGTAACGGCAGAGGATGTTCAGCCTTATCTCATGCTCAGGCTGTCGGTGGTCATGGAGAAGGATGGCGAGACGCAGACCAATTCAACAAGCGTAGCGGGAATGGCTGGGTTTGATTTCTTTACCCGCGAACGCGTCGAGATGGCGATCGATGAGGTTGTTCGCAATACGCGTCTTCTCTTTGATGCTGTTAAGCCGAGGGGCGGTGAATGGCCTGTCATTCTGGCGGCCGGTGCAAGTGGCATATTGTTGCATGAAGCGATTGGGCACGGCATTGAGGCAGATTTCAATCGCAAGAATATCAGCATTTTTGCCGACAAACTGAACAAGCGCGTTGCCGAAGACGAGGTGACGATTGTCGATGATGCTACGATCGAGATGAACCGGGGGGCGCTCAATGTCGATGATGAAGGGATCGTGGGGCAGAGAACGGTTTTGGTCGAGAAGGGCGTCCTGCGCAGCTATCTGCACGATAAAATCAGTGCCAGGCATTATGGGGTGGATCCAACGGGCAACGGCCGCCGCGAATCCTACAAGCACAGCCCGCAGCCGCGCATGCGTACAACCTACATGGAAAATGGATCGTCGAGCCTCGAAGAGATGCTGCATGGCATCCAATATGGCCTTTATTGTGAGCGATTCACGAATGGGCAGGTTCTCATTGGCCCGGGGGACTATACATTTTATGTCAAGAATGGGTTCCTGATCGAGGACGGTAAGCTGACCGCGCCCATCAAGGACGTCAATCTCATTGGCAATGGGCCCGATACGCTGGCGAAGATGGTTAAGGTCGGCGCAGATCTTGAGATCAGCACGTGGGGCGGTACATGCGGAAAGGGTGGTCAGGGCGTGCCCGTTGGGCTTGGCATGCCGTCGGTTTTGGTATCTTCACTGACGGTGGGAGGGATATAGACGATGACGAATCTTCGACAGATTGTAACAGATACCATCGCATTATGTAAGGCAAACGGCGCTCAGGATGCATTCGTTAGCCTTGGCCAGTCGCATTCGATGAGTGTTTCGTGGCGCAAAGGCCGCATTGAGAAATTGCAGAGTGCGGGGGCGTCTGCTCTGCACGTTCAGCTTTTCGTCGATGGCCGTTTCAGTGCGCACAGCACGTCTGATCTTCGCAGTGACAGCATTTCGCGCTTTGTCGAACGCGGCATTGCCATGACGCGCCTGCTTGAGCCGGATCCCTTCCGTGGGCTTGCCGATCCAGCTCGCTATGAAGGTCGAACGACCCAGGATCTCGAACTTTTCGACAGTGCCGTGAACGCGCTCACACCGGCCGATTTGGTCAGTCAATGTCAGGCCATTGAGGCCCTGGCGCAGGAAAAGTCGGATCTTCCGATTGAGGATATCACGAGCAGCTATGGCGCAGGGATGCGCCGCTACTTTGAGATGTCGACCAATGGATTTGAAGGCGAGATGGTGACGACCTCAGCGAACAAATCCTGCTCGATTGTGTTGAATGATGACGGCAAGAAGCCAAGCGATTACGGTTCTGCTGCGGTTCGCCATGTGTCGGATTTTCCCGAAATTGGCACGATTGTCGATGAGGCAGCAGCCTTTGCCAGACTTCGCCTTGGGCAAAAGAAGCTTCCTTCGCGTCCTCGAACGCTCATTCTCGACCGTCGCGTTGCGCGGCAGCTTGTGTCAAGCTTCCTCAGTCCGCTTTCTGGCTATGATCTGGTGGCGAAGCGCTCCTACTTCGAGGGCAAGATTGGCGCAAACCTTGGTTCCGGCCTGCTGACCCTCGTTGACATGCCACATCTGGTGCGTGGCCTCGGTTCGTCACCCTATGATGACGAAGGCATGGCTACGCGCGATGCAACGATTTTCGACAAGGGCGTTTTGAAGCAATATCTGCTCGATAACTACTGTGCACGCAAGCTTGACCTTGAGGCCACCAGCGGTTCCCTCAACAATCTTGTCATGCCAAAGGGCGAGCGCTCGCTTGCTGCGATGATCGCAGACGTCAAGGATGGCATCTATGTGATTGGCCTTCTGGGCGGAAACAAGGACAATCTGCGCGGCGATTTTTCGCACGGCATCGTAGGCGTGGCCATCGAAAATGGCGAACTGACAACCCCCATCAGCGAGATGAACATCGACGGCAACTTCACCAACCTGTGGCAGCGTCTCGTCGAAGTGGGCAACGACCCTTCGCCCTATGCCAATTACCTCATTCCCTCATTGCGCATTGACGATGTTTCGGTGAGCGGCACTTAGGGCATTTTTAGTTTTTTTGTGGGGGAGCATTGCTCCCCCACACCCCCTGCGATGCCTTGGCATCGCTTGTGGGTGAAGTGGCAACGTGCCTTGCTTGTGGCCACATGCCCTGCAATGCAAGCAAGGGAGAAGCCGTCTGTTCATGTTTTGCGGGAGTATGTCGTGACGAAAACGCTCCAGACGAGGCAAACGGCCTTGTTTGTGCGCGCCCTATTTGGCCTGTGGCCAAATACGGGCTGCGGCGGTGGCTATTCGCTTTGCGAATACGCCACCGCGTTTTTTTGTGGGCACTTGGGGGCGCTGCCCCCAATCCCCCGACCCCCCCTGCGATGCTGCGCATCGCTTGTGGGGTAAACTTCAAACCCGCGCTTTGCCGGACACCGGGAGTCGTGATACATCTATATCGGTGCGATTCATCTGCGTAATATGGGAACTGCCAAATGAACATTCATGAAATCATTAGACAGCCTGAAGGGCGGCGCCTGGAATTCAAGAGGGAGTTGCCGGATAATGAATCGCTGGCGAAAACAGCCATTGCTTTCGCCAATGACGCAGGCGGTGAGATTTTTGTCGGCATTCAGGATAGTCCGAGAGAAATAACCGGCTTGCCTGAAGACGAGCTGTTCGGAATCGTGGATCAAATCAGCAACATCATCCATGACCGATGTTATCCGCCTATTTTGCCCGAAATTACACTGCTTGCAGAAGGCGACAAGCCTGTCATACGGGTGATGATCTATCGTGGCAGTCTGCCGCCCTACTATCTTAAAGATAAGGGAAACCGGCATGGCACCTATATTCGGGTTGGCTCAACCAATCGTCTGGCAGATGAAGCGATTGTCGCCGAATTGGATCGGCGTAAACGCAATATTTCGTTTGATAGCGAACTGGTCCTGGAGAAATCGGCAAAAGATCTGGACATTCATACCTTCTGCGAGGAGTACAGGAACAGAACTGGCGAAGCATTGGACGACCAAGCGTTGCGTAAACTCGATCTGATTAAGGATGTCCATGGCATTGCGTACCCGACAAATGCTTTGGTGCTGTTTTCGGATGACTCGCTTCGCAATACACTGTTTCACTATGCCAAAGTGGAATGCGCGAGGTTCAAAGGCACGGGGTCTGAAGTCTTTATTGACCAGAAAAGCCTCTATGGCAACATTGCCCTGCAAGCAGAAGAGGCATACCTATTCGTCTTGAGGCACATTAACCAGGGGGCAACCGTTGAAGGCGTACATACGATTACACGCTGGGAATACCCCATTAAAGCCGTCAGAGAAGCCATACGCAATGCCGTTGTGCATCGCGATTACTCGGCTTTGGGCAGAGATGTAAAGGTCGCCATCTATGACGATATGATAGAGATCACGAGTCCGGGCGTTTTGCCGCCGTCTATAAAATTTTCGGCCATGGATCTTCGCCAGAGCGAAGTCAGAAACAGGGTTATTGCGCCCGTATTCAAGCGGCTGGGTTTTATCGATCAGTGGGGGAACGGCTTAAAGTTGATCGCGGATGAATTGCGAGATTATCCGCAGATTGCCTTTCGATGGATAGAGGTCGGATTGACGTTTCAGATTCAGTTCGTGAAAAAATCTTCAGGCTCTGGGTTTGAGGCAAATACTACCCAAGAAACCACCCAAGAAACTGCCCAAGAAACCACCCAAGAAACTACCCAAGAAACTACCCAAGAAACTACCCAAGAAACTACCCAAGAAACTACCCAAGAAACTACCCAAGAAACTACCCAAGAAGCGCCAAAGAAACGCCAAAGAAACGCCAAAGAAACTCTGAAAGCTACTCAGAAAACTACCCAGAAAATTTTGCGAGCAATTGCGTTAAATTCGGAAATTACACGCGAAGAATTGGCAGACATGATTGGTCTGACGTCTGATGGTATCAAATACCAATTAAGAAAAATGGTTTATAAGGGGCTTATTAGACGCGAAGGTTCGACAAAAGCAGGCAAGTGGATAGTGATCAAGAGTGATTAGCTGGAGAGGGGGTATTTAAGGAGAACTTACCCCCCCGTGTTGTGATTGCCCTATGGGAGGCTCAAGCGATAGTCACGCATCCAATTCAAAGCACCTTGAATGTCCATGTTTCTTCGCACATAGGCTAAGCCGCGCAATGTTTCAGAGATATAGCGGTCGTATTTCTCTTCAATTCGATCTTCGAAAAACTTCCCAAGATATTCTTCAGTGGGTGGAGGACCATTAAGAATATTTTTAATCTTCTGATTGAATACTTCCTGGTCGCACAACGCAATGTCGATGATAGCGTCGGATGCCACTGCATTAAGGCCCGCATCTTTGAGCAAAAAAACGATGGTTTGGGTGACACTGTCGCCGCGCCATGGAAAAACGAGAATGCCTCCGCCATGTGCTACGACACAATTCTCGCTTAAGCCCAGTGCATGGAAGATGTCATAGCCTTCGATCACGATGCCTTTTGCGGTGTTGTTTAAATATTGCGGGAGAAGGCGTTGGCAATAGATGTTACGCATTTCTTGACGAATGATGTCGTGAATCATCAAGCTACTGCTCTGAAAACGCAGGGGGCCGCCGGTATTGGAAGCGGCGAGTTCGATTCTGCGTTTCTGCTCGTCGATAGACAGGACAGTCCAGTGACGGCCAGCAAAGGTAATATTTTGGCCAACCTCCAGCGGCGTGCTAATGGGAATTGAGCCAAGGATTTTACCTTCGTAAACCAACAGGTATTCTGCAGAGGTGACAAATGCCGTATAGAAACTGAAATATCCTGTCAGTTTTTCGCCCTCAGTGCCCAAAACGAGTTGGCCATCATTCATTTGAATGATGAGTGCATGAAGTCCAAGTGAACGCAGGAGAGTGCAATACATTTCGTAGGAAATATTGCGAAATGGGCCTGTTTTGCATAGCAGTGTCCAAAGTCTTTCTGCACTCATGCTGCCATATTGCGCAGTCAATGAAAGTGTCTGCTGCGTCAGCGTCGAAAAGTGATAGGCCTCATCTTGTGCGGGTTCGTAAGCGCGTTTGCGCAGCAATTCGATCGTGGCGAGGGTTTGTATCGTCTTCAGCCGTAATTGGTCGATGATGTGGGTGTCTTTTTCGATGAAACTTTCGGTCATGTAAAACCGCATGATGGCAGGTTTTCCGCGTCGTCCCGATCTTCCCAGGCGTTGTCGGAGGCTCGAAACGGCGTGTGGCGCAGAAACCATGACCACGGAGTCGACGCTTCCGATGTCGATACCCAATTCGAGTGTTACTGTACATACAGCCGTTGTGGGTTTGCGACCTTTACGCATGCGTGATTCGAGTTTCTCTCGAAGATCGGCCGATAGATTTCCATGATGGGGGAAGAATTCATTTGGAAAATCCTCTTCTTTACATAGTTTCGTAAGTTTTGCCGTCAACGTTTCGGTGAGACTACGGCTGCTGGCAAATAGCAAATGAGATTTTCCATTATGCAATACCCGATAGATGTCCTTGACCATTCGTTTGGAATCATCTTTGGGCAACAAATCATCATCGTCTGGATTTGCGTCCATATCGTCTTCTGTATCTGTATCGTTTATGTATTCGGAATACTCTCGATATCCCTTGAGGAATAGGTGTACTTCTCCGGAAACATCATCTTGCACGATGTGATAGGGATAGTTTGAATGTTGTGGGCGCAAGGCGGCTACGACGCCATCTAAATTTTCAAGCGTTGCACTCAGGGCGATTCGTGGAATTTTTCTTCCGATCAAAGCTTCGAGACGGTGGAGCAGAGATTGCAGTTGGCGTCCGCGCACCGATCCAATGAACGCATGGAATTCGTCGATGATAATGTAGCATGTCGAATGAAATGCTGTTTTACACCAAGGCATTTGCAGCATTAGTCTTGCTTCGAGTGATTCCGGGGTTATCAACAGAATGCCGCGGGGGTTATCTTTCTGTGGTTTCTTGAGTGCTTGTGCGACATCACCATGCCAGGGCGTTACAGGCAGATCGAGGCATTTACCCAGCGAGTCCAGGCGCTCCTTCATATCGTTGATCAGCGCCTTGAGTGGACTGATGTAGAGAATGCCAATGCTTTGTGGTTTGTCTGCGTCAATTCTTGAGCATGCTGGCAGAAATGCAGCCTCAGTCTTGCCCGAGGCCGTGCCTGCGCTGATCACGACATCGGCGTTCGCGTCTATCAGGCAGGGAATGGCCTTGCATTGAACTTCGCGCAGGCTTTCAAAGCCTTTGTCGTACATCCAGCGCTGAACATTTCGCGATAGCATGGCATACGCTTTTTTGCATGGCATAGGTTCCCTCACAGCTTAAAGGGGATTAGGTTGTCGTCGAAGTCTGGTATGTCTGGAACAATCTCTTTCCTGATTTCGACTTTATCTATGAAATCATGCCAGGATCTGTCAGGGTTTTGTTCGATGATAGACAAAAGGCTGACAAATTCCCTGACGGTATTGCGCGGTGTGCGGTAGCAGTCTGCACCGATGCCTCGATAGCAATGTGCATAAAAGGCATCAAGACACTCGTCTGGAACGAGATAATCCTTTTCTATGCCATAGGCATAGACATGCCGAATTTTTCTTAACAATTCGAGCAATGTATTCTGTGACAGGTTATCGAGTCTCAACATGGGCGCATCATAATCAATCAGATTTTGTTTGCGCGCAAATTTGTTGTCTTCTAAGCGAGACTTAAGCGCGCCATAACTGTACAGGCCTCTTTTTTCGCACTCTAAAAAATCTGTGGTGCCTGCCATCACGAACCCGAGGTGTTCTGCGCTGCCAGAATTGATGTCGTTATAATAAGCGAGTATTTGTTCGTAATTGCTTTCACGTGAGTTTTTGTGTGATATTTTATACAAGAGTGCCATTTCATCAATGAGTATGATGAGTCCACCGTACCCCGTTAAGCAAACGAATCTGGCGAGCAATTTAAACATTCGATAAAGGCTTGTGTCGTCAATAATAGTCCGCAGTTCTGTGGCGTTTCCAAATGCTTTTCGCATTTCAGTTTTATTGGCGAATTCTCCTCGCAGCCATCGCAGGGCAGTTTCCATGTCCGCTTTGTTGTCTTGTTCATAGGCTTTCCAATAAACACTAATGACCTTTGCAAAGTCATAACCGCTGACATCATCGGTGAGTCTGCTTAATCTGTCTTCGATGAATTTCCTCTCATTGAGTCCCTTCTTTTTGGCCTGCTCCTGCGATTTGGTGATGAATCGTTCGACGACAGATTTCAGGGCATCGCCATCTCGATTGCTTCGATTTGACATATTTTTCATGAGTTCTGCGTACAGATTTCTGGCAAATCCACCCGAATGATGGAGGCGTCTTTCAGGGGTGAGGTCGGCATGCAGTGTCACCAATCCCTGGCTAATGGCGTGATTTCTCACGAGATGGAGGAAATGGCTCTTACCAGCACCATATTCACCAATAATAAAGCGAAAGGCTGCACCATCCTCTTTGATTTTTGCAACATTTCTTTTGAAAGAGTCAATTTCCTTATCTCGTCCGACAGTAACGTGATCCACGCCCTTGACTGGCGTCACACCATTACGCAACGCATCAATGACAGCATGTCTTTCCTTTGGTTTGAGCGCTTGTTCACGAATATCATGTTCGTCCATTTCGATAATCTCCTTTAATCGTCACTATTCAGCTCTTTTCGAATCATCGCCAGATACTTACGTTTAATAGAAACACTATCGACATCTATTTCGATCAATTCATCAAAGCCTTGCCGATAACTCCAATCGTTGATTTCTTCTATTGCGCCGCTCGTCATGAGTTTGTGTTCTCTGACAACACGCTCTAATGCTGTTTGAGTCCATGTATCTTGTGTAAGCAAACGACGCAATAGATTCTGATGGGGCTGATCGAGCGCTTCTGCATCCATATTGCCTTCATCCTCATCGTCGAAATCATCAAGCTCAAATCCATCGTCTTTATCATCCTTCCATGGTTTTAGCCTCATGCTGACAATATGATTTTTCTCAACTGATGCATTGTTTTCGATGGAAGAAGTGCTTTGTATGTCATCGTGCTGACTTTGTACAATGGCTTTCATCCCTTCTTTAAATGCTTTGAGATCACTCTCAACCCTATCTGCGGGCAAACGCAGCAATGGATAAAGCCATTTCAGCAGCTGAACTTCGCGGGGTTCAATTTTACCGTCTGCAAGCACAATAGATTTGATACGATAAAGGATATCGTCCTTTTCAGTTTGGCTCAGCGACAGGAGCTTGCGTCTCACATTTTGAACACCAAGCGGTGATTTCAAAAATTCATTGCATTTGTCGTACAATGATGCCTTTTCGAGTTCATTGAGCGAATCCGACTCGTGAATCCAACGATGCAGCATAGCGATTTCTTCATCCGCAATATTCTCATCAGCTTTGCTTACCCAGGCACCCATCTCAAGCATAAACTCGAAGTGATGATATGCTTTAGAAGAAGAGGCAGACTCTTGCATGGCGAGTATTGCCACCGTATCACTGGACTCGATCTCAGGTTTTGTAAGTGCTGCCTTTGTATCTCTGAGCTCGGCTTCACGTACGGTGAGCATTGCCTTCGTATGATTGAGTTCTGTCTCACGTTTTGTAAGTGCCACCTTTGTATTGGTGAGCTCGGCTTCACGTACGGTGAGCATTGCCTCCGTATGATTGAGTTCTGTTTCACGTTTTATAAGTACTGCTTGTGTATTGATGAGTTCGGAATCTTGCATGAGCAATGACTTCTGCCTGGCATTGTTTTTGTCATACGTCTTTTTAAGCGTAGCCTTTCTCTGGTATAGCGCCATCATTTGGATGGTAAAGAGCAATATTAAAGCAGTGGGTAAAATCATAAATGGAAGAAGTGCAAAAAAATAGAGCACAAACATTGTGATGACAATGGTCTTTTTCTTTACAACATTGCCAAAAAGTTTTGGAGGCTTTTTCAAAAACAAAAGAAACTGTACCAATACTGCGACGGATATAAGGGAAATGAACTGGATCGGCAACACAAAATTGAGCAAAAAAATTAAGTTGTGCTAGAATCATCACAGAGGAGGTGGTCGCATGACAGAGAAACGAAAGCGCCGGACATTTACAGAAGAGTTTAAGAGGCAGATTGTAG